>LNFM01001640.1_pt1 | contig 74207 bp, 58 predicted proteins | sample 596031 | NCBI WGS metagenome assembly LNFM01 (sample SAMN04254537, study PRJNA301005) | activated carbon metagenome | isolation source: dual media filters at the Ann Arbor, Michigan drinking water treatment plant | place: USA: Ann Arbor
CGCCCTTCAGCGTGCTGACGGTGTGCGCCTCCTGGTACTCGCTCATGTTGACGGTGATCATGTTCTGCTCACCGCCGTACAGCGCCTCGGCCAGCGCCAGCGCGGTCTCGGTCTTGCCGACGCCGCTGGTGCCCGCGAGCATGAACACGCCGATCGGCTTGTTGGGGTTGTCCAGGCCGGCGCGGCTGGTCTGGATGCGCTTGGCGATCATCTCCATCGCGTGGTCCTGCCCGATGACGCGCTGCGCCAGGCTGCCGGCGACCTTCAGGATGGTCTCGATCTCGTTGCGCGCCATGCGGCCCACCGGGATGCCGGTCCAGTCGCCCACCACCGCGGCCACGGCCTGGTAGTCCACGGTCGGCAGGATCAGCGGCGTCTCGCCCTGCAGCGCGCTCAGCTTGTCCTGCACGGCTTTCAGCTGAGCAAGATCGGCCAGGCGCTGGGCCTCCAGATCACCGGCGGTCAGTCCTTCGGCCGCAGCGGTTTCCGCAGCCGCTGCTTCCAGGTTGCTGCCCGTGCCCTCGACGGGCTTCACGCCCGAACGCAGCTTCGCGCGCAGCGCCAGCAGTTCGTCGACCAGCGTCTTTTCCTCGGCCCAGCGCGCATCCAGCGCCGCCAGCCGCGCGCGCTCGGCGGTCAGCAATGCCGTCGCGTCTTCTTCACGCTTGACGGTGTCGACGCCGATGGCCTTCTCGCGGCCGATGATGCCCAGCTCCGTCTCCAGCGCCTCGATGCGCTTGCGGCTGTCGTCCACCTCGGCCGGCGTGGCGTGCAGGCTGACGGCCACGCGCGCGCAGGCGGTGTCGAGCAGGCTCACGCTCTTGTCGGGCAGCTGGCGCGCGGGGATGTAGCGGTGGCTGAGCTTGACGGCGGCTTCCAGCGCTTCGTCCAGGATCTGCACCTGGTGGTGCTTTTCCATCGTGCTGGCCACGCCGCGCATCATCAGGATGGCCTTGGGTTCGTCGGGCTCGTCCACCTGCACGGTCTGGAAGCGGCGGGTCAGCGCCGGGTCCTTCTCGATGTGCTTCTTGTACTCGGCGAAGGTGGTGGCGCCGATGGTGCGCAGCGTGCCGCGCGCCAGCGCCGGCTTCAGCAGGTTGGCCGCGTCGCCGGTGCCGGCCGCGCCGCCGGCGCCCACCAGCGTGTGCGTCTCGTCGATGAACAGGATGATCGGCTTCGGGCTGGCCTGCACCTCGTCGATGACGCTGCGCAGCCGCTGCTCGAACTCGCCCTTCATGCTGGCGCCGGCCTGCAGCAGGCCCACGTCCAGCGCACGCAGCTCCACCTCCTTCAGGCTCGGCGGCACGTCGCCGCGCGCGATGCGCTGCGCGAAGCCCTCGACTACCGCGGTCTTGCCGACGCCCGCCTCGCCGACGAGGATCGGGTTGTTCTGGCGCCGGCGCATCAGGATGTCGACGACCTGGCGGATCTCGTCGTCGCGGCCGACGATGGGGTCCATCTTGCCGCTGCGTGCCTGCTCGGTGAGGTCGACGGTGAACTTCTTCAGCGCCTCCTGCTTGCCCATGGCCGCCGGCGCGATGGCGCCGCTGGCCTCGCCGGGCGCCGCGCCGCCGGCGGCACCGCTGCCGTCGCTGGCGCCCTGGCCGTCCTCGGCGCTGCCGGCAATGACCTTGCCCAGCGCGTCGGACACCTCGTCGACCTTGAGCTTCTCGAACTGCCGGCTGATGGCCACCAGCGCATTGCGCAGGTTCTTGGTCTTCAGCATGCCCACCAGCAGGTAGCCGCTGCGCACCACGTGGTCGCCGTACAGCAGCGTGCCGTAGACCCAGCCGCGCTCGATGGCGTCGGCGATGTTCTCGGCGATGCCACTGATGCTGGTGGCGCCGCGCGGCAGGCGGTCGAGCGCCGCGGTCAGGTCCTTCGCCAGCACCGACATATCGAGCTGGAAGTGCTGGATGACGCGGTGCCAGTCGCTGTCGGCGGCTTGCAGCAGCTGCGCCAGCACGTGCTCCAGCTCCACGTGCGGGTTGCCGCGCAGCTTGCAGAACACGGTCGCGCCTTCGATGGCCTTGTAGGTAGGCTGGTTCAGCTTGCCGAAGAGCGTGACGCGGTTGATCTCAGCCATGCGGATGATCCTTTCAGGAAACGGGGGTGACCGGGGGGCGCGCCGCGGCCCCGGCGGGTGGCGTGCGTGGCTGCAGGGTCAGCAGGGCCCGCCGTGCCGCCGGCAGCGCGCCCAGCCAGGTGGTCCAGCCGAGGCGGTTGCCGGGCCCCAGGCGGGCCGCCGGCACGTCGGCCTGCGCCAGTTCGAGCTGCAGGTCCCAGCCGAATTCGTGGCCGATGCTGTGCAGCACCAGGGCCTGCAACGCCGGCAGCGCGCTGCCGGTGGGCAGCAGTGACTCGAAGCTGGCACGGTCGAGCGGACCGATGTGGATGCACACGTGGTGCTGGCGATCGAACACCGCGCGGCCGAGCACCGCGCTGGCGCCTAGCTGCGCACTGTGCAGGCCGGCGCCGCGGCGCGAGCGGCCCGTGCGCTGCAGGCGCGACCGCTCGCCGTCGGGCAGGCGCATCCAGCGGCCGGCGAACTGCTCCACCCGCACCGGCCGCCGCAGGTAGCCCGACAGCAGCTGCGCCAGACCTTCGGCGTTGCGCACCTGGCGCGACAGCAGGCCGGCGAAGGCCAGTCGGGCGTGGTCGGGCGCGGCGTCGCGCCCGCGCCAGGCCGCGCCGCCGACGCCGATGAAGCTGCCCACGTAGTCGGCAAAACGGTCTTCGGCCGGCCGGTCCAGGCTGGCCGTGGGCTGGGCCTGCGACCAGGCGCGATAGAACAGCAGCAGCAGCCGGTGGTGAAACAGATCGGCAAAGCGCGCGAAGGTCGCGTCGCCGCGGTGCGCGATGCGTTCGCGTGCGTGCGCCGTCAGGTGCAGCGGCAGCGGGCCGTTGGGGCCGAAGAGGCCGAAGAAGCGCACCTCGATGCGCGGTCGGCCGCTGCGGTCGTCGAGCGCCACGTGCGACAGGCTGCTGGCCGCGAAGGTCAGCTCCGGCGCCTGGCCCAGCCGCACCGGCTCGTCGGCCGGCCGGCGCGCCTGGCCCAGCCTCGGCTTGTCGGCAAAGGCCGCCTCGACGTGGCGCAGCGCGTTGTAGAAGTCGAAGCGGTGCGGTGCGGCGGCCAGCGCGTCCAGCACCGCAGGGTGCGCTGGCCGGGTGGCCACCACGGGTGGATCGGGCTGGGCGGGCGCGGTCACAGGATCGCCCGCACACCGGCGCGGGGCCGGCCTTCCAGGATGGTGCCGCGCGCCGGTGAATGCACCCGCAGCTGCGTGAAACCGTTGAGCGAGACGTGGCGCGCGACGAAGCGCTCGAGCACCGCGCCCAGCAGGAACGCGCTGGCGCCCTCGAACGCCAGGTCGTCCACCTCCACCTGCACCGCGACGCCGCGACCGAAGGTGATGGGCCCCGGCATCGGCAGGCGCCGCACCACCGGCTGCAACTGCACCGAGCGCACGCCGTCGACCTGCTTCTGCGCGCCGGCGTCGCCTGGCGCGGTGTACAGGCGCAGGATCTCGCGCAGCGCCGCGGCGCCCTGTTCGGCGTCGGTGTCGGTCAGCGACAGGTGGTTCAACGTCAGCTGGTTGATCAGTTTCCAGGCCACGCTGCCTTCGCGCAGCGCCGACAGCGGGCGCGACGGGCCCTTGATGACGGTGATGGCCTTGATGGGCGCGGTGACCGACGCCGTGAGGTCGCCGCGGGCGTTGCCGATCGGCATCAGCAGCGGCAGGTCGCGGTTCGTGCACAGCGCACGCACCCCGATCTGGCGCAGGTCGGCCGCGAAGGGGGCCTCGTTGGCGTCGACCACCGACAGGTAGACCTCGGTGCCGATGTAGGCGGTGCGTGTGCCCTCGCGCTGCTGCACCTGCGACAGCAGGCGCGGCACCCGTTGCTGCGCATAGTAGGCCGCGTGGCTGCGGCCTTCGGTGTGGAAGGCGCTGTAGAACGGCAGGAAGCGCCACTCGCGGCCGACGCCGGCACCGAAGCCCTGCACGTCGATCAGCGAGTGCACTTCGTAGTCCATCGGCCGCGTGCGGTCGGGCACGACCTGGAATTCCGCTGCGTCCGGCGTGACCTGGATGCGGTCGCAGCGGCGCTCCAGCAGGTTGACCGCCGGCACGCAGTTCAACGCCAGACTGCCGGTGTCCACGGCCTGCAGCAGGGCGTTGTCGACGCGCGAGAACAGCAGCACCACGTCGACCTCGTTGCCAGCCACCGCGGCCTGCGCCCGCAAGGCCTCGCCGAGGCCGGCGATGTCGAAGAACAGGAACCGCTGCGGAAATGCGAAATACTCCTGCAGCAGCCGGTAGCCGTCGAAGCCGGCCAGCGTGCGCGGCAGCAGCGCGTGTTCGTCGTCGTAGCCCACCGGCTCGATGGCCGTGGCATCCAGCGCCTCATGCCAGGCCGCGGGCCGGCGGGTCGGCAGCACCAGCACGCCGACGGTGTGGCCGCAGATCAGCTCGTGCAGCCGGTAGGCGATGTCGTCGACGCCGGTGCAGTGCAGCCGCAGCGCGTCGAGCGCGATGCGGGAAAAGTCCAGCCCCGCGGTGGCGCGCAGCCGCAGCCGCAGGCCCGAGCGGTAGCGCCGCCAGTCGGGCTGCCCGGCCAGCGGCAGGTCGGCGGCGTGCGTGAAGTACTCGGCCTGCGTCAGCTCCAGCGGCCACAGCGTCACCGCATGCGCGCTGCGGAACTCGCAGGCCGTCGGGCCGCCCTTGCCGGGCTGCCCGGTCAGCACGGTGTGGCGTGGCAAGGTGACGCCGGCGGCCAGCGCGGCGTCGTTCAGGTCGGGCTGCACCTGGGCGATCAGCATCGACGGCGTCGGTGCCAGGAACTGCGGGTAGACGATCTCCAGCAGCCGCTGCGTGAAACGCGGAAATTCCGCGTCCAGCTTGAGCTGCACGCGCCCGGCGAGGAAGGCAAAACCTTCGAGCAGGCGCTCCACGTGTGGGTCGCTGACCTCCAGGCCCTCGATGCCCAGCCGCGCCGCGATCTTCGGAAACTGCTGTGCGAATTCCGCGCCCATCTCGCGCAGATGGCGCAGCTCTTCGTTGTAGTAGCGCAGCAGCCGGGGGTCCATGTTCAGCGGCTCAGCGGTCGAGTTCCCGCACCGCGATGCGGCCGGTTTCCAGGTCGACGTCGGTGTGCAGCAGCAGCTCCAGCGGCACCGGCTGCGCCCACATCTGGCCGCTGATGCGCAGCGAGAGCTGGTTGTGGTGCTCGACCTGCTCGGCCAGCACCAGCGCCTCGACCTGCAGCGTGCCGGGCAGGATGCGCGGCTCGTGGGCCAGGATGGCGTCGCGCACCTGCGTCTGCAGCAGCCGCGCGTCCAGGGCCGACATGGACTGGCCGGATAGCGGCGGCAGCCCGTAGTTCAGCACCGAGCGGCGCGCGTGCTCGGCGCCGCTGAAGTCGATGTGTGCCGGCGCCGAGGTGTTGAACAGCGACGCCAGGTCGCGCAGCACCAGCTCGCGCAGGCGGTTGCGGCTGATGACGCGTGCATCGACCGTCTCCACCGCGGACGTGGGGTCGTCATCGGTCAGGCGGTCCAGCAGTGCCGGTTGCAGCCGGTCCTGGGCACGGAGCGTGGACATGGGGAGCGGGCGGTGTGCAGCCGGTCGACGTGCGCCTAGGCTGCGGCGGCGCCGGCCGGGGCGTCATCGGTACCGGACAGCGTCAAGGTGCGCACGTCCATCAGCGCAAATTCACCGTGGTCGGTGCCCAGCAGCCGCTGTCCGAGCCCGGTCCACAGGCCGGCGGCCGATTCCATCCACTCGGTGCGCCGCGCCAGCGCCAGCGCGTCGCCGGCGGCGAGCGAGGTGCCGGGGTAGCGCGTCGGGATCAGCGCGACGGTTTCACCGCCGTTGCTGAACTGCAGATGTGCCGGCATCCACACCACGTCGCGCAGATCGGCAGGTGGTTCGATGCGCACCTGCGCCAGACGCTCGTAGGGTATCCAGTAGTAGCGGCCGTTGATGACGGCCTCCAGCGTGGGGCCCAGGCGGGGGTCTGCATCGGCGAGCCATTCAAAGCGCTGCGGCGCGGACTCGGCGGGCTTGCCGTCGGCGCCGGCCACCGTCGCCACCGTCAGCGTGCCGGGTGTGGCGGGCGCCAGCTCCATGGCTTGCGCGCGCAGCGAAGCACCGGCGTCGGCCTCGCCCCGGCCTTCACGCAGCAGCGCTTCGATCAGCAGCGCCAGCCACGGTGTGGGCTCGCCGAACAGCATCGGCACCTTCTGGCCGGCAAAGATCTGCAGTCGCAGCGTTTCGCAGGCGATGGCTTCGCGGTAGGTCTGCACCATCGGCAGCGCCGCGGCATCCAGTTCGCCGGCGACCTGCAGCTGGTTGAGCGCACGCTCCCACTGACCCAGCACGCACAACAGCTGGAACAGGAAGATGCGCAGCCGCGCGTCCTGCGGCTGCGCCCTCACCTGTTGGCTCAGCTGCTGCAGCGCCAGCGCCGCGTCGCCACGGGTCAGCGCGTCGAAAGCGGTTCCGGCCTGATTCATCGGATCGCCCCTTTGATCGAAGCACCGGCTCCCGCATCGCTCACTTGGAGACGTTGCCGGCGATGTCCCAGTTGAAGATGCCGCCGCTGGCCGTCACGCCCTTGTCGTTCTGCGCGAAGTACTCGACCTTGACTTCGGCGAAGTTCAGCGAGATGTTCTCCGTCAGACGGTCTTCGCCGCCCGAGCCGCCGGTGGAGATGCTGGTGACCAGCACCTTGGTCATCGTGATCTCGAGGTACTTCTGCTGGCCTTCGCCGGCCTTGCGCACCAGCAGTTTGGCCACGGGAATGTGCGAGCCCTTGGCGGCGGCGATCATGATCGCCGTCGATGCCTTGTCCAGGTACTTGGTGACCGAGATGTCCTGGAAATTGGCTTTGCCGGCGCCGCCGCCACCGCCCGTATGGAACGTGCCGGAGTTCGACAGCCCCCAGCTCCAGGCCAGCACATCGATATCGCCGGCCGCCTTTTGCGCGCTGTCCTGCGTCTCGCCCTTGATGGTGGCGCCCATATTCAGAAACATGTCTACGGCCATGATGGCTGCTCCTTGATTGCCCTGTTCAGGGTTTCGTCACGCTGCAAACACGCCCCGCGTTCCCGGGGCGCCCTCCTGCGCAGCAGCAGAGAGAAGATCGAGAGGTCCGGGGGTTGCTCAGCCGGCCTTGGCCGACGGCAGCTTGGACACGAGCCTGAGCGATACCGTGAGCCCTTCGAGCTGGTAGTGCGGCCGCAGGAAGAACTTGCTGCTGTAGTAGCCCGGGTTCGCAGGATCGGCCTCGACCACCACTTCGGCCGCCGCCAGCGGCTTCTGCGACTTGGTGCGCTCGGAGGAATTGGCCGGATCGCCGTCCACATACTGGTTGATCCAGTTGCCGAGCCAGCGCTCCATGTCGTCGCGCTCCTTGAAGGAGCCGACCTTGTCGCGGGCGATGCACTTCAGGTAGTGCGCAAAGCGGCAGGTCGCAAACAGGTACGGCAGGTTGGCCGCCAGGCGGGCGTTGGCCGTGGCGTCGGGATCGTCGTACTCGGCCGGCTTGTGCAGCGACTGCGCGCCGATGAAGGCGGCAAAGTCGCTGTTCTTGCGGTGCACCAGCGGCATCAGCCCGTTCTTGGCCAGCTCGGCCTCGCGACGGTCTTCGATGGCGATCTCGGTCGGGCACTTCATGTCCACGCCACCGTCGTCGGTGGGGAAGGTGTGGGTCGGCAGGTTGCTGACCGCACCGCCGGACTCGATGCCGCGGATGCGCGTGCACCAGCCGTATTCCTTGAATGACCGGTTGATGTTGGTGGCCATGGCGTAGGCCGCGTTGGCCCAGGTGTACTTGCCATGGTCGGCCGAGCCGGTGTCTTCCTCGAAGTTGAAGGCCTCCACCGGGTTGGTCTTGGCGCCATAGGGAAGGCGGGCCAGGAAGCGCGGCATCGCCAGGCCCAGATACTTGCTGTCCTCGCTGTCGCGCAGCGAGCGCCAGGCCGCGTAGTCGGGCGTCGTGAAGATCTTGGTCAGGTCACGCGGGTTGGCCAGCTCCTGCCAGGAATCCATCTGCAGGATGGTCGGCGACGCGCCGGTGATGAACGGGCAGTGCGCGGCCGCGGCGATCTTGGCCATCTCGCTCAGCAGCTCGACGTCGGGCGCGCTCTGGTCGAAGTGGTAATCGCCCACCAGGCAACCGAAGGGTTCGCCGCCGAACTGGCCGAACTCCTCGGCGTAGATGCGCTTGAAGATCGGGCTCTGGTCCCAGCTGGTGCCCTTGTAGCGCTTGAGCGTCTTGCCAAGGTCGGACTTGGAGACGTTCATGACGCGCACCTTCAGCTGCTCGTCGGTCTCGGTGTTGTTGACCATGTAGCTCAGTCCGCGCCAGGCGCCTTCGAGCTTCTGGAAGTCTTCGTGGTGCAGGATCTGGTTGATCTGCGCCGACAGCTTCTCGTCGATGGCCGCGATGATGGCCTCGATCGAGGCCACGACGTCGTGGCCGATCAGCTGCGTCTGCGCCAGGGCCTGCTGGGCCAGCGTCTGCACCGCCTGCTCGACGGCGCTCTTGGCGTCGTCCGACTTGGGCTTGAATTCCTTGTTCAGCAGCGACGCCAGGTCGCTGCCTTCCATCTCGACGCTGGCAAGCGCACTGGCGGCTTGGGGGGTGGCCATGGGGGACTCTCTTTCTCGAAGATCGGGTGGCGGGCGCGTCAGGCGTCGGTGGGCTTGGCCGCAGCGGCCAGCGAGCCCAGCAGCGCCGGGTCCTTCATCAGCCGGCCAATCAGTTCTTCCGCGCCACCCTTGCCGTCCATGTAGGTCACCAGGTTCTGCAGCTGCTCGCGTGCCTGCAGCAGCTTGTTCAGCGAGTCGACCTTGCGCGCCACGGCGTCGGGTGAAAAGTCGTCCATGTTCTCGAAGGTGATGTCCACGCTCATGTTGCCTTCGCCGGTCAGCGTGTTGGGCACCTGGAACGCGACACGCGGCTTCATGGCCTTCATGCGGGCGTCGAAGTTGTCGACATCGATCTCGAGGAACTTGCGGTCGGCGACCGGTGCCAGCGGGTCGGCCGGCTTGCCCGACAGATCAGCCAGCACCCCCATCACGAACGGCAGCTGGACCTTCTTCTCGGCGCCATACAGCTCGACGTCGTACTCGATCTGGACGCGGGGCGCACGGTTGCGGGCGATGAACTTCTGGCTGCTGCTCATGGGTGAGTTTCCTGTGCGGTTCGGGCGATGGACGAGGGATCACGGCCCGTGGTTGTCTTCGAAGTGTGCGGATTCGTCAAGAGCCGCCGGGCGCCTGGATCGAGTCGGGGTCGACGCCGACGGCGTGCGCGACCTGCGACAGCGCATCCGGGGCGAGTTCCTTCATCAGCTGGAGGAAGTTGTGGTTGATGAGCTGCCGTGCGCGGCGCAGGAAGAGCGGTGCCGGGTTCGCGGGCTCCGCGCGCTCGAGGTATTCGCAGATCAGGTCGATGGCGCGAATGGCTTCGTCCCGCGACGACACCGCGCCCGCCAGACCCGCGCGCTGCGCGCCGCCGGCCGCCGGGGCGTCGTGCCCGCCGGGCGCGGCCTGCCCGTCCGCTGCATCCGGTGTTGCAGATCCCGGCAGGCAGGACTGGACCGCGCGCACGATGGCCTGCAAGGGCTTCAGGTCGGGCGCCTGCAACCCCAGCCGGTCATCCAGCAGGCCCGCGAGCTCGCGGACCGCTTCCACCGCCTGGTCGACGTGGCCGCGCAGCGCGGGGTTCTTGATCAGCGCGGCCGCCAGCATCTGCTCGATCGGACCTCGCGCCGGCTCTGACTCGCCCTCGTGCAACGGCGACAGCCCCAGCGCCACCTCGACGGAGCGGCCCGTGACCTCGCCGATGCTGCGATCCGTGACGATGCGGGCGCTGCGCAGGTCGCCGATGAGGCCGGCGTTCTCGCGCAGCAACGTCAGCGCATTGACGCGGGCATACGGGTCGCCGTCGTCGGGATCGGGCAGCGGATGCAGGTGTTCCCAGTGGGTGCGCACCAGCCCGCTCAACAGGCGCAGGCCGGGCGCCAGCGCGCCATAGCCCTGCGTGTGCAGCATGCCGCGCAACCAGAGCACCGCCACGCGCAGATCACGCGTGCGCTCGAACAGGGACTCCGCACCGCTGACGACGCCGCGCCAATCGGGCGCTTCTGCCGGGCCGAACTGCGACTCGGGCTTGCCTGCCGCGGCCTGGTTCAGCGCGAGAAAGTCGTTGTCGTATTCCAGGTCGACGCCGCAAGGTGCCGACGCGTCGGCCAAGGGCTCGAGCCAGGCATCCACCAGGGTGGCTGCCGCGTCCAGGTCACTCATGAAAGGTGGATTCCTTCGGGTCGGCCGGGTGTGCCGGCCGCGGATTCTTGCGGACGGGGTCTACCCGGCGAACTCCAGAGTATCCCGAGTATTCCGGGGCTGCGGCACTCGCAACGGTTCGGGATGTGCGGAAATGCCACGTCGGTGTGCATCGGCCCGCACCCCATCGATTTGAGGGTTGGGCGGCCAGCGGCTGCTTCGCTAACATGCGCCGCCATCCGGACTACGCAGATCGAGACAAGCCGATGGCAGGCGCCCTTCACCGCGCCGTGGTGGCGCTGGCCATCGCGGCGGCCTTCAGTTCGGCCGGCAGGGTGAGTGCGCAATCGAATCCCGGCGCGGCGCCTGCGGCCGAGCCGCGCACGCCGTCCGTGGTGCCGCGCGGTGAAGACCTGGCGCCGCCGCGCATCGAGCCTTCACGCCCCGCCTTGCCATCGCGCCCGGGCCTGACGCCCGAGCTGGGAAAGCCCGAGGACGACCTGCGCATCGATATCGCCCGCTTCGCGGTGGACGACACGGCCCCGGCCGAGCTGAAGGCCGCGCTGCCGTCGCTCACCGCTCGTTTTGCCGGTCAGTCGCGCGGCTTCGAAGACCTGCTGGGTGCGGCCGCCGAGGTCACGCGTTTCCTGCAACGCGAGCTGGGCTACTACCTCGGGTACGCGTATGTGCCCGAGCAGACGCCCGGCACCACCGCCGGCGGCAGCGTGATCCGCATTGCCGTGCTCGAGGGCCGGCTCGACCGTGTCGTGCTGAACTGGCCCGCCGGCCTGCCGGTGGACCGCGAGGTCGTCGAGTCCCATCTCTCGCGGCTGCAGCCCGGCAGCATCCTGCGCGTGCGCGACGTCGAGCGTGTCGTCTTCCTGGTCAACGACCTGCGTGGCATCACGGCCCGCTTCGAGGTCAAGGCCGGCAGCGTGCCGGGCACCGCGCAACTGGTCGTGACCCCGCGCGCAGAAAGCCTCTGGTCGGCCAAGGTCGACGCCGATGCCAACGGCACGCGCACGATGGGCCTGTACCGCGTGGGCGGCCTCGTGCAACGCAACAGCCCGTTCGGCCGCGGCGACGGTTTCACCGCCAACGTGCTGAGCTCCACCACAGGGGGCCTGGCCTTCGCGCTGCTGGGCTACAACACCCCGGTGGGGGGCGACGGCTTCAAGCTCGGCACGTCGCTGTCCGGCGTGCGCTACCAGCTCGACAAGGACGAATTCCCGCTCGGCCTCAACGGCCAGGCGGTCACCGCCAACGGCTACGGCCTGTACCCGCTGGTGCGGTCGCGCAACCTCAACCTCTTCGCGGTGCTGTCGCTCGAGCACAAGGCCTACGTGGACCGCCAGTCCGAGGTCGGCGCCGAGTCCACCAAGAACGTGCAGACCGTGGTGCTGGGCAGCACCGGGGATTTCCGCGACGCGTTCGCCGGCGGCGGCGTCAACACCTTCGACGTCAACGTGGCCAGCGGCCGCGTGCGCTACCCCGAAGGCCGCCCCGGCGGCCTGGACGACGCGCCCGGCTTCACCAAGGTCACCGCCGGTGTCTCGCGATTGCAGGACGTGCTGACCGGCCGCCTGCTGGCCTACGTGGCCGTGCGCGGCCAGTGGACGGCCGACAACCTCGACACCACCGAGCAGTTCCGCCTGGGCGGCCCGGACGGCGTGCGCGGCTTCGTGCAGGGCGAGGGCACCGGCGACAGCGGCATCGTGTCGAGCCTGGAGCTGCGGCTGCTGCCACCCGAGGCCTGGTTCGGCCGCGTGGCGCGCGAGATGGTGGCCAGCGTGTTCTACGACGTCGGCCGCGTGCGCTACCGCACCGAGCCGCGCAGCGACAGCCAGCTGCCCAACGCCGACACCTTCAAGGCCGCCGGCCTGGGCCTGGCCTGGGTGCGGCCGGGCGATTTTGCGTTGCGCCTGTCGGTGGCCAGGCCGCTGGCCGGCACGCCGCGCGCCGACACCTCGGGCAAGGAGACGCGTGTCTACCTGCAGTTCAGCGGGTACTTCGACGCCGGGGAGTCACGATGAAGCGCCATCCCCTGACCGTGGGTTTTGCCGTGCGGCCGGTGTGCCTGGCGATCGGCCTGCTCGGCGCGGCCCCGGCCGGCTGGGCGCTGCCGCAGGGCGGGGTGTCCACGTCGGGTCAGACCACGGTGCAGCAGGTGGCGCCGGGCCAGCTGACCATCACCCAGGGCAGCGCGCGCGCCAGCATCGACTGGTCCAGCTTCTCCATCGCCGCCGGTGAAACCGTGCGCGTGCAGCAGCCGGGCGCGGGCTCGGTGCTGCTGAACCGCGTGACGGGCCCCGATCCGTCGCTGATCCACGGCAGCCTGCAGTCCAACGGCAGCGTGTGGCTGCTGAACCCGCGCGGCATCGTCTTCGGCGCGGGCTCGCAGGTCGACGTGGGCTCGCTGGTGGCCAGCACGCTGGCCATCACGCAGGAAGACGCGGCCAGCGGCCGCCTCGTGCTGGGCCGTGGTGCCGGGGGCGCGGGATCGATCGTCAGCGACGGCCACATCCGCGCCGCGTCGGGCACCGTGGTGCTGGCCGCGCCCCGGGTGCAGCAGGGCGGCACCATCGAGGCGCGCCGCATCGGCCTGGCCGCCGCCACCGACGTGACCGTGGACGTGGAGGGCGACGGCCTGGTGCTGTTCAACGTGCGCAACGACGGCACCCTGGACAGCCGGCTCACGATGCAGGGCCAGTTGCGCGCCGACGGCGGCAGCGCCGAACTGCGCGCCGCGGCCCGCGCCGGCTTCGCCGACACGGTGCTGAATCTCGAAGGCGTGGTGCAGGCGCGCAGCCTGGGCCTGCGCCAGGGCCGCATCGTCGTCGACGGGGGGCGCGACGGCATCACGCGCCTGGCTGGCACGCTGGACGCCAGCGGCTACGCCCCGGGCCAGACGGGCGGCCAGGTGCAGCTGACCGGGCAGAACGTGCTGCTCGACACGCAGGCCGTGGTGGACGCCTCGGGCGCCGCCGGCGGCGGCCGCGTGCAGGTGGGCGGCGGCTTCCAGGGCCGCGACACGGCGGTGCCGAACGCCGAGCGCCTGGTGGTGCGCCCCGGCGCACGGCTGGCGGCCGATGTCACCGCGCAGGGCGATGGCGGCGAGGTCATCCTGTGGTCCGACAAGCTCACCCGCTACCACGGCAGCCTCAGCGCACGCGGCGGGCCGCTGGGCGGTGACGGCGGCCTGGCCGAGGTGTCGGGCAAGGAGCAGCTGGAGTTCTGGGGCTCGTCCGATCTGGGCAGCCCGCTGGGTGTGGCCGGCGTGTTGTGGCTGGACCCCACCAGCATCGAGATCGTCGCCACCGGCGCCAACTTCACCCCGACCCTGCCTGGGACCCCGGGCGATCCTGCGATCGGCTTCGAGGACAGCCCGCCTGGCACCCCCAACAACGCCCAGATCCTGAACTCCGTCCTCAACGGCCTGCTCAACAACCAGACCGTCATCCTGCAGGCCAAGAACGACATCACGGTCTCGGCGCCCGTGACCGAAGCGACCGGGTCGCTGACCTTGCAGGCCGGCCGCGACATCATCATCGGCCAGGCGGTCAGCACCAAGAACCTGACGCTCAGCGCCAACGACCCTGGCTACACCCCCGGAATCTCTGACGCTGGCAAGGTTCAGATCACGGCCGACGTCAGCGTCGATACGACCGATGGCGCGCTGCTCATCACCAACAACGGCACTGGCGGCGGCACTCACCAGATCGGCGCCAACCTGAGCGGTCATGCCGTCACGATCACCGGCGCTGTGGACCTGACTGCGGCCAGGACCTGGACGGTGACTGGCCAGGGCTCGGCCACGGGGATCATCAGCGGCGGTTCTCTGCTCACGAAGGACGGCCCCGGCACGCTGACGCTGAGCGGCGCCAACACCCACAGCGCGGGCACCGCCGTCAGCGGTGGCGTGCTGAGGCTGGCCAGCAGCGCGGCGGCCGGCACCGGCAGCATCGCGCTGGCCGCCAACACCACGCTCGACATCACCGGCGGCGCCACGGTCGGCAACACCGTCACCGCAGCGGGCAACGCCACGCTGTCCAGCAGCGCCGGCAACGGCACGCTCGGTGCCGGCACGCTGACGCTCCAGGCTGACGGCGCCGCGCTGACCCTGAGCGGCGGCGCCGGCAGCACGCTGACCGTCGGGCGCACGATCGCCGACGTCCTCGGCACCGGCACCGAATCGGTGACCGCCAGCGGGCCCGGCACGGTGGTGCTGAACACGGCCAACACCCACACCGGCGGCACCGCGGTCAACGCCGGCACGCTGCGGCTGGCCAACGCCGCCGCCGCAGGCACCGGCACAGTGGCAGTGAACGGGGCCACGCTGGAGCTCACCAGCGGCCTCATCCTGACCAATGCGGTCACGGTCAGCGGCAGCGCCCTCATCAGCAGCAGCGGCGGCGCCACGCTGGCCAGCGGCAGCGGGCTGACGCTGGCCGACACCAGCACGTTGACGCTGCAGGGCACCGGCGGCGAGCTGGTGGTGGCCCGCGTGGTGGACGACGGCGTGGGCAGCGCCAGCCTGGTCACCAGCGGCGCCGTGGCGCTGACGGCGGCCAACAGCTTCGACGGCGGCACCAGCGTCACCGGCGGCACGCTGCGGCTGGCCAACAACGGCGCCGCTGGCACCGGGGCCATTGCGCTGGGCACGCACACGCTCGACATCACCGGCGGTGCCGCCATCACCAACGCGCTGACGCTGGGCGGCAGTGCCACTGTGTCCAACAGCGGCGGCCTCGGCACGCTGGCCGGCGGCACGCTGACGCTGGCCGACGCCAGCACGCTGACGCTGCGCAGCACGGGCGACGGGCTGACGGTGACCCGCCTGCTCGACGACGCGGCCGGCACCGCCAACCTGAACGCCGCCGCGGGCACGGTCACGCTGACGGCCGACAACACGCTCAGCGGCAGCACCGCCATCGGCAGCGGGGCCACGCTGGTGCTGGGCAACGGTGCCGGCGCCGGCAGCGCCGGCACCGGCGCCATCGGCAACGAGGGCACGCTGCGCATCAATCGCATCGGCACGCTGACGCTCGGCAGCGTCATCAGTGGCAGCGGTGGCCTGCAGCAGGCGGGCGCCGGCACCACGGTGCTGGCGGCCGACAACACCTACAGCGGCACCACCAGCGTGAGCGGCGGCGTGCTGCAGCTCGGCAACGGTGGCACCACCGGGTCCGCCGGCAGCGGCACGGTCAGCAACAACGCCACCTTGCGCATCGACCGCATCGACACGCTGACGCTCGACCGCACGATCGCCGGCACCGGCGCACTGGTGCAAGCCGGCACCGGCATCACGGTGCTCAACGCCAGCCACGCCTACAGCGGCGGCACCACGGTGAGCGGCGGCACGCTGCGGCTGCTGGCCGGCGCCAGCGCCGGCAGCGCTGCCGTCACGCTGGCCGGCGGTGTGCTCGACCTCGCCAACGGCGGCAGCCTCGGCAACGACCTGGTGCTGACCGGCGCTGCCGTCATCACCAACAGCAGCGGCTTCGGCACGCTGGCGTCGGGCACGGCGGTGGCGCTGCCCGGCGCCAGCACGCTCACGCTGTCCGGCACCGGTGACGGCCTGACCGTGGCCCGCACGCTCACCGACGGCGCCGGCACCGCCGCCGTCAGCACGTCCGGCACCGTGGTGCTGACGGCGGCCAACAGCTTCGACGGCGGCACCACCGTCACCGGCGGCACGCTGCGGCTGGCCAACAACAACGCCGCGGGCACCGGGGCCATCGCGCTGGGCACGCACACGCTCGACATCACTGGTAACGCCGTTGTCACCAATGCGCTGACGCTGGGCGGCAGTGCCACCGTGCTCAACAGCACCGACGCCGGCACGCTGGGCGTCGGCACGCTGACGCTGGCCGACGCCAGCACGCTGACGCTGCGCAGCACGGGCACCGGGCTGACGGTGACCCGCCTGCTCGACGACGCGGCCGGCACCGCCAACCTGAACGCCGCCGCGGGCACGGTCACGCTGACCGCGGACAACACGCTCAGCGGCAGCACCGCCATCGGCAGCGGGGCCACGCTGGTGCTGGGCAACGGCGGCGCGACGGGCAGCCTGTCGGCGGGCCCCATCGCCATTGAGGGCCTGCTGCGCGTCAACCGCAACAACGGCCTGACGCTGGCCGGCACGCTCAGCGGCAGCGGCAGCGTCGAACAGGCCGGCGCCGGCACCACGGTGCTGGCCAGCGCGCTCAACAGCCACGGCGGCACGCTGATCTCGGGCGGCGTGCTGGAGATCGCCGCCGCCGGTGCGTTGGGCAGCGGCAATCTCAACTTCGCGAACAACGCGACGCTGCAGGTCAACAGCAGCGGCCTCGTCGAGATCACGCGCACGCTGTCGGGCAGCGGCCGCCTGAGCCTGCCGGGTGGCGGCACCACGGTGCTGACGGCGGCCAACAGCTACAGCGGCGGCACCACCGTCAGCGGCGGCACGCTTCGCCTGTCGGGCTCGGGCAGCGCCGGCACCGGCACGATCGCGCTCGGCACCGCCACGCTCGACCTGGCCGACGGCGCGAGCTCGGCGTCCGCGCTCAGCCTGAGCGGCAGCGCCACGGTCACCAACAGCAGCGGCGGCGGCACGCTGGCGGCCGGGCCTGCGCTCGCGCTGGCCCCCGGCAGCACGCTGACGCTCGACGCCAGCGGCGGCACCGGCCTGGCCGTGGCGCGTGTGCTGGACGACGGCGCCGGCACCGCGGCCGTGCTGACGCGCGGCACCGTCACGCTGTCGGGAGCCAACACCTTCGACGGCGGCGTCACGGTGGACGGCGGCACGCTGCGGCTGGGCCACACCAGCGCCGCCGGCACCGGCACCATCGCGCTGGGCTCGCACACGCTCGACCTCTTCGGCAGCGCCGCCGTCGGCAACGCGCTGACGCTCGGCGGTGGCGCGAGCCTGATCAACAGCAGCGGCGCTGGCACGCTGGCCGCCGGCGCGACGGTGGTCCTGGCGGGCGGCAGCACGCTGACGCTGGCCAGCACCGGCAGCGGCCTCACGCTGGCCCGCGTGCTGGACGACGGCACCGGCAGCGCAGCGCTGCGCGCCACGGCCGGCACGGTCACGCTCACCGCCGACAACACGCTCGACGGCAGCACCACCGTGGACAGCGGCGCCACGCTCGCGCTCGGCAACGGCGGCGCTGACGGCACGGCCACGCGCGGCCCGATCGTCAACCACGGCGTGCTGCGCATCGATCGCAACACCGCGCTGCAGCTGGACGCGGTCATCAGCGGCAGCGGCAGCCTGCGCCAGGCCGGCACGGGCAGCACCACGCTGGCCGCCGACAACAGCTACAGCGGCGGCACGCTGGTCTCGGCCGGCGCGCTGGTGCTGGGCGCCGGCGGCAGCACCGGCACGGCCGGCAGCGGCACCATCACCAACAACGCCCAGCTGCGCGTGAACCGCGGCAACACGCTGGCGCTGGACAACGTGCTGGCCGGCAGCGGCAGCCTGGTGAAGGAGGGCGCAGGCCTGCTGACGCTGCGCGGCGCCAACAGCACCACCGGCGGCACCGTCATCAACGCGGGCACGCTGGAGGTCACCGACGGCGGCGGCCTGGGCCTCGGGCCGGTCGCCAACGACGGCACCCTGCGCCTGAACCTGACCGGCGCGCTGACGATCGCCGGCGCGATCGGCGGCAGCGGCGCGCTCGTGCAGGCCGGCACCGGCACCACCACGCTCAGTGGCGCCAGCACCTACACCGGCGGCACGCAGGTCAACGACGGCCGGCTCGTGCTGAGCGGCGCGGCGGCGCGTGCCGGCGCCGGCGGCGTCCTGGTCGGCGCGGCGACGCTGGACCTGCGCAACGGCGCGTCGATTGCCAACGCGGTCACGCTGGACGGCGGCACGCTCGACAACGGCAGCGGCAGCGGCGTGCTCACCGGCAGCCTGACGCTGGCGGCGGCCGGCACCGTGTCCAGCAGCGGCGGCGGCCTCACGCTGGCCGGTGCGATCGGCGAAACCACCGCCGGCACCACGCTCATCAAGACCGGCAGCGGCACCGTGACGCTGGCCGGCGCGGGCAGCTACACCGGTGCGACGCAGATCCTGGCGGGCCGGCTCGATACCAGCGCCGCCGATCGCATCAGCAATGCCAGCGCGCTGCAGGTGGCGGCGGGCGCGGTGTTCGCGACGGGCGGCTCGGAGACCGTGGCATCGCTGTCCGGCCCGGGCAGCGTGGTGCTCGGCAGCGGCACGCTGACCGCCGGCGGCAACGGCATCACCTTCGCCGGCAGCCTGTCGGGCAGCGGCTCGTTCACCAAGGCCGGCACCGGCACGCTGACCTTCACCGGCGCGCACACGCTGACCGGGGCCACCACCGTGGCGGGCGGCACCTTGCAGCTGGCCGCGGCCGAGCGGCTGTCCGCGGCCTCGGCCCTGGTCGTGAACGCCGGCGCCACGCTGGCCCTGGCCGGCAATCAGACGGTGGCCAGCGCGCTGCTGCGCGGCACGCTGTCGGGCAGCGGCACGCTCACGGCCACCACCACCACCACGCTCGACGGCGCCACCGTGACGGCCTCGCTGGGCGCGGGCGCGCTCACCTCCACCGGCGCCTCGCTGCTGGCCGGCAGCAGTGCCGCATCCACGCTGGCCGTCACCGGCGGCACGCTCAGCCTGGGCAGCGCCGGGCGCCTGGCGGCGGCCGGCACCGTCACCGTGGCCAGCGGCGCCGCGCTGCAGCTGGCCGGCGACGAAACGGTGGCCGGCCTCACGCTGGCCGGCACGCTGGGCGGCGCCGGCACGCTCACCGCCACCAGCGTGGCGCTGGCGGGCGGCACGACAGGCGCCAACGCCCACCTGGGCGCCGGCGCGTTCAGCAGCACCGGCAACAGCCTGCTGGGCGGCAGCTCGGCAGCCGCCTCGGTCACGGTGCAGAGCGGCACGCTGACCCTGGGCGCGGCAGAACGCCTGGCCGACACGGCGGCGCTCACGGTGCAGGCCGGCGCGGTGCTGGCCCTGGCCGGCCGCGAGACGGTGGACACGCTGACGCTGGCCGGCTCCCTGGCGGGCGCCGGCGAGCTCGTGGCCGGGCGCTACACCCTCGACGGCGGGCGCACGGCAGCGGCCACGGCGCTGGGTGCCGGGGTGCTGATCAGCCGCGGCAACAGCCTGCTGGGCGGCCGTGCCGAGGCCGGCACGCTGGGCGTGGAGACCGGCACGTTGACGCTGGGCCCCTCGGCCCGGCTGGCAACGGGCGCGGCGCTGGACGTGGCCAGCGGCGCGACCCTCCTGCTCGACGGCGACCAGACGGTGCAGGGCCTGACGCTGGGCGGCGTGCTCGGCGGCAGCGGCACGCTCACCGCGGCCAGCGTCGCGCTGGCCGGCGGCCGTGCCGACGCGGCGCTGGGCGCCGGCGTGCTGACGTCCACCGGAGCAAGCCAGCTCAACGACCTCGTCGGCGCCAGCCGACTCACGGTGAGCGCGGGCCAGCTGCGCATCGGCGGCGCAGGCCTGCTGTCGCCCGCGGCCGAGCTGATCGTGGCCAACGGGGCGCGGCTCACGGTCGACGGCGACAACAGCGTCGCCTCGCTCGACCTGGCCGGCACCATCGACGGCGCCGGCCGGTTGACGTCGGCGTCGACCGTGCTCAACGGCGGCTCGGTCGGCGGCGCGCTGCTCAGCAGCACGCTGATCAGCCGCGGCCTCAGCTCGCTGGGCGGCACGTCGGACGCCACCACGGTGCGCGTCGAGGACGGCACGCTGACGCTGGTGGGCGCCAGCCGCTTCCTGTCCCGCCCGGCGATCACCGTCGCCCCGGCCGCCACGCTGCTGCTCGGCGGCGGCGAAACCGCCACCTCGCTGACGCTGGCCGGCACGCTGGGCGGCAGCGGCACGCTGACGGCCGACCGCGTGACGCTGAACCAGGCGCTCGTGCAGGCCGCGCTGGTGACCGGCAGCCTGTCGAGCCAGGGCACGTCGACGCTGGCGGCCGAGGCGCGCACCGCCAGCCTGGCGGTGGACGGCGGCACGCTGCTGCTGGTGGGCGGCAGCCGGCTGCTCGCCGCACCGGCGGTGACGGTGGCCGCCGGGGCCACGCTGGCGCTGGGCGGTGCTGAAACCGTCGGCACGCTGGCCGGCGCCGGCACGGTGGCGCTGGGCAGCGCCGTGCTGTCCACCGGCAGCGGCGGCGACAGTGTGTTCGATGGCAGCTTCAGCGGCGCCGGCGCGCTGGTCAAGCAGGGCACGGGCCGCTTCACGCTGGCCGGGCTGCAGCAGCACGGCGGTCTTACGCAGGTCGAGGCCGGCACGCTGGCGCTGGCCGGCCCCGGGCGGCTGGACGGCGGCGGCGCCGTGGCCGTGAGCCCTGGCGCCACGCTGGAGCTGGCCGGCGACGAACGCGTGGCCAGCCTGCTGCTGCAGGGCACGCTGGCCGGCAGCGGCACGCTCACTGCGCCCGTCTACACCCTCGACGGCGGCACCGCCCGCGCCGGCCTGGGCGCCGGTGCGATCGACAGCCGCGGCAGCAGCCTGCTCGCCGCCACCGCGGGCGCGTCCACCGTCACGGTGAGCAGCGGCACGCTGACGCTGGCCGCGCCGGACCGGCTGGCCGACGACGCCGCGGTGCAGGTGGCCGCCGGGGCCGGGCTGATACTGACCGGGGCCGAGCGCATCGGTTCGCTCACACTGTCCGGCACGCTGGCCGGCGGCACGCTCAGCGCCGCGCGCTACACGCTGGCCGGCGGCACGGTCGTCGCCGAGCTGGGCAGCGGCACGCTGAGCAGCGTCGGCAACAGCCGCCTGGAAGGCCGCGCCGCGGTCACCACGCTCCACGTCGACAGCGGACAGCTCGTGCTGGCCGGCGCGGCGCGCCTGAGCGCGCAGCCCGCGGTCACCGTGGCCGGCGGCGGCACGCTGGCGCTGGGCGGCGACGAGACGCTGGGCACGCTGGCCGGCGCCGGCCAGGTGGCGATGGGCGCGTCGACGCTGAGCACCGGCCTGGGCGGCGACGCGCGCTTCGACGGCCGGCTCGTGGGCAGCGGCGGCCTCGTCAAGCAGGGCAACAGCCGCTTCACGTTGACCGGCGATCAGGGCTACACCGGCAGCACGCGCGTGGATGCGGGCACGCTGGAGATCGGCGCGGGCGGCAGCAGCGGCAGCCTGGCCACCGACCGCTTCATCGTCGCCGGCACGCTGCGCCTGAACCGCGCCGACGACACCGTGCTGCTGCTGCCCGTCAGCGGCAGCGGCCAGCTCGAGCAGGCGGGCACCGGCCGGCTGACGCTGCAAGGCCGCAACACCACCCACACCGGCGGCACGCGCGTGCTGTCCGGCGAACTGCTCACCACCGGCGACGACCTCCTGCCCGACACCGGCACCGTGAGCGTGGCCGCCGGCGCGCGGCTGGTGCTGGGCGGCGCCCAGACGCTGGGCGCGCTGGAGGCCGACGGCAGCGTCGAGCTGGCCGGTGCGCTCACCGCCAGCGGCGCGCTGCGGCTGGGCGGTGCGGTGGTGGCCCGCGGCGGCGTGCCGCTGCGGCTGAGCGCGCAGACCATCAACGCCGTCAGCGACGACAACCGCTGGGGCAGCACGCTGGAGCTGGTGGCGGCCGGCCCGGTGGCCATCTCCAGCGGGCGCGACGGTGGCCTGCTGCGCGACCTGGTGCTGGGCCGGGTGGCGTTGGGCGCTGGCGGCCGCGTCGACGCCGGCACGCTGCGGCTGGACGGCGACCTGACGCTGACCGGCGGCACGCTGACGCTCAGCGCCGCGGCCGACGCCGTGCCCGTGGCGCCGACGCCCGAGCTGGTAGGCAAGAACACGCCCATCAACCGCCCGATCGCCTTCGCGGCCGACGTGGTGTCGCAGGGCGCCGCGGGCTCGGTCGACGTGGGCCCGGGCGCCACCTTGTCGGTGCTGTCGCCGCAGGGCGGCTCGGTGCAGCTGCTGAACCCCGCCAACCGGGTGACCGGCCAGCTGGAGGTCATCAGCGGCGGCACCTTTGCGCCCTGGAGCGGGCGCGACGTGACGTCCGGGCTGAGCCCGACCGGGCGGTTCTCGCTGCAGAGCCGCGTGCAGCTGCAGGGCAGCGAGCTGCGCCTGGGCGGCCGCGGCATCGAGGCCGACGTGGTGGCGGTGCGCGCCGACCGGCTGGCCACCGCGCCGGGTGCGGTGATCGCGGCGCGGCTGCCCTTCGACAACCTGGTGGGCACCGCCGGCTCGGTGCCTGCGCTGACGCTGGAGCTGACGCCGCAGTCGTTTGCGCAGAGCTTCCCGTTCGGCCAGCGTGGCGGCAACGAGATCGCCATCGACGTCGGCAGCCGCGCCTGGGGCAACCGCAGCCTGCCGATCGACGGCGGCTACATCACGGTGCTGCCGCGCAACGGCGCGCAGGGCGTGACGGCGGTGATCCTGACCGGCCCGCGCGTGGAGGGCAGCTACGGCTTCTTCTTCGAGGGTGCCGGCAACCAGACCGAGATCCCGGTGCTCTACAACGGCGTGCTGCCGATCACACCACAGGTGTCGGGTTCGATCTCGGCCACGCTGGCGGTGTCCGAGAGCGCGCGGCGGCAGGGTTTCGACGAAGCGGTGCGCACCGAAAACGTCGCGGTGCGGCTGCGCGCCGGCGTCATTGCCGAAGTCGGCCCGGGCCGGCCCGCCACGGTGGGCACCGAGGGCCTGCGCCTGCCCAGCGTGTGCGAGCCGGCCGGCGCCAGCCTGGCCTGTGACGTGGCTGCAGGACGCACCCCGCGATGAAACGCCGACCCAACCCCCCGCGGCGCCGCGCCGTGCTGGCCTTGGGTGCGCTGGGCGCGATGGCCGGCGGCTGGCTCGGGCCCGCGGCAGCGCAGCAGCTGCCGCCACCCCAGCCTGCGGCGCTGCCGTCACGCACGCTGGCGCCCGCTGCCGGTGGCGAGCCGCCCCGGCTGGCGCTGCTGATCGGCAACCGCGAATACCCGAACGGCGAGGACCTGCCGCCGATCCACAAGAACGTGCGCGACCTGCGCGCCGCGCTGGAGCGGCGCGGCTTCGACTGCACCGAAGGGCTCGATCTCGACCAGGCCGCGGCGCGCACGCTGATCGAGCGCTTCACGGCCCAGGTGCGCGCCAGCGCGCCCGACGCCACGGTGCTGTTCTACTTTTCGGGCCACGGCGCGCAGGTCGACGCCGAGAACCTGCTCATCGGCGCCGGCCAGAACCCCAAGGCCAGCGCCGACACGCTGGTGCGCGGCAGCCTGGCGCTGGGGCGGCAGGTGATGAACGCGCTGCCGCGCCGCCCGACGGGGCTGACGATGGCCGTGGTGGACGCCTGCCGCACGTCGCTGAAGTCGGTGCTGGAATCCGACGGCCTGAACCAGGTCGAGGCGCCCCCGGGCTGCCTGATCGCATTTGCCACCGGCGCCGGGCGACCCGCGATCGCGCCTGCGGTCGAGACCGTCAGCACCTTCTACACCGCGTCGCTGGTGAAGCTGCTGCAGCAGTCGTCGGACGACATCACGTTCTCGGACCTGTTCCGGCTCGTCAAGACCGACGTGCAGCAGACCATGCTGAGCCACCCGCTGCCCTTGCTGCGGCAGTTTGCGCAGTTCCCCTTCATCGCCGAGAACACCCAGGTGCAGCGCCGGCTGGCGCCGCAGCCGGCGGTGGCCGAGGCGCCGGTCAGCCGCTTCGGCGACGGCGACGAGGCCGCGGCCTGGTCGCGCCTGGAGGCCGCGGTGTGGCCGGCCGAGGTGGTGCGCCTGGCCACCGATTTCCTGCAGCGGTTTCCGCAGAGCCGCCTGGCCGGCAGCGCGCAGGTGGCGCGCGACGGCGCCGCCGAGGCGGCGCAGATCCTGCGCCGCAACGACGTGCGCCTGTTCCGCAGCGCCTTCCAGCCCGGTGACTGGACGCCCGAGCAGGCCGCCGACCTGCTGAAGGCCGGGCGCGGCGACAAGGACGCCGCCGCCCGCCTGGGCCGCCTGGCCCGCGAAGGCGAGCGCTTCGAGGGCTGGATGCAGTTCGCCGCGGCGCTGGGCAACGGCATCGCCGCCTACGACCTGGCGCTTTTCTACCGCCGCAACGGGCAGCCCCAGCCCGCGGCGCAGTTCGAGGCGCGCGCCCGCGCGCTGGGCTACACGCCGCCGCCGTCGCTGGACAACAGCCGGAAGTAGCCGCCGGCCGGCCGGCCCGGCGGGCGGGCGTCGGGCCTGCGCGGCCTTCGTTCCACCGCCTGGATGACGGTGCTCTGACCGATGGGGCTTAGATTCACCCGCCACGATGGAAGAGGGAGCAGGCCATGCCGATCACCGTGTTTGTCTGGGATCCCCACGTGGACATGTACGGCCATGCCTCGCTGTCCATCGACAACGGGCCCTACATCAGCTGGTGGCCGTCGAAGCATCTGGAAGGCGTGGGCGCGAAGACCGGCCGTCACGTGCTGGGCAGCCGGGCCACGGCCTCGTCGATGCGGCGTGACAAGCTGAGCGAGAAGCGGGTGCCGTCATGGGCCTCGGCCCCGATCTCCTGCCTGGACGAGCAGGCCATCGCGCGGTGGTGGAAGAAGCTGTCCGGCCGTTCGGGCCTGCCGCTGGACGAAAAGACGCCGAATCTGGCCAACGGCCGCTACAACGTGCTGACGACGAGCTGTGCGGGCGTCGTCTTCGAGGCGCTGGTGGTGGGCGGGCTGCACCGCAGCGCACGGGCCAGCGCCGTGGCCAGCCGGCTCGGCACGATCGTGGCGCCCAACGACCTGAAGGACGTGGCCGATGCGCTGTCGGGGCACTTCGGCACGCTGGACGCCTTCAAGTACCTGGTTCCCACGGACGTGCGCAACGCCTGGAAATACCTGATGTAGCGCGCGCCTGGCGCTGCTCGCCGGCCCCGAGGGCCGCCACGACACCGGGCCGGCGCCGCCCTGACGCGGGGCTTCAGCAGCCCACCACCTTGAACTCCACGCGGCGGTCCAGCGCATCGCTGGCGTCGTCGCGACCGGTGCCGATCAGCGTCTGGCGCGAGCCGACGCCGTTGGCGATGACGCGTGCCTTCAGCGGCGGCGCCAGACGCACCAGTTCGTTCAGCACGGCCTCGGCGCGCAGCAGCGACAGCCGCTCGTTCAGCGGTTCGGGCCCGCCGGCGCTGCTGTGGCCCACCACCTCCAGGCAGCTCTGCCGGCCCGCGGCGCGCTGTGCGATCTCGCCCAGCCACATCGGGTGGGCCGGCGGGCCGGCCTTGGGGTCGGCCCACAGCGCCGGCGTGCCCGGCCTGAACAGGAACTTGGTGCCCAGCCGCTTGTTGTCCAGGCCCTGCTCGACGATCTGGCCGAAGGCTTCGGCCGCGGCGGGTCGGTTGCCCAGCTTCCAGTTCGTCAGGTACAGCCCGGTGTAGGTGCGCAGCTGCTCGCCGCCCGGGCTGGCGCGCGCCGTCTCGAACAGCCGGCGGGCCTCGGTCAGGCGCCCGGCGGCGTAGGCGGTGTTGGCCTCGCCGATCAGCGCCGACGTCAGCACCTTGTCGATGTAGGCCGGGTGGATGGCGTCGCCGGCCCGCGTGCCCTGGCAGGTGCGGATGTAGCCGCTGGCGCTGGCGTCCTCCAGCCAGGCCGGCGCGTCGCGGTCCAGCGGCAGCGGCGTGCTGTCCACGCCGTCGGGCGTGGCGAAGGCCAGGCCCTTGCCGACCAGCTTGCCGGTCTTCAGGTCGGCCAGCGCCAGGCAGATGCGGAAGGCCTCGCGGCGCCCTTCGGTCTTGCGCTCGCCGTTGACGCCGGTGAAGGTGCCCACCAGCAGCAGCGGCGCGCTCTTCACGTTGGCGGTGGTGAACGGCTGCACCGCGTAGCGCGGGTGGCTGTCCTTGATGATCTTCACGATGCGCGCGCCCATCGCCCGCGTGGCCTGGGTCTGCGCGCCGGTGACGCCGTCGATCAGCGGGTCGATGACCAGGTTCCAGTTGCCGTCGGGCGGCAGCTGGGCCTTGCCCAGCAGGTTGTTGGCGGCGCTGGCCACGGCTTCTTCGAAGGGCAGTACCGGCAGGGGCGCGGGCGGGGCCGGCGGCGCGGGAGCGGGCGCCGAAGGGGCGGACCGGGAGGGGGCCGCGGCAGCGGCCGTGGTCGCGGCATCCCCGGCCGCGCCACCGGGGCCGGTGGCGGCCGGACCCGGCGGCGACGTGCAGGCGGCGAGGGCCAGGGCCAGGGTCAGCGTGAGGGGCCAGCGGCCGTGACGGCTGCGCGGCTTCAACGAGGCGGATGCGGTGGTCTGCATGGAGATCCCGAGTCGCCCCGGTGGGCGGCGTTGGCCGTGCCGGAGTGCGCTCCGACGGACTGGGGCAGCGGGACGCTCAGCGCACGCACCGCGTGTGGAAGACCGTCGTCTGCTCCGGGGTCAGCGTATCACCCAGCTGCATGCGCATCAGCAGTTCCGGGCAGCGCGGGTCATTCCGAGTGCGGACGTCTTCGCTGCCCCGCGCTGGCCGTGCGGCAGCCGGTGAGGGCGACGCCGCCGGCCCGGCGACCGGCGGGCGCGCCATGGTCGCCACCGGTGCCGGCGGCGACGTGGTGGCCATCACCGGGGCAGGCAGCGGCGGTACCGGCGACACGGACGCCGCGGGTGCGACCGCTGCAGAGGCGGCCCGTGCGAGGGGCACGGGTGCGGAGGCCGCCGGTGCGGCCGTGGCTTCGGGCACGGCGGCCTGCACCGGCCCGTCACCCTCCCCGGGCAGGCGCATCGCGTTCCACGCGACCAGGCCCGCCGTCGCCAGGGCCGCCGTCGCCGCCACCCCGGCGGCCACTCGGGGCCAGCGTCGGCGCCGTGCCGGCGGGTCGACCGTCACCCCGGCCCGGTCCGTGGCGCCGGAACGGCCAGCTGGAGCCGACTGCGCCGACTGCCACGCCGCGCCCAGCAGCCGCTTGAAGGCGGCCGCATCCGCCGGCCGGTCTTCCGGCCGCTTGGCCAGCGCGTGGGCCACGACGCCGTCGAAGGCTGCCGGCACCCCGGGCTTCACGCTCGATGGCGGCACCGGCTCGCTCTGCAGGATGGCCTTCTGCATGTCGAACGCGCTGCGGCCCTGGAAGGGCTTCTGTCCGGTGAGCAGCTGGTACAGCAGCACGCCCACGGCAAAGAGGTCGGTGCGCGAGCCCACGGCCTGCCCCAGGATCTGCTCCGGCGACATGTAGCTCGGCGTGCCCACCAGCGTGCCGGGCATCGTGCGGTCGTGCGCGTGGTCCGCCAGCCGCGCCACGCCGAAGTCGGCCAGCTTCACGTGGCCGGTGGCGTCCAGCATCACGTTGGCCGGCTTCACGTCGCGGTGCACGATGCCCTGCGCGTGCGCCGCGCCCAGCGCGTCCAGCAGCTCGCCGATCAGCGTCACGGTCTGCTGCACCGTGAAGCGCTCGCCACTGTCGATCACCTGGGCCAGTTCCCGGCCGGGGATGAACTCCATGACGATGTAGGACTCGCCGTCCTGCTCGCCGAAATCGAAGATGGTGACGATGTTCGGGTGGCTCAGCCGCGCCGCGGCCTGTGCCTCGCGTTCGAAGCGGGCGGCGTAGTCAGAGGCGGTGGACTCGTCGGCCAGGAAGCCGCGCTGCACGGTCTTGATGGCCACCCGGCGGCCCAGGCGCGTGTCCACCGCGGCGTAGACCACGCCCATGGCGCCCCGGCCCAGCACCGACTCGATGCGGTAACGGCCCAGGTGCTTGGCGTCCTGGGCCACGTCAGTCGCCCGCCAGGCAGCGCATGGGCCCACCGGCACCCGCCGTGTGTCGAACCCCCGCTGCTGCCACGCCGTTCATGGCGCGCATTGTCTGCCAGGGGCCGGGCGCGATCCGCAGGCGCAGGCCCGGGCACGCTGCACGGCCGGCCGGCCGTGCCGCCGGACGTCGCGGTGCGACGCGGCGGTTCATGGGCTCGTCCGGGCAGCGCAGTGCACGGCGATACCGGTCGAGCAACAGTCATCGCTTGGGCTCTAGCGTAGGCTTCATCCATGTGGAGCGACGACTCCCTGACCCTGGCGGCCGCGGCGGTGTTCGACGCGCTGTACGCCGCCCCTGGAACATCCCCATGAGCACAACGCAAGAACCTTCGGCCGAAGTCTCCGAGGCCCCCGGCACCGCCCTCGCCGCTCCGGTCGCGGTGAGCTTTGCCGAGGCCTTCCGCTTCTGGCTCAAGCTCGGCTTCATCAGCTTCGGCGGCCCGGCCGGGCAGATCGCCATCATGCACACCGAGCTGGTCGAGCGCCGGCGCTGGATCAGCGAGCAGCGCTTCCTGCATGCGCTGAACTACTGCATGCTGCTGCCCGGCCCCGAGGCGCAGCAGCTGGCCACCTACATCGGCTGGCTGATGCACCGCACCTGGGGCGGCATCGTGGCGGGCGCGCTGTTCGTGCTGCCGTCGCTGTTCATCCTGGTGGCGCTGTCGTGGATCTACCTGCGCTTCGGCGACGTGCCGCTGGTGGCCGGCATCTTCTACGGGCTCAAGCCCGCGGTCACGGCGCTGGTGCTGCACGCCGCGCACCGCATCGGCACGCGGGCGCTGAAGAACCGCTGGATGTGGGGCATCGCGGCCGCGTCCTTCGTGGCCATCTTCGCCTTCGACACGCCGTTCCCGGCCATCGTGCTGGCGGCCGCGCTGATCGGCCACTTCGGCGCCCGCCGCTGGCCGCAGGTGTTTGCCCTGGGCGGCGGGCATGGCAGCGCCAAGGCCGGCTACGGGCCGGCGCTGATCGACGACCACACGCCCACGCCGGCCCACGCACGGTTTTCGCGCAGCCACCTCGCCAAGGTGCTGGCCACCGGCCTGGGCCTGTGGCTGCTGGCTTTTGCCGCGCTGGTGGCGACGATCGGCCTGCAAGGCACGCTGACGCAGATGGGCTGGTTCTTCACCAAGGCAGCGCTGCTGACCTTCGGCGGCGCGTACGCGGTACTGCCCTACGTGTACCAGGGCGCGGTGGAGACGCACCAGTGGCTGAGCGGCCCGCAGATGATCGACGGCCTCGCGCTGGGCGAGACCACGCCCGGCCCGCTGATCATGGTGGTGGCCTTCGTCGGTTTCGTCGGCGGCTGGCTCAAGCAGGTGCTGGGGCCCGACGCGCTGTTTCTCGGCGGCGCGCTGGCGGCCACCGTGGTCACCTTCTTCACCTTCCTGCCGTCGTTCGTCTTCATCCTGGCCGGCGGCCCGGTGGTCGAGGCCACGCACGGCCGGCTGGGCTTCACGGCGCCGCTGTCGGCGATCACCGCGGCGGTGGTGGGCGTGATCCTGAACCTGGCCCTGTTCTTTGCGTACCACGTGCTGTGGCCGCAGGGCTTCGACGGGCGCTTCGATGTGTTGTCGGCGGTCATCACCGCCGCCGCCGCGGTGGCGCTGTTCCGGTTCAAGGTGGGCGTGCTGCCGCTGCTGGGCGCCTGCGCGGCCGTGGGGCTGATGGCCACCTGGCTGCTTCCCCTGCTGCGCTGAAGAAGGCCTCCCCACGGACGCACACCGGCGAAACCTCCCGCTCGACCCCGCGGCGCCGAAGGCGCCTGCCGCGCGATGAACCCATCGCCACCCGTTCGCGCCTGCTGCAGGCGCAGCGCCCCGGCAGCCTCGGCGGCGACGGCGTCCTTAGGGTGACGGCGATGCAGCAGGCACTCGAGGCCCGTTTCTGCGGTGTCCAGCGCTGGCGCCAGGGGTTCGTGGCCACCGCCCAGACCCTGGGCGGCGCCTCGGACTGAGCGCTGCTGGTGTTCCAGCCGCACGATGGATCGCTGCGCAACGGATGGGCAGCCGATCGAGCCCCGGCGGTGGCGACCGGCGTGCCCCTGCTGGCGTGGCACCGGCACGGACACGCGCCGCACGGGGGCCCGGGTACCGCGGCCCGCGCCTCGGCCGATGCCTTCATGGGCCACATCGAAAGGGTCGTGGTCCACCGGCGCTACCGGCAGGCCGTGCAGGCCGCCGGCGAAGCATGGCGCTTCGCGCCACTTGATGCCTCGTTTCACATAACGTGACAGGTTAGGGAAAAGCTGACTGCATGTAAGCCCTCAGATGGCGCTACTTGCCAAAGTTTTAAAGTCTTCGCTCTGCGAAGAAAACCACATGATGGCCGAACCTGCACCACGCAAGCCGTAACCTGGCCCGGCTTGCTAGCGCCGTCAAGTTGTTGTTTTCGCTGAACTTATCCATTTCGCATTCGAAGACGCTAGCCAGCATATGCGCACGGGACTTCCCTAATTGTTGTGCTGCGCCAGCTTTTGGCTGAGATGTTCAGGTTCTACCGACCGCAGTCACCCGTGTTCCAGCAGGGGGGTCGAGCGGATGGTGGTAGCGGCCGCATTGCACAGCCTCACGATCAGCAAATTGCCCAGTTGAAGGAATGCTGGCGAAGGTGAAATCCAAGTCCCTGGATCGGCGAGTGTTCGCCTAGTGCGATGTATCCCTTCGCTCATCCATTAGGTGGTCCGCACTGTCAGGTTCCCGCTAACGGAATAATCTCATCAAAGTATTTCTCGCAGAATACCTTAAACAGTTGCGCGCTTGTATAGGCCGCATATCCCTGATATTCATCGTTCTTGATTTTTGTTCCGAAATCACAAACTGACTTCATTGCAAATGCCGTTGGTTTTGGAGTGCTCGCGTATGCCGCGGCCGCATAAAGTCCATAGACCTCCATTTCGATGCCGAGTAAAGATCGCTCCTGGCGTTGAATTTCTTTGACAACATCTCCGTCCGCTATAACTGCGGAACCGGAAGCTGCCGGGCCAACGCGAAAATTTAACTCTGAGTCAGGCTTAGAGCCAGAAAATGACTTCTTAATGTCAAGTAGGGTGTGCGAGTCTTTTGCGAGCGCCTTTGCCCTTGAACACAGAAACTCTGATACGTCAAGCGGATGAGGCGCCGCCGCAAAGTATGACCCGAGATTATCTAGAGAGTGCTTACCGCTCTGCCAATTCCAACACCTCTCTACCATGAGCACATCCCCAAGGCCCGCCTTCCCCTCTACACCGGCGCAGATTCCAGTCATAGCGATGAACCGCGGTCGAAGTTTATCGATCATTCGCGCAGCGAGAAGTGAGGTGGCCACCATTCCCATGCGTGGCGCGCAGCACATCGCGACGGATACCTGTCTTTTTCCGCTAGTAAATCTACCTCGAGTCACGAATACGTGATCGTCTAATGGACTTTCATCTCCCCAAGCCCAGTCCAATCTCAGCATTTGTTCGAATTCGGGGGACTGCAATGCCGTAACAATGCACAAGTCAGTTTGATATTCTATTTTCGGATTCGGCGATTGCTCTTCCATCAGATACAGAATCGAGTTCCTTATGGGAGCCTGCCAACCCTTTTCTGCGGGGTCGTACTGGATTACTAGCCAAGCATTCTCGCGGAAGCTTCCATATACTTCTGGTGACAGCGAACCAAATCCTGTTAATCCCAGAATTCGACTGGGCGCATTGGGAATATTTCGACTATGTATGTCCACCAAGATATCCATTGCAGTCTTGGCAACAGGATCGCTGTCTTCGTCCCTAAGAGGCAACAGTATGTCTAGTATTAAAAGATCAAATCGATTCAACCTAAGTGCATCGCGCGCAGCGACGCCACTTTGCGCGGTCGAAATTTCTTCTCGCGAGATGCCGCAATTCTGAACAATGTAATCAATGACATCACGGAGTTTGTCTCTGTTGTCATCAACAAGCAAAATCTTCATTTCTTCCCCAATCCAACATTTGCGACGATGCTCTGCAACTCATCGAGCCATGAGTTATAAACTACATTGTAATAAACGGCGCCGTAGAACATTTCGGGGAACTCCTCCAGCAAACTCGCTCTCATGTCATCTAGGTTTATTATTCGATCTCCCTGCGAAAAAGCCTCAAATGCGGTGACAACGACCACTGGTGACGTTATCTCGGATTTCTGCATATAGCGCAGGACTTCCAATCCGCCGAAGCCTTTTGGCGCACCGCCTGTCTCGGTGAGGGTAATGTCGAAAGTTGGCAGCGACATATCCAGAACAATTAAACTAAAGACCTCTTCATGTCGAAGGGCGTCCACAGCTGATCTAACCGAGCGAGCGGTATCGATGGCGTATTCTGAATGGCGTGAGCTAAAGAAATCCTGGAGATCTTCCAATTTTGCTAGCTCGTCTTCAACGATAAGTATTCGCAAAGTCAGACCTCCTCGACTAAGTTCTCAAGCTCGTCTTCGCTGGCGTCAGATTCACTTTGAATTGACCAATCAAGTGTAGGAATTGAAACTGACAGGCCGAACTTGGAAGCGTCATTCCTTGGCCCAAAGGTGCAACCCCCGCCGTCAACGGAAAACGCCATGGCGGCAACCTTCTTAAGCCCCGAGCGCCCTTCAACGCGCAGACTGTCCGCGGCTCGCCGTTTATCTATGTCTTCCTGGATGGACGCGATATTTTGCAACCATGTTGCAGATGAGACGGCAGCGTCGATGTCATTTTCAACATCAATAGTGATCCGATTGTCGACGTCGTCATATGACACATAAATCCGAATCGGAACATGACTAACCAATCCTGAATGCATGCATGCGTTATCGATTGCGACCCACAAGATGTCGGAGAGTACAAACAGGCTTTCAGCTCCAAGCAGAATGTCTCCCGTTACACGTCGCTCGATCGCAGGAGATCTGGCGCGGTGTGTCACCATGCATACCTCAATGCATATGTCGACAATTTCGTCTAGATCCCACGTTGATTTCTGCTCGTTTATCTCGCGCTTGTAGAACCACTCAACAATCAGTCCTAGCTGCTTCTGAACGGCTTGCCTGCTGCGTTCGATACAAGCCGTCAAATCAATCAAAGCATCTGAATCAAGCTCAGATAGATTTTCCTTTAAGGACGTAAAGGCGGTTTCAATTCGACTTCTTGCATCTCTTCGAATAATATGGCGTGCCTTAGTCAAAGATTCGCCCAAAGACGCCCAAAAGACTTGGAAGCACGCTTTTACGAACTCTTCCAGCTTACCGCTTGTTTGAGCGTGAGCCCTGAGCAGGTGGTAGGCATTGGAGCTCACATGCACTGCAAAGATCCCCTCGGTATGGTGCGTACCGCGAACATGGAAAAGTCTTGTTTTTATATCGTTGCCAACTGCATCAAAGTCTGCGGCAAACGAATTCAACGACCTATCCAAAATCTTCTGCTGCTCTGGATTCAGCGAAGTTAGGCGCCGCATCCAGAACTCGTTAGGTGCGTATCGTGCGGCAGCCTTGTCATACTGCGTGATGAGGTGCTCTTGACTTAGCGGTGCACGCATAGTCCCTGTCATCGAATTGTGTCGGATCCGGCGACCCAAGTAACTATCAAATCCATTCATTTCATCGAACAGGAACCGTTCGCGAACTCGTCCAATGAGCTCGAGAAGAAGATCGTCCGCTTCGTTCTCCGGAATGGCTAAAAGTTCTTGATCTGCAACTGGTTTGGCAACATTCCGGAGCACCTCTCCAAAGCTCTCTGCAACCCCGACGCCTGCCGCTACCAGGGTCTTGTAGCGCTCGAAGTCAATTGCCAATTCGCTCGAAAGCTTTCTACTCAATACATCACTGTCAACATAAATTCGGCTTCCATCGACCAGTTTGAGGCCCTGCTGCACACGCTCGCGTCGAATTATGTTAACAATTTCTTGATTGTATTCGCTCGCGTTATCTCGATCGAACTGGAGCAATACCGAGCAAATCGCTCTTCGCTCAGAGTTTATTGCCTTCGAACCGCTCAAGCCCGGCAAGAGTTCCATTGAGCGCGGGACGCATATATATCTCAAAAAGTACACGTACTCCTTGCGGCTAAGGCCAGTGGTGAGTTCTGTGAGTTCGGAGGGCTTTGACACACCCACCTGTCGCAATAGGTCCTCCAAAGCGTAGCGCTTGATTGTCTCGAACGCCTCGCCACCGTCGATGCCACCCTGCACATCCGCACAGATAGCAAGTCTGGCGAGTTGTGAATCGCGGGAGATCATCTTCCATTTGCCTGGACGAAGTGCCGCGATCGCAGGAATGTTGTTCACAGAAATCTCCGTTTCAACGATCAACGTTGAAATTAGATTCCAAACTGGCGAGAAGTCCTCTAGATCAATCAGGCTCTTGCACAATGCCAGTTGCAAATTACTCTTAATGAAATGAGGTTGCGAAGCGCCGTGTCTTGTCAGAGCGAAATCTGCAAATTTTCTGAGCGTCTCTGCGCGGCGGTCCTTCCTGAGTCGACGGAGCCAAGCCGCGATACGAAGTAGTTGTATTTTCTCGCTGGCGTTCTGGATGAAGTATGAGCCTAACCCGACCGTCTGCTTTGCGCCATGAAATGCGTCATTGTCACCAGCCCACGGGTCCAGCCAATTGAGCCGACCGGTCCTCGCGAGACGAAAGAGCTCCCTAAATAACGGAAGACGCGCGAAGTTTCCAGTAATTTTTCCAAGCTCACTATGCTTACTCTCCCCCGGTGCATAGAGATTTAGCTCATTGGCAAGATGAGAAAGAATCGATGTCAGGACTGATCGTCCGCGGCGAGATTTGGGCTTTGGCCGCAGCACTGCGGTATAGACGCTCAACAACCTGACATCGTCGAAGTGCAATTGGCGGGAACTTGAGATTTGTCGCAAAGCGAAACGATAGCTACTCGCTGTTCCAACTTTGACCGCGGCACCGACGGAGGAAGTGTTTGCAATTCCAATAGATTCATATTCTGGAAAACGGCGCTCAAGCACGTCGCGCAAGCGACCTATTGCGGAACTGTTCGCACTTTGAGGTGACTCGACACAAAGTGACCTAACCGTGTCAAAAAGGTCAAATACCGAGTGAGATTCTTCGATTTGTAGAATACTTGAAGCCTGTTCTTCGGAATCAGGAGTCTTATGTAGAAGTCGATATCTTGCGTAGTCCCGGAACGGATTCTGGGCCATGGATAAAACTCGTTCCTGCACAATCTGCTGGTAGCGGATGGCGGGAACAGTTGGCTCGTTCCGAAGGCTCGTGAAGTGGATCAGGAAACCGATAAGGCCTGCGTTACGCCCTCCACGCATCTTGGCTGCCAACTTTTTCTGCGCCTCTAGCCCGTGGTAGAACTGTTCCGCCGCAAGCTTAATCTCCATAAGTCTGACCGTCGGGCCGAATTTCCGCTCTAGTTGCGAAATCAACTGGCGAACACCGTTAACATCTCCAAGAAAAATATTAACTTCTAGCTCTTGCAACCCTGTTTCGTACTCTCTAATTGCCGCAACCTCATACTGCAGTCTACTCGTGATCCAGTTTATCTGCCGCTCATAGTCTGTAGCCTCGGTTTCATATCGATTGCTTAGACTTCTATAGTTGCAAGAATTTGCATTAGAGGCAGGGCTGACGAGCAGCTGTCCTTGCGTACTTAGCCAGTCGAGAAACTCAGAATGCCTACTGAGTGGCAATAGCCTTCCGGCAACTAGCGTTATATGTCTTAAACTAGATTCAAGGTTGCCACGATGATCCACCGGCTTAGGTGAGTACGCGCGGCTGTTTGCTGCACCCACCTGACCCCGCACGAAATTCCGGAGCTTAGCGGTTCCATTCTTAAAACTCTGGGCACCCTGGCCTCGGTTCGCGACAGTCTTTTTCTTCATTAATATTCGGTCGGTAGCATTTTTGACAGGTCGGTTGCTTCGAAGGGTGCGCTGCTGGTAATCAAAATTCCAATCGGACGCCTACATTCTTTGGAATCACTTCTGTGGGGCAAACGTGCGCTCCATTCTGGAATCAGTGTGCGCTGCAATGCAAGTCATTAGCGAAGCAAAGAGTGATTGTTGTCGGCGGCCGGCTACTGGGAAGCGATCGGTTCAAAAAAAGCATCTGACATGCGCAATCCGAGTGCGACGCGGACGAAGCGCCGGTCGCGCTCCGCATGGACAGCAGCTGGGTTTGCGGGCAGCTGGCTAGGCGCAGCGCCATCCTCCACTACCGGCGCTACGCGATTCCGCAGAAGTCGAACCCGGCGAAGCTCACTGAAGATCAAAGCGACTTCAAGGCGGCAGTCGCGAGGCTGCAGGCTCAATGGCCATGCGTGCAAGTGCCTCAGCTCGAATCGGCCTGGGAGGACCTCATGCGCGTATCCCTCGGTTCCGTGGGTCTGCTGAAGTCGCAACTTCTCGAACTGGCCTCTCTGCAGATGAAGCACAAAGGTCTTCTGCAGGCGTCCGACCTGGCCAACGCGATCAAGCCCCCGAAGCAACTGCGCCAAATCGAGACTGAGATTCTCATCGGCGAGCAGGAGCTCGCCGGCGCCTGCTATGGTGACGCCGCCTCCGGGTCGGAAGATGCATTCAAGCAGCTGTTCGCCAAGCTGACTGGGGCAGCGCCGTGAATGGACGACGTCTTCCTTCCTCTGCGTCCAACGCTCCAGGCGCCCACGCCGCTCTACGGCCTGCGGCCGGCCGCCGAAGGAACAGGCGATGTGGAACCGCTCTTCAGCTACTTCCTCGGGCTGTGTCATGCGCACCGGCTCACCCCCCAGAACGTCATCAATGTCGTCCTGCCGAAGGCGCTGGCCAAGCTGCCTCAGTTCCATGAAACCCGGGTGGCCTGGGGCTGGGACAAGCACTCAGGCAAAGACATGATCGGCGCCGGATTCGTCCCTGGTCGATGGACGGCGATCGTCGGCGCCGCAACGGGCCAAACGGGCCTGCAATCCGCGACGCTCGTGCCGCTGACTGGCCCATGTCCACGGGGACCTGACCACAGACAAGGAACGGATCTGCGTTCAATGCCAAGCCGAGGATGACGCAAGTGGTCGTCTGCCCTACGGCCGGCTGCTGTGGCGTCTGAAGGCCGTTACCTGCTGCCCGATCCATCGGTGCTCGCTGGTCGAGCCGGTCTGCGGCCGCCCGCCGGCACCCACCAAGCGCCAGTTCCGTCGCGTCAAGCTCTCCGGGGTCTGCAGCCAGTGCGGGTCGGTCGCGCATCGCTGCAACACGGCAGTGTCTCCGGAGGTCGCATCCGATGAGGTCTGGCGTGCCGAGCAGTGTCGGCGAATGATCGCGGCGTTTCCCGCCATCGAAAAGTCGGACCCTCGCCAGATGCAGCTGCGCATGAAGGAGCACTGTGCGGCACCTGGCGCGCTGACGAGCCTGGCCCTACGGTCGGGAGCGACCATTTCGGTTCTGTCGCGATGGCTCAAGCAACCCGGCGCGCGGCTGTCGTTCGATCAGATCCTCGACATCTGTGGGACAGAGACCCTCAGTCTGGCAGCGCTGCTCCAAGGCCGCTTGGAAGTCTCCGACCAAAGCGGCGCGCCTGTGGCGCCGAGGCGTACAAAGCGCACGGTACGAGCGGCGAACCACGCGGCCATCAAGGCTGCGTTGAAAGCTGCCATTCAGCAAGGTGAGTCGGTGACGAGGGTGGCCGAGCGTCTCCGCGTCGACATCGGCACGCTGGCGCAACATGCCGACCTGTACGGCGCTGTGCGGCAGGCAACCCGCGACCGGATGTCGGCGGCCAATGCCGCCCGGCAAAGCGAAGCCATCGCCAAAGCCGAGGCCATCGCGAACACATTGCTGGCCAATGGTCGGCGCCTGACCTCGCGCAATGCCATGAAACATGCGTCGAACTACTACCCGAGCGATGTGGGATGGGCCGTCTTGGGGATGATCCGGATCGGCCTCGGTGACCGATCATTGAAGCGGCCGTCGCTGGTCTCTCGGATCGGGCAGCCGTTTCTGGACAAGATCGAAGCGGCTGTCGGACGGGTGCGGGCGGCACAGGGCGACCCACAGCACAGACTGCAGCTGGACAACCAGTAAAGGCAGGAGGCCGCCGCCCGTTGGCGGCACCCAGAAACAACAAAGGCTGTTGGAGTGATCCAACAGCCTTTTTGACTTTTGCGCCGCCAGACGCCGTCCGTCGGGCCTGGAATAAGGCACAACCTGGCTCAGCTTGCGGTAAGGCATAAGTTGGCAATAAGGCCATCTGATGCCTAACCCGACATAACGCGAGCCCCTGAAGGGCTGCAAGCGCTGGTGCGACCGGCAGGAATCGAACCTGCGACGTGGCCTTCGGAGGGCCGCATGATATCCACTTCACCACGGTCGCTTTCCGGGGGACCCGCATTCTAGCGCCGCCACTCCGCCGCCCTTGCGCAGGCGTCAGGACAGCGTGGGGTGGACCTCTATAATCAGCGGGTTTTTGCCCGATCAGGACGGCCTGGAGCCGAGGATTTCATGAGCGACAAGCACGACAGCCACGCCCACCCCGCCGGGTCTCACACAACCCCGCACGAAACGCCGCACGACGGTCCGCACGAAGGCCCGATCCGCACGCCCAAGCAGCTGGTGGCTGCCGTGATCGCCTCGTTCGTGATCCCCATCGCGGCCATCGTCCTGCTGGTCAACTATGTCGACTTCGGCAACAAGACGGGCGCCGGCAGCGAAGGCCTGAGCGCAGAAGCCGTGGCCAAGCGGCTGCAGCGCGTGGGCTCGGTCGAGATCCGCGATGCCGCCGACGTGACCGCGCTGCGCACCGGCGAGCAGGTCTACGTGGCGCAGTGCACGGCCTGCCACGCGGTGGGCGCCGCCGGCGCACCCAAGACCGGCGACGCAGCCGCCTGGGCGCCCCGCATCACCACCGGCTACGAGGCGCTGCTGACCTCGGCCCTGAAGGGCAAGGGCGCGATGGGCGCGCAGGGCGGCGGCGACTTCTCCGACTACGAGATCGGCCGCGCGGTGGTCTACCTGGTCAACAAGTCCGGCGGCAAGATGGACGAACCCAAGGCCCCGGCCGCTGCGGCCTCGGCGGCGGCTGCAGCCAGCGCGCCGAACTGAGGCCACCCTGCCCCAAAACAAGAAGCCGCCCTCGAGGCGGCTTTTTCTTGGGCTGCATCCGGTGCAGCACCGGCCACGTATGGCTGGGGGTGACGACCACGACGCGACCCTCAGGCCTCCGGCTGCAGGCGGTATCCGAAGCGCCGGGGCATCTGCGCAAACGCCAGTTCCCCGGGCTGCCAGGCGCCGGCCTCCACGGCCTGGGCCGCCACGCCCATGTCCATCGTGTGCACGAGGCCGTAGCCGAGGTCGGTGTCCAGGAACAGGCGGCCGCGTTCGTCGAGCCAGCTGCTGCGCACCGGCGCCGGCTCGCCGGTGTGCGCGTGCACCGGCCAGCCGGGCGCAGCGTCCACGCGCCACACGTAGGGCGCGGCCTCCAGCGCCACGTACACGCGCTGCGGGCCGTTCTGGAAGAACCAGGCGCCAGCGTCGTCGCTGGCGTAGTTGCGGTGGATGAACTCGCGCAGCTTGTCATGGTCGATGCGGCTGCCCTTGACCTGCGGGAACGGGCCCGCAGCCTGGATGCGGTCGTCGCGCATGTACCAGTCGCCGCGTGCATCCAGCGCCAGCCAGCCGTAGCAGTGCGGTACGTTGGGCCACTTGCGCAGCGCGGCCTTGACGATGTCGTCCATGGCGGTCAAGTTACCGCATCAGGCATGGCCTTGCAGCCAGTCGGCCACGGCCCGCGGCATGGCCATCACGTCGGTGGGAAAACGTCCCGTGGGGAAGCCGACATGGCCGCCTTGCGCCGGCTGCCACAGCGTCACGTGGCGGCCCACCGTGCCGGGGGCCGGCAGGCTGGCCGCGGGCACGAAGGGGTCGTTGCGCGCGTTCAGCACCAGCGCCGGGATGCGGATGCGCGCCAGGTGCGGCTTGGCGCTGGCGCGCGCCCAGTAGTCGGGCGTGTCCTTGTAGCCGTGAAGCGGCGCGGTGAAGACGTTGTCGAACTCGAACAAGGTGCGCGCTGCGGCCAGGCGCTCGCGGTCGAACAGGCCCGGGTGCTGCTGCCACTTGGCCAGCGCCTTGGGCTTCATCGTGGCCAGGAACATGCGCGAGTAGACGAGCCAGTTGAAGCCCTGGTCGATGGCCTCGCCGGCGGCCGCCAGGTCGATGGGCGACGACACCGCGGCCACGCTGGCGGCCGTGGCGGCAGCGCTGTCGCCGGCCTCCTGCGCCCAGCGCAGCAGCGCGTTGCCGCCCAGCGAGATGCCCACCACCAGCAGCGGCTGTGCGCTGCGCGCGCGCAGGCGCTGCAGCACCCAGCCGATCTCCTGGAAGTCGCCCGAGTGGTAGGCGCGGGGTGCCAGATTGAGCTCGCCGCTGCAGCCGCGGAAGTGCGGCACGCTGTAGGCCCAGCCGCGCTGCTGCGCGATGACGCCGAAGGCCTGCGCGTAGGGGCTCTGCGTGCTGCCTTCCAGGCCGTGGAACAGCACCAGGTGCCGCGCCGGCGCGGCACCGGCCGGCAGCGTGGGCAGCAGGTGATCGACATCGATGAAGTCACCGTCGGGCGTGGCCCAGCGTTCGCGCGTGAAGGTCGGCGCCTGGTCTGGCACCGGCCCGGGGTGGCGGCGTGAGCGCGTGGCTGCCCAGATGGTCTGCAGGTTGCCGCCCGGCAGCCAGCGCGGGGCTCGGTACGCCTGCACGGCTAGTGCAGCGTGCTGGGCGTCTCGCCGCTGCTGCCGGTCTGCTCGGGCGGCGGCTGCGGGCTGCCGGGGCTGGCGTGGTGCGCGGCCAGGCGCCAGCCCAGCGGCGTCTTGACGTACACGTTGGTGGCCAGCACCCAGGCGGTCTGCACACCTTGCGGCGTGCTCATCTCGATGCGCTCCACCAGGTGGTGCAGCGCGCCGCCCACCAGTTGCAGGCGGTGCACCTGCTCGGGCCGCACCGGGATGCCGCCGTTGCCGAAGATGGCCTCGAAGCTGGCGCGGATGGCCGCCGCGCCGATGACACGTCCGCCGCCGGGGTGCACGCAGACGACCTCGTCGTCGTCGGCCCACACGGCCATCAGCTTGTCGATGTCGCCGCGCTGCAGCGCCTCGTACAGCTGCGCCTCCACGTCGTCGGCGCTGCCCAGCAGCGTGGCGGTCACGGCGGCGGGTGGGGGACGTCGGGCCATGGGCTCAGCGCTTCAGCGGAAGACCACGCACTTGTGGCCGTTGATCAGCACGCGGTGCTCCACGTGCCAGCGCACGGCGCGCGCCAGCACCATGCATTCGATGTCGCGGCCCACCGCGGTGAAGTCCTCGGCCGACAGCGTGTGGTCCACGCGCTGCACGTCCTGCTCGATGATCGGGCCTTCGTCCAGGTCGGCCGTCACGTAGTGTGCGGTGGCGCCGATCAGCTTGACGCCGCGTGCATGGGCCTGGAAGTACGGCCGCGCGCCCTTGAAGCTGGGCAGGAAGCTGTGGTGGATGTTGATGGCGCGGCCGGCCAGCGCGTGGCAGAAGTCGGCGCTGAGGATCTGCATGTAGCGCGCCAGCACCACCAGATCGATGCGCTCCTTGTCGATCAGCGCCTCCACCTGCTGCTCCTGCGCGCGCTTGGTCTCGGCGCTGCTGCCGCCCACCAGCGGCAGGTGGTGGAACGGGATGCCGTAGCTGCCGGCCAGGTCTTCGAAGGCGCGGTGGTTCGACACGATGGCCGGTATGTCGACCGGCAGCGAGCCGCTCTTCCAGCGGAACAGCAGGTCGTTCAGGCAGTGGCCGTGCTGGCTGACCATCAGCAGCACACGCGGCTTGGCGGCCAGCGGGCGGATCTGCACCTGCATCGCAAACTGCTGGCGCGTGTGTTCGAACAGCGTCAGCAGCGCCGGCGCGTGGGCCAGCTGCGGCGGCGCATGAAAGTGCACGCGCATGAAGAACAGACCCGTGGCATCGTCGCCCTCCAGGTCGCCGAACTGCTGCGAGTCGATGATGTTGCAGCCGGCCTGGTAGAGCAGGCCCGAGACGGCGTGCACGATGCCCTTGGCGTCGGGGCACGCGAGCGTGAGCACAAACTGGTGTTCGATGGGCATCTGGCAGATTGTAGGGATCGAGCATGAATCGAGTGGAACCCGAGGACTGGCCCGAGAAGAGCCGCGAGCTGGCGCAGCTGCTGTCGCGCACCGCGCTCGGCGACCGCGCCGCCTTCGCGCGGCTCTATGAACGCAGCAGCGGCCACCTGCTGGCCGTGGTGCTGCGCATCCAGCGCGACCGCGCGCTGGCCGAAGACCTGCTGCAGGACATCTACGTCTCGGTGTGGAAGGCCGCCGGCAGCTTCGACGCCGCGCGCGCGCAGCCGCTGACCTGGCTCACGCACATCGCGCGCAACCGCGCCATCGACAGCCTGCGCCGCGCCAACGCGCAGCCGCGGCTGGAGAGCACCACGCGCGACGAAGACGACGACCGCCCCGACGCCGCCGACACGATGGCCGACGACGCCCCCGGCCCGCTGGCGCTGCTGGATGCCGCCAGCGACAAGCGGCTGCTCTCGGCCTGCATGGAGCGCCTCACGCCGCCGCAGCGCCAGAGCGTGGCACTGGCCTTCTTCGACGGCCTGTCGCACGCCGAGGTGGCGGCGCAGCTGCGCGAGCCGCTGGGCACCGTGAAGAGCTGGGTGCGCCGCGCGCTCAGCACCCTGCGCGGCTGCCTGGACCGCGCCGCGCTGCGCGACACCGCCGGTTCGCAAGAGGGGGCCTGAGCATGGACTACGCACATCCCCTGCTCGCCGACGCGCTGGCCGCGCAGTACGTGGCCGGCACGCTGCGCGGGCCGGCGCGCCGCCGCTTCGAGGCGCTGCTGCCCAGCCACCCGGCGCTGCAGCGCGCCGTCAACGACTGGCAGGCGCGGCTGATGCCGATGACCGCGTCGCTGCCGCCGCAGGCGCCGTCTGCCGCGGTGTGGCGCGGCATCGAACAACGGCTGTGGCCCGCGCCGGCTGCCGCGGCGCCGCAGGCCTGGTGGCAGCGGCTGAGCCTGTGGCGCGCGCTCTCGGGCGCGGCGCTGGCCGCGGTGGTGGGCCTGGCGGTGCTGGTGGCCACGCCGCCGCCGGCGCAGGCGCCGGTGGTGGTGGTGCTGCAGTCCACCGGCAAGGACCCCGCGCTGGCCGGCAGCTCCATCGTCGCCAGCTTCAGCGGCGACGGCCGCGCCGCGGTGGCGCGCACCCTGATGCCGGTGTCGGTACAGAGCGACCGCGTGCTGGAGCTCTGGTGGGCGCCGGAGCAGGGCAAGCCCACGTCGCTGGGCCTGATCCGCGCCGACGGCGTGACGGTGCTGTCGCGCGGGCAGTTGCCGGGCGGCTTGCGCGGCAGCGGCATCGACCACATGGCGGTCAGCGTGGAGCCGCCGGGCGGCTCGCCCACCGGGCAGCCCACCGGGCCGGTGGTCTTCTACGGCAAGCTGCAGCTGTAGCGGGCACCGGGCCGCGGTGGAGAACCGGTGACGGGCGCTTATGCTCGCCGCCGTGACGACGAGCCCACCACCCACGCTGCCGCAGCGGCAGACCCTGTCGCTGTCGGCGGTGGTCGCCGGCTTCGTGGCCGTGCTGGTGGGCTTCACGAGCTCGGTGGTCATCGTGTTCCAGGCCGCTGCGGCCTTTGGCGCCACGCCGGCGCAGGCCGCCAGCTGGATCTGGGCGCTGGGCCTGGGGATGGGCTTCACGAGCCTGGGCCTGAGCCTGTGGTACCGGCAGCCGGTGCTGACCGCGTGGTCCACGCCGGGTGCGGCGCTGCTGGTCACGGCCGGCGCCGGCGTGCCGATGGAGCAGGCCGTGGGTGCCTTCATCGTGTGCGCGCTGCTCATCACGGTGGCGGGTGCCAGCGGCTGGTTTGCGCGCGGCATGGACCGCATCCCCGCGTCGCTGGCCTCGGCGCTGCTGGCCGGCGTGCTGGCGCGTTTTGCCTTCGACGCCTTCGCCTCGGCGCAGCGCGAGCTGCTGCTGGTGGCGGTGATGTTCGCCGCCTACCTGCTGGGCCGCCGGCTGTGGCCGCGCTACGCGGTGCCGGGGGTGCTGGCCGCGGGCATCGCGGTGGCCGGCTTCAAGGGGCAGCTGGCCTTCGGCGCGGTGCAGTGGCAGCTGGCCACGCCGGTGTTCACGATGCCGGTGTTCAGCCTGGCGGCCACCATCGGCATCGCGCTGCCGCTGTTCGTGGTGACGATGGCCTCGCAAAACCTGCCCGGCGTGGCCGCGCAGCGTGCCGCGGGCTACGACACACCGGTGTCGCCGGTGATCACCACCACCGGCCTGGCCACGCTGGTGCTGGCGCCCTTTGGCGGCTATGCGCTGAACCTGGCGGCCATCACCGCGGCCATCTGCATGGGGCGCGAGGCGCACGAAGACCCGGCCCGGCGCTGGCAGGCCAGCGCCGCGGCGGGCGTGTTCTACATCGTGGTGGGGCTGCTCGGCGGCGCGGTGGTGGGCCTGATCGCGGCGTTTCCGAAGGAGCTGGTGCTGGCGGTGGCCGGCCTGGCGCTGCTGGGCACCATCGGTGGCGGCCTGGCCACGGCGATGAAACACGAGGGCCAGCGCGAGGCCGCGCTGATCACCTTCGTGGTCACCGCCAGCGGCCTGACGCTGTGGGGCGTGGGCGCGGCGTTCTGGGGCGTGGTGGCCGGCGGCCTGGCGTTGGCGGTGCAGGGGTGGCGACGGACCTGAACGTGGGCTGATCGCGGCCGGGCGGCGGTCAGGCGTTCAGCAGCGCGTGCGCCTCGCGCGCGGTGACACGCGCGCTCATGGTGTCCACCGACACCATCGTGCCGGGGGCCAGCAGCTGCCAGCCGGGTTCGTCCTCGCACAGCGGCTCGCTGGCGATGATGGTGCCAGTGGCGCAGCGGCGCAGGTACAGCGTGGGCGGCTGGTCGTCGCTGGCAATGCGGAAGGCGATCAGCCGCTCGCCGTCGGCCAGCACGGCGGCAAAACGCAGCGGGGCTTGCACGCCCATCTCCTGCATCAGCGCGATGGTGTCGTCCAGCACCGAGATCACCGCCTCGTCCACCGGCACGCCGCGCTGCATGCGCGCCATGATCAGCAGGAAGAGCAGCTCGGAGTCGGTGGCGCCGCGGCGTTCTGCAAACAGCGCGTCGGGCAGCCAGCCTTCCATCGTGCGGCGCACCTGGCCGTAGCCGCCGATCTGCCCGTTGTGCATGAACAGGTAGCGGCCGTGCCGGAAGGGGTGGCAGTTCTGCCGCGCGATGCCGCCGGCGGTGGCCGCGCGCACGTGGGCGAAGAACAGGCGCGACGACAGCGTCTGCGACAGCGCGAGCAGGTTGTCGTCGCTCCACGCCGGCATGACCTCGCGGTACACGCCGGGCTCGGCGCGGTCGCCATACCAGCCGATGCCGAAGCCGTCACCATTGGTCACCACTTTGGCCTGGTCCGAGCGCAGGCTCTGCCGCATCAGCGAGTGGCGCGGTTTGGCGATCAGCGCTTCCAGGAAAAGCGGTTCACCGAGGTAGGCAGCGAGGCGGCACATGTGTGTTGGGATTTTGTTAGTTCTTCGGCGGCGCGGCGCATTCCTTGAGCCCGGCCGTGCACTGCGCGTGTGCCACATGTCCTAAAGTCTGGTGCTTCTGAGAGGGCTTGCGGGTACCGGCGCGTTTTTCCGCTCGAGCGCAACCCTCCGATCCACCTGCCGGAAGACGCCGATGACCCCGACATTCAATTGCTCCAGCCCGCGCCCGGCCCGGCCCCGCACTTGGCTCGGCCTGGGCCTGGGACTGATGGCGGCCTGCGCCGTGTCGGCCGCGCCGCTGAGCCTGCTGGTCAACCCCGGCGACCACGGCGAGCAGTCGCGCCACAACAGCTACCAGGCCCTCAGCGGTGCGGTGGTCGATGCGCTGCGCGAAGCCAAGGTGGGCGAGGTGCAGGCGCAGATGTCCACCGACGCCACGGCCGACCTGTCGGGCACACGCGCGCAGACGCACGACTTCTACGTCGCCCCGGCGCACGTGGTGGGCAGCGCGCTGCGCAACGGCTACGTGCCGCTGGCCGGCACGCCGGGTGCGGTGCAGGCGGTGCTGGTCACGCTGCGGGCCAACCCGATCGCCAACCTGAGCAAGGCCGCCGGCACGCGGCTCGGGCTGCCGCTGCAGGACAGCGTCGTCACCTACCTCGTGCGCGGCGAGCTCAATGCGGCCAACACCTCGCTGAAGACGCACTTCAAGGCCGTCAGGAACATGCGCTACCAGGATGCGCTGCTGGTATGCCTGCAGATCCGCGAGTGCGACGTGGTGGGCGTGGAGCGCGCCGTGTTCGACCGCTGGAAGGCCGCCGGCGAACCGGTGGTGTCGTTTCTGGAAAGCCGCCCGGTGCCGGGCATCGCGGTGGCGGTGCGGCAAAGCCTGGCCGGCACGCCGGCGGTGCGGGCGCTGCAGCCGGTGCTGCTGCGCGCGCTGGCCACGCCCACGGTCGCCAAGAGCGGCATCGACAAGGCGGTGGCCATCGACAAGCGCGAGTTCGACTACGTCTCGACGCTCGGCTACTTCACGCCGCGCCAGCTGCCCGGTGCCACGGTGATCGACGCCGCGGCGGCGGCCCGGCTGATGGGCGAAGGCGCCGTCTACATCGACACCCGCACCGAGGCGGAATTCAAGACCACGCACGTGCCCGGCGCGCGCCTGCTGCCCTACGTCGAAAAGAGCCTGAAGGACACCGACTACGACGCCAAGCTCGACAGCTTCGACACCGCCAAGCTGCCCCTCGACAAGGCCGCGCCGCTGATCTTTGCCTGCAACGGTGCCGAGTGCTGGAAGAGCTACAAGGCCAGCCATGCCGCCATCAAGGCCGGCTACGGCAAGGTGTACTGGTTCCGCGGCGGCCTGCCCGAGTGGCGCGCTGCCGAGCGCGCGGTGGCCGCGGGCTCCTGAGGCGCGCGCAGGCCGGGCGCAGCGGCGGCATCGCCGCTGTGTCACAGTCACGGCCCGCCTTCGGGCTGCACCCTGTCCCTTGCCGGAAGACCGCCGCGTGAAACTGCTCTTCGTCGCCGACCCGCTGGAGTCCTTCAAGACCCACAAGGACTCCACCTTCACGATGATGCGCGAGGCCGCATCGCGCGGCCACACGCTGATGGCCTGCGAGCCGAAAGACCTGCGCTGGCAGCGTGGCGAGCCGGTGACGGCCTTCGTGCGCGACATCACGCTCACCGGCCGCAGCGGCTACGGCGTGCACGACTGGTTCACCGCCGCGCAAGAGGCCCCGAACGAAAGGCCGCAGCCGCTGCACGCGGTCGACGCGGTGCTGATGCGCAAGGACCCGCCCTTCGACAGCGAGTACTTCTACGCCACCCACCTGCTGAGCCAGGCCGAGCGCGAGGGCGCGCGGGTCTTCAACCAGCCCGGCGCGCTGCGCGAGCACCCGGAAAAACTCGCGATCCTGGAGTTCCCGCAGTTCATCGGCCCCACGCTGGTGACGCGCGACGAATCGGACGTGAAGCACTTCCACGCCGAGCACCAGGACATCATCCTCAAGCCGCTCGACGGCATGGGCGGCATGGGCATCTTCCGCGTCGGCCCCGACGGGCTGAACCTGGGCAGCATCGTCGAGACGCTGAACCAGGGCGGCGCGACGACGATCATGGTGCAGAAGTACCTGCCCGAGATCGTCAAGGGCGACAAGCGTGTGCTCGTCATCGGCGGCGAGCCGGTGCCGTTTGCGCTGGCGCGCATCCCGCAGGGCTCCGAGATCCGCGGCAACCTCGCCGTGGGCGGCAAGGGCGTGGCGCAGCCGCTGAGCGCGCGCGACCGCGAGATCGCGGAAACGCTGGGACCGATCCTCGCCGCGCGCGGGCTGCTGCTGGTGGGGCTGGACATCATCGGCGACCACCTCACCGAGATCAACGTCACCAGCCCCACGGGTTTTGCAGAGATCACGCAGCAGGCGGGCTTCGACGTGGCGAAGCGCTTCGTCGACGCGCTCGAAGCCGCAATGGCCGCCTGAGCCCCCGGCCCGGCCGATGACCCTGATCGACCTGCTCGACGAAGGCGCCGCCTTCGACCCCGAATACGCCGGCGGCCTGTCCAACCACAGGCCGATGGCGCTGCTGGCGCTGGCCGGGCTGGGCGCCGAACCGGACCGGCTGGCGCAGTTTGCGCAGCGCTACAGCACGCGCCTGCAGCCGGCACCGCCGCCCGCGGTGTGGCCGGCCGGCGACCCCTGGGCCCTGCGCCTGGGAGAGCGTGGCGCGTGGCCCGCCTACCGCGACCTGTTCCTGCACTGGCTGCACAGCGAAGACGCCGGCGACGTGCTGCGCCAGAGCCTGCCCGTGCTGATGCAGGGCTGCGGCGCGGCGGCCTTCCACGGCCTCATCCGCACGGCCTACGCGGTGCAGTCGGCGCACCGGCAGGAACTGGCCGACGCGCTGGCCTACTGGGCCTGCCGCTGGCTCGACCTGGGCACCGCCCCAGCCCGCCCCGGCACCGCAGACGACCCGGCCGCGGTGCTGCGCCGCCTGCACGCCGTGCCGCCGGACGACACGCTGATCTTCGAACGCATGCAGGCCGCCGCGGCGCAGCCGGGTTTTGCCGCCGCGGTGGGCAGCCTGCGCATCGACGAGGCGCGCACGCTGCCGCACCTGGCCACGCTGGGCGCGCAGGCCTACGCCGCCACCGGCAACTTCACCGCGCTGCACCTCGTGACCAGCGCGCACGCGCTGCGTGTGCTGCTGCCGTATCTGGACGAGCCGCTGCCCTCGTTGCAGGCCTACTGGCGGGCCTATGCCGCCGCGGTGTGCGCCGCCGCGCTGCAACCCGGCACGCCGCCGCGCCCGCGGCCCTGGAGCGAGCTGCTGGCCGCGGCCGTTGCCAGCGACGACGATCACGTCGTCAAGCTGGTCTACAGCTGCCGTGAAGAGCAGGCCGCGCAGGGCGGCCGTGGCCCCTGGCAGGTGGCAGCGACGCGGGCGACCTTGCCGAGTGGTGCCGCGCGCTGAGCCAATGTCTGACCCGGCCCTGGGGTTTTTGAGGGCTTGGCGGGCGCGGACTTCAAGGCGCTCCGATAGCATGTATTTCGGGCGTTAGCTTGTCTGGCGTCGACCCGATCCACAGTCACTCGAACCACAGGGAGTCCCTCATGAACAAGACCTTCGCCGGCCTCGTCGGCATCGCCAGCCTGGTGCTGAGCAGCGCAGTCCAGGCCCAGGCGGGCGGCTATCTGTCCGCTGCAGGCGGCCAGTCGGATTACGACCTCGACTGCGCGGGCACCGCCTCGTGCGACAACTCGGGCAGCGCCGTGCGGCTGGCACTGGGCTACCGCTTTGCCAGCAACTGGGCGGTCGAGGGCGTCTACCTCGGGCTGGGCAAGGCCAGGGCCGGCATCAACGAGCCGGGCTTCGGCCTCGTGACGGGCGAGATCAAGTCCACCGGCGCGGGTCTGGTCGGCGTGGTCTTCCTGCCGCTGGGCACCCAGTGGGAAGCGGCCGTGCGCCTGGGCGCGCTCAGCGTGCAGACCAAGCTGTCCGGCCGTCTCGGTGCAGGACCGATGTTCGAGGTGGAGTCCAACCGCAAGACCCAGTTGGTCGCCGGCCTCGGCTTGAGCTACCGGTTCAGCCCGACGCTCAGCGCCGACCTGGTCTACGACAGCACCAAAATCGAGGCGGCCGACGATACCGCCAACGTCGGCGCCTTCGCGGTGGGCCTCACGCTGCGCTTCTGACCGCGTGCCGCCGGGCCGGGCTTCGACGCCCGACCCGGGGGTGATGCGCGGCGGGCGCGGCGGCGTGATGCCGCGCCCCTGACAATGCAGGCATGGCCCTTCTCACCCTTGCCGGCGCGCACCTCGCGTTCGGCCATGTCCCCCTTCTCGACGGCGCGGCCCTCGCGCTCGAACCCGGCGAACGTGTCGCCCTCATCGGCCGCAACGGCGCCGGCAAGTCCAGCCTGCTGAAGATCCTGGCCGGGCTGGAAAAGCCCGACGAGGGCATCCTGCAGCTGCAGACCGGGAGCCGCTGTTCGAGGCCGGCAGCAGCGTCTTCGACGCCGTCGCCGAAGGCGTGGCCGAGGCGCGTGAACTGCGCGAGCGCTTCGAGCGCCACGATCCCGCCGACGACATGGACGCGGTGCAGACGCGCCTGGAGGCCGTGGACGGCTGGACCTGGGAGCAGCGTGTCGACCAGGCGCTTCAGCGCCTGAAGCTGGACCCCGAGGCGCAGGTGGCCGACCTGTCCGGCGGCACCAAGAAGCGCGTGGCCCTGGCGCGTGCGCTGGTGGCCGCGCCCGACCTGCTGCTGCTGGACGAGCCCACCAACCACCTGGACATCGATGCCATCGAATGGCTGCAGGACCTGCTGGTGCAGTGGCGCGGCGCGCTGGTCTTCGTGTCGCACGACCGCGCCTTCATCGACGCCGTGGCCACGCGCATCATCGAGCTCGACCGCGGGCTGCTGCGCAGCTACCCCGGCAGCTTCAAGACCTACGAGTCCACCAAGGCCCGCGAGCTGGAAGACGAAGCCCTGGCCACCGCCCGCGCCGACAAGCTGCTGGCCCAGGAAGAGGTGTGGGTGCGCAAGGGCGTGGAAGCGCGCCGCACGCGCAGCGTGGGCCGCGTGCAGCGCCTCGTGAAGCTGCGCGAGCAGCGCATGGCGCGCCGCAACACGCTGGGCCAGGTGCGGCTGGAGCTGGACGCCGGGCTGCCGCCGGGCAAGATCGTCGCCGAGCTGAAGGACGTGGGCATGCGCTACGGCGAGCGCCAGCTCATCAGCGGTTTCACCGGCACCATCCTGCGCGGCGACAAGGTCGGCCTGATCGGCCCCAACGGCACCGGCAAGACGACGCTGCTGAAGCTGATCCTGGGCGAGCTCGCGCCCACCAGCGGCAGCGTGCGCCAGGGCACCCGCCTGCAGGTGGCGTACTTCGACCAGATGCGCGCCGGCCTGGACCTCAACGCCACGCTGGCCGACACCATCAGCCCGGGCAGCGAGTGGATCGAGGTGGGCAATTCACGCAAGCACGTGATGAGCTACCTGAACGACTTCCTCTTCAGCCCCGAGCGCGCCAACAGCCCCGTGCGCACGCTCAGCGGCGGCGAGCGCAACCGCGTGCTGCTGGCGCGCCTGTTCGCGTTGCCGGCCAACGTGCTGGTGCTGGACGAGCCCACCAACGACCTGGACATCGACACGCTGGAGCTGCTGGAAGAACTGCTGCAGAGCTACGCCGGCACGGTGTTCCTGGTCAGCCACGACCGGCGCTTCCTGGACAACGTGGTCACCAGCACCATCGCCTGGGAGGGCGACCCGGCCTTCGGCGGCAAGCAGGGCCTGTGGCGCGAGTACGAAGGCGGCTACGAGGACTGGAAGGTGCAGCGCGCGCGCGGCCGCGTGGCTGCCGCGCCGCCGGCTGCGACCAAGCCGGCAGCGGCTGCCGCCAAGGCCGCGCCGGCCAAGGTGAAGCTGAGCTACAAGGACCAGCGCGAGCTGGACGGCCTGCCAGCGCGCATCGAGGCGCTGGAGGCCGAGCAGCGGTCGCTGGCCACCCAGCTGGCCGACCCGGCGCTGTACGCGCAGGACGCCTCGAAGGCGCGCGCGCTGCAGGCCCGCCACGACGCCATCGACGACGAGCTGCTGGCCGCGATGGAGCGCTGGGAGGCGCTGGGGGCGCGCTGAATCCGTCGGTGCCGGCACCGCAGCGGCCGCGTCAGCGGTGGGACCGCGTCACCATCAAGCCCGCCTGCAGGTACAAGCCGTTGAGCAGGCGCGTGGCGCGCTCGCGGTCGAAGCCCGGCCACTGGCTGATCTCGGCGAGCGTGGTGGTCTGGCGCTGCAGGCGTTCCACCGCGGCGGCCAGCAGGCCGCCCATGTCCAGGCCCGACAGGTCGGTGGTGGGCGTGATGCGGTAGCCCACCGGGCCGGCGATTTCCGGCAGCAGCTCTGCCCGTGTGCCGTGCAGCGCCAGCGCCCACAGCACCAGGCCCAGCGGCGCGCTGTGGCTGCCGGGCCCGGGCGCGTCTTCGGTGTCCACCGGCTCCACCTGCAGCACCTTCATCGTCGACCAGCGCAGCAGGCTCCACTGCGCCAGCGGCAGCGGCCCGTGCACCAGGCGCTGCCGCGGCATCACGGTCAGCGGCAGCACGTGCGACTCGTGCGCCAGCATCAGCCGCAGCGCGCGGCAGTGGCGCACCGCGGCGGCCATCACCTCCAGCGCCTCCAGCCCGGGGCCGCCCTGCGCCGGCGCCACAAAGCGCTGCAGGTCCTGCAGCATCGACGGGTGCAGCGAGGCCTGCAGCGTGCTGGGCGCGCCGCCGTCGCCGGGCCCGCCCTGCTGCAGCCGGCGCTGGAAGTCGCTGACACGCGGCAGCGTGGTGTCGAAGTGCGGGCGCGTGGAGTGGAAGGCGGAAGACGGCACGGCGCGATTGGAACCGCCCCCGCGTGGGCCCTTGGCAGCCGGGGATGTTTCAGGCGTGACCGGGTGTGTGGGGCGGCCGCGCTCTGCAGCAGCGGTGGTCGGCAGCAGCGGGCCGCAGGCGGCCCTGTCGGCGCGTGCGCTCGTTCAGCGCCGCAGGCTCTGCAGCCGCTGCCAGAAGCGCGGGTCCTGCGCGGTGGCGAAGTTCACGCGCATCAGCGAGGTCGGCCGCGGCGTGGCGTGGAACAGCGTGCCCGGCGCGGTGAGCCAGCCTTCGTCCAGCAGCACCTGCGCCGCCGCCTCGGTGTCGGTGCCCACGTCGATCCAGCCGAACAGCCCCGCCGGCGGCGTGACGAAGCGGCAGCCGGCCGCCTGCGCCAGCCGCACGGTGCGTGTGCGCGCCACGTCCAGCCGCGCGGTCACGCGCTCGGCGTGGCGGCGCAGCAGGCCTTGCGACAGGCACAGCGCCACCGCCTCTTCCAGCGGGCCGGGTGTGGTGAGCGTGCCCAGCAGCTTGGTGTCGATGAAACGCTCGGCCAGCGCGGGCGACGCGGCCAGGAAGCCCACGCGCCACTGCGGCGTGAGGATCTTCGAGAAACCGCCGACGTAGACCGTGCGGCGCAGCCCGTCCAGCTGCGCCAGGCGCGTGGCGTGATCGGGCGCCATCCAGCTGTAGGTGTCGTCCTCGACGATCGTCAGGTCGTGCGCCTCGGCCAGGCGCAGCACCTGGTGCGCGGCGGCCGGCGTGAGGCTGTTGCCGGTGGGGTTGTGCAGCACCGACACCGTCACGTACAGGCGCGGCCGGTGCGTGTGCAGCAGCGCTTCCAGCACCGCCAGGTCGGGCCCGTGTTCACCACGCGGCACCGGCAGCAGCCGCATGCCCAGGCGCGTCAGGCGCGCGTACTCCACCGCCCAGCCGGGCTCGTCCACCAGCACCGCGTCGCCCGGCTGCAGCAGCGTGCGGCTGACCAGGTCGAGCGCGTGCGTGGCGCCGACGGTGGTGACGATCTGCTCCGCGCCGGCCGGCACGCCCAGGTCGGCCAGGCGCTGCACCAGCGCGTGGCGCAGCGGGCCGTTGCCGGCAGGCTCGCCGTAGCGCAACCAGGCCTGCGGCTGCTGGCAGACCTTGCGCAGCGCGCGCTGCAGCAGCTCGGCGTCCAGCCAGTCCTCGGGCAGCGTGCCCATGCCCGGCGCGGGCAGCCCGCCCTGCGCCTGGAACATGCTGCGGATCAGCGCGGTGGCGTCCACCGGCGCCGGCATCGCGGCGCGCGGCGGCGTGCGCGGCCCGGGCTCGCGCAGGGCCGGCGGTGCCACGTCGCGCACGAAGAAGCCGCGCTGCGGCCGCGCCTGCACCAGGCCGCGCGCCTGCAGCAGGTCGTAGGCGCCCACCACGGTGCTCGGGCTCACGCCGTGGCGCTGCGCGCAGTCGCGCACCGACGGCAGCCGCGCACCCGGGGCCAGCAGGCGCTGCTGGATGCGCTCTGCAAACCGGCCGGCCAGCTGCTCGGCCAGGCTGCTGCTGGCGCCGCGGGCGACCAGGCTCTGCGGGGTGGCGGGGTTCGACTGTGTGGCTGGCATGGCAAGTACAGTGCATCAATCTGTGGGTTCAAGTGTATGGCTTCTGTGCTGGTGGTGTCGCATAGACTGCGGCCATGTCCTTGACTGCGCTGCTGCCCGTGTCCTTGCCGATGCCCTGGCCCGAGCTGATGGCGCTGCTGGTGTTTGCCACCGCGATGGCCTTCACGCCCGGCCCCAACACCACGCTGTCGGCGGCACTCGCCGCCAACCACGGGCTGCGCCACGCGATGCGTTTCGTCGTCGCCGTGCCCTTCGGCTGGGGCCTGCTGCTGCTGGCCTGCGTGCTGGGCCTGGGCGCGCTGATCCAGGCCGAACCCGCGCTGCGCGGCACGCTGAAGTGGGGCGGTCTGGCCTACATGCTGTGGCTGGCCTGGAAGCTGGCGAACGCGGCCACGCTGGGCCAGGCCGACCCGCGGCGCTTCGACGTCGGTTTCGTCAAGGGCGTGGCGCTGCAGTTCGTCAACGTCAAGGCCTGGATGAACGCGCTGATGATCAGCGCCGGCTGGATCACCGTCGTCGACCCGCCCTGGGCCCGCCTAGCGCTGGTGCTGCCGCTGATGATGGCCTACGGCCTGGCCAGCAACTTCACCTATGCCGTGCTGGGTTCGTCGCTGCGCGGCTGGTTGGCGCAGGGGCGGCGGCTGAGGGTCTTCAACCGCGTGCTGGCCACCGTGCTGGTGGCCACCGCGGGCTGGATGGCGCTGTTGTGAGCACCAAGACGTGAACGCCACCAACAAGGGCTTCGCGCTGGGCGTGCTGGGCGTCGTGATCTTCGCGATGACGCTGCCGATGACGCGCCTGGCGGTGGGCGATGCGAGCGACCCGCAGCTGACACCCGCCTTCGTCACCGCCGGTCGCGCCGCGCTGGCCGGGCTCCTGAGCGTGCTGTACCTGCTGGCCGTGCGCGCGCCGTGGCCGGCGCGGCGGCACTGGCCGGCGCTGGCGGTCAGCGCCTCGGGCACGGTGGTCGGCTTCCCGATGTGCCTGGCGCTGGCGCTGCGCCAGGTGGACGCGACTCACGCCGCGGTGGTCACCGGGCTGATGCCGCTGTCCACCGCGATCATCGGCGCGCTGGTGCTGCGGCAGCGGCCCTCGGCGGCCTTCTGGGCCTGCGCGGGCGCCGGCTTCGTGCTGGTGCTGGTCTTTGCGGGCTGGCAGGGCGGCGGCGTGCTGTCGGTGGGCGACGGCTGGCTGCTGCTGGGTGTGCTGTTCACCGGCATCGGCTACGTGTCGGGTGCCAAGGTGGCGGCCGAGATGCCGGCGCCGCAGGTCATCTGCTGGGTGCTGGTGATGTCGCTGCCGTTCACGCTGCCGGCGGCGCTGTGGTTCTGGCCCGAGGTGCCGGCGCGCGCGTCGTCGTGGGGCGGCTTCGTCTACGTGTCGCTGTTCTCGATGTGGCTGGGCTTCTTCGCCTGGTACCGCGGCCTGGCGCTGGGCGGGCTGGTGCGCGTGAGCCAGGTGCAGCTGATCCAGCCCTTCCTGGCGCTGCTGTTCGCGGTGCCGGTGCTGGGCGAGCGGCTGGATGCGCTGACGCTGGTGTTTGCGCTGGCGGTCATCGGCGTCGTGTTCCTGGGCAAGCGCATGCCGGTGGCGAAGGTGGCTGCATGAGGACGCTCGGCGTCCTGGGCGGCATGAGCTGGGAAAGCACCGCCGTCTACTACCGCCTGCTGAACCAGGGCGTGGCGCAGCGCCTGGGCGGTCTGCACAGCGCGCCGCTGCTGTTGCACAGCGTGGACTTCGCGCCCGTGGCCGCGCTGCAGGCCGCCGGCGACTGGGCCGGCGCCGCGGTGCTGCTGGGCGATGCCGCGCAAGGCCTGCAACGCGCCGGCGCGACGGGCCTGGTGCTGGCCACCAACACGATGCACAAGGTGGCCGAGGCCATCGAAGCCGCCGCTGTGCTGCCGCTGCTGCACATCGCCGACGCCACCGGCGCCGCGCTGCAGGCCGCGGGCGTGCAGCACGCGTCGCTGCTGGGCACGCGCTTCACGATGGAGGACGACACCATCGTGCGCGGCCGGCTGCAGCAGCGCTTCGGCCTGCAGGTGTCGGTGCCCGATGCGCCGGACCGCGCGCTGCTGCACCGCGTGATCTACGAGGAGCTGTGCCGCGGCCTGGTGCGCGACGATTCGCGCGCCGCGGTGGTGGCGCTGATCGAGCGCCAGCGCGCGCAGGGCGCGCGGGCCGTGATCCTGGGCTGCACCGAGATCGGCCTGCTGATCGACGCCGCCAGCAGCCCGCTGCCCGTGTACGACACCACCGCGCTGCACGCCGGCGCCGCGGTGGCTTGGATGCTGCACGACGAGACAACCCGCGAGGAGACCCGATGAACTGGACGATGGCCCGCCGCGCCGAGCGGCTGAACCCGAGCACGATCCGCGAGATCCTGAAGATCACCGAACGCCCCGGCATCACCAGCCTGGCCGGCGGCCTGCCGTCGGCCGACACCTTTCCGGTGGAGGCCATGCGGGAAGCCACCGCCACGGTGCTGCGCGACACGCCTCGCGAGGCCTTGCAATACGCCGCCAGCGAAGGCTTTGCGCCGCTGCGCGAATGGGTCGCGGCCGAGCTCGCCACGCAGGGCCTGCAGGCCCACGCCGACCAGGTGCTCATCACCACCGGCTCGCAGCAGGGCCTGGACCTGGTGGGCAAGGTGCTGATCGACCCCGGCAGCACGGTGGCCGTGGAGTCGCCCACCTACCTGGGCGCGCTGCAGGCTTTTGCGCCCTACGAGCCCGAGTTCGTGGCCATCGACGGCGACGCCGACGGCCCGCTGCCCGACGCGCTGGAGCGCGCCCGCGGCGCCCGCTTCGTCTACCTGCTGCCCAACTACCAAAACCCCACCGGCCGCTGCGTCAGCGCGGCGCGGCGCTTGGCGCTGGTGGCACGCGCGGCCGAGCTCGGCCTGCCGATCGTGGAGGACAACCCCTACGGCGACCTGTGGTTCGACGAGGCCCCGCCGCCACCGCTCAGCGCCGCGGCAGGCGTGGGCGACGGCGGCGGCGCGGTCTACCTGGGCAGCTTCTCCAAGGTGCTGGCCCCGGGCCTGCGCCTGGGCTACGTGGTGGCGCCGCGTGCGCTGTACCCCAAGCTGCTGCAGGCCAAGCAGGCAGCCGACCTGCACACGCCCGGCTTCAACCAGCGTGTGGTCCACGAGGTCATCAAGAACGGGTTCCTGCAACACCACGTGCCGACGATCCGCGCCCGCTACAAGGCCCAGCGCGATGCGATGCGCGACGCGCTGCAGGCCCACCTGCCGCCCGGCTGCACCTGGAACGCGCCCGTGGGCGGCATGTTCTTCTGGATCGAGCTGCCGCGGCACCTGGACGCCACCGCGCTGCTGCCGCAGGCGGTGGAAGCCGGCATGGCCTTCGTGCCCGGCAGCGCCTTCTACCCGCACGGCGGCCACGCCAACACCTTGCGCCTGAGCTTCGTGACCGCGCCGCCCGACCGCATCACCGCCGCGGTGGCCGCGCTGGGCCGCGTGCTGTCGGCCGCCAAACCGGCCGCCTGAAGGAGACCCGACCCATGCAACGCCGCTTCCACCAACTCGACGTCTTCAGCGCCGTGCCGCTGAAGGGCAACCCGCTGGCCGTGGTGCACGCCGCGCAGGGCCTGAGCGACGACACGCTGGCCGCCTTCGCGCGCTGGACCAACCTGTCGGAAACCACCTTCCTGCTGCCGCCGCAGGACCCGGCCGCCGACTACCGCGTGCGCATCTTCACGCCCGGCGGCGAGCTGCCCTTTGCCGGTCACCCGACGCTGGGCAGCTGCCACGCCTGGCTGGCCGCCGGCGGCGTGCCGCGCACGGCTGGCACGGTGGTGCAGGAGTGTGGCGTGGGCCTGGTGCGCATCCGCCAGCGCGGTACGCGGCTGGCCTTTGCCGCGCCGCCGCTGCGGCGCACCGGGCCGGTCGAGCCCGAGCTGCTGGCGCGCATCGTGGCCGCGCTCGGCGTGGCGCCGGGCGACGTGCTGCAGCACCAGTGGGTCGACAACGGCCCCGGCTGGTGCGCGGTGATGCTGAAGAACGCCGCGCAGGTGCTGGCGGTGCGGCCCGACTGGGCCGTGCTGGGCGACGTGAAGCTGGGCCTGGTGGGCGCGCAGCCGGCCGGTGCCGACACGCAGTTCGAGGTGCGCGCCTTCGTGCCCGGCCTGGGTGTGCCCGAGGACCCGGTCACCGGCAGCCTGAACGCCGGGCTTGCACAATGGCTCGTCGGCGCCGGCCTGGCGCCGCCCGCCTACGTGGCGGCACAGGGCGCGGTGCTGGGGCGCGCGGGGCGGGTGTACGTGGAACAGGACGGGCAGGACATGTGGATCGGCGGTGACGTGGCGGGCTGCATCGAAGGCACGGTTGCCTTATGAGCAGCGTGGTCGTCGACCATCTCGTTGTCGCCGCCGCCACGCTGGCACAGGGCGAAGCCTGGTGCCTAGCCACCCTGGGCGTGACATCCGGCCCCGGCGGCCGGCACCCGCTGATGGGCACGCACAACCGGCTGCTGAAGATCGCGACCCCGGCCTACCCGGATGCGTACTTCGAGATCATCGCCATCGACCCCGACGCGCCGCCGCCCGGCCGCGTGCGCTGGTTCGGGCTGGACGATCCGGCGCTGCAGGCCCGGCTGCAGGCCCACGGCCCGCAGCTGATCCACGTCGTCGCGCGCTCGACCATGCTCGACATGCACCGCTGGGGCCTCATCACCGTGGGCCACCACCCGGGCGAGCCGGTGGCCGCGGGCCGCGACACACCGGCCGGCCGCCTGTCGTGGGAGATCCTGGTGCGCGACGACGGCCAGCCGCTGTGCGGCGGCGCGCTGCCGACGCTGATCCAGTGGAAGGGCGCCCACCCGGCCGCGGCCATGCCCGACAGCGGCGTCACGCTCAAGGCGCTCACGCTGCACGGCGTGCCGCCACGGCCGCGCGACGTGCTGCGCCTGCGCGGCGCGCAGGTGCTGGCCGAGCCCGGCCCGGCGCTGGTGGCCACGCTGACCACGCCAGCCGGCGACGTGACGCTCGCTTCACACACACCATGACCGAAGAACTGTTCCGCGAAGACGCCACGCTGCTGCACTGCGAGGCCACCGTGCTGGCGGTGGACGAATCCGGCGTCGTGCTCGACCGCACCGTGTTCTACCCGCTGGGCGGCGGCCAGGCCGGCGACACCGGCACGCTGACCAGCGCTGCGGGCGCGGTGCTGGCCATCGCCGACACGCGCAAGCACAAGGAGCGGCCCGGTGCCATCGCCCATGTACCCGCGCCCGGCGCCGACCTGGGTGCCTTCGTCGTCGGCACCCGCGTCACGGCCCGCGTGGACGAGGCCCGGCGCCTGGCGCACCGCCGCTTCCACACCGCCACGCACCTGCTGTGCGCGCTGGTGCCGCACCCGGTGGACGGCTGCTCCATCACGGCCGGCTACGCCCGGCTCGATTTCCACATGGCCGAGCCGCTGGACAAGGAGGCGCTGACCGCCGGCATCGCGCGCCTCGTGGCCGCGGCGGCGCCGGTGAAGCACCGCTGGATCAGCGAAGACGAGCTCGACGCCAACCCCGGCCTCGTGCGCAGCATGAGCGTGCAGCCGCCGCGCGGCCTGGGCCGCATCCGCGTGCTGGAGATCGAGGGCATCGACCTGCAGCCCTGCGGCGGCACGCACGTGGCCAACACGGCCGAGATCGGCGCGGTGGTGGTGACCAAGATCGAGAAGAAGTCGGCGATGACGCGCAGGGTCGTGCTCGGCTTTGCCGAGCGCCATCGCGCGCCCACGAAAAAGCCCGCCGAAGCGGGCTTGTCGCTGGCAGCCGAGGCGCGCTTACTGGTTGCGGAACGCGTCGTGGCAGGCCTTGCAGGAGCCGGCGGTGTTGCCGAACGCCGCCTTGAGCTGGTCGAGGTTGTTGGCCTTGGCGGCGGCGACGAGCTTGACCGCGTCGTCCTGCAGCTTCTTGGCGCCTTCGTCGAACTTGGCGCGCTCGGTCCAGACGTTGGGCTTCGGTGAACCCTTCTCGGTGCCTGACGTGCCTTCCACGAAGCCGGCGTAGGGCAGCTTGGCCATGTCGGCCACGATCTCGGCGTTGGCCGTGGCCACGGCGGCGTCGAAAGGCACGCGGCCCTGCGCCATGGCGCCGATGCGGCCGAAATGCGTGGCCATCACCGTGAAGGCGGCCTTGCGGTACTTGACCGCGTCTTCGGGCTTCTGGAACTGCGCCGCGGCGGGCAGGGCGGTCAGCAGCGTGGCCGCGGCGGCGGCAGCGAGGATCAGACGGGTCATGCGGAATCTCCGGTCAGGCGTTGCAGGTTGGGCAGCCGAGTTCACCAACCTGCCGCCACGGATCAGTGTACGCAAGAGCCGTGCGCTTCATTCCGTCGCCAGGGTTAGCCCGGGGCGTGCAGGCCGCGCCCCGACGCTGCCGCCAAGTCGCGGTATGGTTGCGGCGTGGAGCCTCTCACCCCCGGCCCGGCCGGTCCCAACCCAGCGCCGAGCCCGCCATGAGCACCAAGCCGCACGACATCGTCCGCGTCTGGGACCTGCCCACCCGCGTTTTCCACTGGACCCTGGCCGCGGCGATCGTCGGCTCGGTGGTCACGGCCAAGGTGGGCGGCAACGCGATGGTGTGGCACTTCAGGCTGGGTTACCTGGTGCTCGGGCTGCTGGTGTTCCGCCTCGTGTGGGGGCTGGTGGGCGGGCGCTGGTCGCGCTTCACGAGCTTTCTGTATTCGCCGGCCACGGTGTGGCGCTACCTGCGCGGCCAGGCCCGGCCCGGCGAGCACCTGGAGGTGGGCCACAACCCGCTGGGCAGCCTCTCGGTCTTTGCGCTGCTCGGCGTGCTGGGCGTGCAGGTGGCCACCGGCCTGGTGGCCGACGACGAGATCGCCAACATCGGCCCCTTGAACCGTTTTGTCGGCACCGACACCGGCCTGCAGGCCACCGGCTGGCACAAGGAACTCGGGCAGTGGATCCTGATCGCACTGGTCGTGCTGCACATCGTGGCCATCCTGTACCACCTGCTGAAGAAGAAGGACAACCTCGTGCGGCCGATGATCCTGGGCGACAAGTCCCTGCCGCGCGGCACGCCCGCCAGCGCCGACGGCCCGCTGCAGCGCGCGCTGGCGCTGGTGCTGGCCGTGCTGTGCGGCCTGGGCGCGGCCTGGGTCGCCAGCCTGGGCGTCTGACCGGCCACGCCCACGCTGCCCATCCACCATGGACGAAGGCCCGCAGATCGAGCTGCTGCACGCCGACACCCCGGCGCAGGTGGACGCGGTGCGCGAGCTGTTCCGCGAGTACGCGGCCTCGCTCGCCGTCGACCTGTGCTTCCAGAACTTCGAGGCCGAACTCGCCACGCTGCCCGGCGACTACGCCGAGCCCGGCGGCGCGCTGCTGCTGGCGCTGGTGGACGGCGCGCCTGCCGGCTGCGTGGCGATGCGCCCGCTGCCGGAGTCGGACCACGTCAACGCCTGCGAGATGAAGCGCCTGTATGTGCGGCGCGCCTTCCGCCGCTTCGGCCTGGGCCGGCTGCTCACGCAGCAGCTGATCGACGTGGCCACGCAGGCCGGCCATTCCTGCATGCTGCTGGACACGCTGGACGACATGGAAGCCGCGCGTGGCCTCTACACGAGCCTGGGCTTCGAGGAGATCCCGCCCTACTACTTCAACCCCATCCCCGGCGCACACTACCTGAAGGTGGACCTGGACGCGCCCGGCACCCGCTGGTGAATTGCCCACCCCCGAAGCGGCTTCGCCGCTCCCCCTCAAGGGGGCGCCCCCGGCGGCCCGGCGAAGCCGGTTCCGCGGCGGCCGCTGGGTCGCGCCGGCCACTGATCTGCTGAAACGGCTTTCCATGACCGCACTTCCACCACCCGGCAGCGCCGAATTCGACGCGCTGTTGCACACCATCCGCTTTCCCGGCGACGCCGACCCCGCCGAAACCCGCGAGTGGCTCGACGCGCTGGCCACGCTGGTGCGTGAAGGCGGCGCAGAACGCGCGCGCTTCGTGCTGGGCGCGCTGCAGGACGAGGCCCGCCGCCACGCGCTGGCCTGGCAGCCGCAGCGGCAGACGCCCTACCTCAACACCGTGTCGCTGCACGAGCAGGCGGCGTTTCCCGGCCACCTGGAGATCGAGCAGCGGCTGGCCGCCGTGATGCGCTGGAACGCGCTGGCGATGGTGGTGCGCGCCAACGCGCGCCAGGGCGAGCTGGGCGGGCACATCGCCAGCTACGCGTCGGCGGCGGATCTCTTCGAAGTCGGCTTCAACCACTTCTTCCGCGCGCGCCACGCGGGCCACGGCGGTGACCTGGTGTTCTTCCAGCCGCACTCGGCCCCCGGCGTCTACGCGCGCGCCTTCGCCGAAGGCCGCCTGAGCGAAGCCGACCTGGACCACTACCGCGAGGAAGTCGGCGCCGCCGCGGCCCGCGCGCAGGGCGCCGCGGTGCGCGGTCTCAGCAGCTACCCGCACCCCTGGCTGATGCCGGACTTCTGGCAGTTCCCCACCGGCTCGATGGGCCTGGGGCCGCTGTCGGCGGTGTACCAGGCGCGCTTCATGCGCTACCTCGAACACCGCGGCCTGACCCCGTCCAGCGACCGCCGCGTGTGGGGCTTCTTCGGCGACGGCGAGATGGACGAGCCCGAGTCCCTGGCCGGCCTGAGCCTGGCCGCGCGCGAGAACCTGGACAACCTGGTCTTCGTCGTCAACTGCAACCTGCAGCGGCTGGACGGCCCGGTGCGCGGCAACGGCCGCATCGTGGACGAGCTGGAAACCGTGTTCGCCGGCGCCGGCTGGCACGTCATCAAGCTGGTCTGGGGCAGCGACTGGGACGCGCTCTTCGCACGCGACCACACGCAGGCCCTGGCGCGTGCCTTCGCGCGCACGGTCGACGGCCAGTTCCAGACCTTCAGCGCCAACGACGGCGCCTACAACCGCGACAAGTTCTTCGGCCAGAGCCCGGAGCTGCAGGCCCTCGTCGCCGCGATGACCGACGACGAGATCGACCGCCTGCACCGCGGCGGCCACGACCTGGTGAAGATCCACGCCGCCTATGCCGCGGCGGTGGCGCACCGCGGCGCGCCGGTGGTCATCCTGGCCAAGACCATGAAGGGCTACGGCATGGGCACGGTGGCCCAGGGCCGCATGACCACGCACCAGCACAAGAAGCTCGACGGGCAGGAGCTGGTGGACTTCGTGCACCGCTTCCGCCTGCCGATGAGCGACGACGACGCGCGCGCGCAGCGTTTCTTCCGCCCGGCCGACGGCAGCCCCGAGGCCGTGTACCTGCGCGAGCGCCGCGCCGCGCTGGGCGGCCCGCTGCCGGCACGCCAGACCGCCGCGCCCGCGCTGCCGGTGCCGGCGGTGGAAACCTTTGCCGGCTTTGCGCTGCAGGCCGACGGCAAGGAGATGAGCACCACGATGGCCTTCGTGCGGCTGCTGTCCAACCTGCTGAAGCTGCCCGAACTGGGGCCGCGTGTGGTGCCCATCGTCGCCGACGAGGCGCGCACCTTCGGCATGGCGAGCCTGTTCCGCCAGGTCGGCATCTACGCGCCGCAGGGCCAGACCTACGAGCCCGAGGACGCGGCCAGCCTGATGAGCTACCGCGAAAGCACCGACGGCCAGATCCTGGAGGAGGGGATCACCGAGGCCGGCGCGCTGGCCAGCTGGACGGCCGCGGCCACCAGCTACAGCACACACGGCCTGACGATGCTGCCGTTCTACATCTACTACTCGATGTTCGGCTTCCAGCGTGTGGGCGACCTGATCTGGGCCGCGGCCGACCAGCGCAGCCGCGGCTTCCTGCTCGGCGCCACCTCGGGCCGCACGACGCTGGGCGGCGAAGGGCTGCAGCACCAGGACGGCCACAGCCACCTGGTTGCCGCCACCGTGCCCAACTGCGTGGCCTACGACCCGGGCTTCGCGTACGAACTGGCGCTGATCGTGCAGCACGGGCTGCAGCGCATGCTGGCCGCACCCGGCGACAACTCGCACGACGTGTTCTTCTACATCACGGTGATGAACCAGAACCACGCCCAGCCGTCGATGCCGGCGGGGGTGGAGATGGGCGTGCTGCGCGGCCTGTACCTGTTGCCGGTGCCGGCCGCGGTGGCGCAGCCGGCGGCGCACTGCACGCTGGTCGGCAGCGGCGCCATCCTGCACGAGGTCCTCGAGGCCGCGCGCTGGCTCGCAGAACACTGGGGCGTGCAGGCGCAGGTGGCCAGCGCCACCTCGTTCAGCGAGCTCGCGCGCAACGGCCAGGCCGCCGAGCGCCAGCGCGTGCTGGGCGGTGACGCCTTCACGCCCGAATCCACGCCCTGGGCCACGCAGGTGCTGCAGGCCACGCAGGGCCCGATCGTCGCGGCCACCGACTACGTGCGCGCGGTGCCCGAGCAGCTGCGCGCCTGGGTGCCGGCCGGCCGCCGCTACGTCACGCTGGGCACCGACGGCTTCGGCCGCAGCGACGGCCGCGCGCGGCTGCGCGAGTTCTTCGAAGTCAGCCCGCGCCACATCGTGCTGCGCGCGCTGCAGGCCCTGGCCGACGACGGCGCGCTGCCGGCCGACGTGCCCGCCGCGGCGCGGCAGCGTTACGGCATCGTGCCCGGCCCGGATCCCTGGACCGCCTGAAACAGCGCCGGCACCCAGCCACCGCCAAACCCATCACCGCGCCCCCGGCATGGTGCCGGCCCGGTGACTCTGGGGCATCATCACGGCCCGGTCGACCCGGCCCACCCAGCCCACCCGGCCACCCCGGCCTTCTGGACAGCACCATCGCCACCTCTCTCGAACTGAACGCCGGCGCGCTGCGCCTGGCCCTGCGCCCCGACCTCGGCGGCGCCATCGCCGGCCTGTGGCTGGGTGACGTGCCCGTGCTGCGGAGCACCGAGCCGGCCGACCTGGGCGCCTCGCGCCTGTCGGGCTGCTACCCGCTGGCGCCGTACTCCAACCGCCTGGGCCACCGGCGCTTCACGTGGCTGGGGGAGCAGCACACCACGGCACCCAACTTCGACGACAACCCGCACTCGGTGCACGGCGTGGCCTGGCAGCGGCCCTGGACGGTGGTCAAGTCCAGCGCCACCGAGGCCGAACTGGCCTGCGTGCACACGCCCGACGCACACTGGCCCTTCGCCTTCGAATGCCGGCAGCGCTTCGTGCTGTCGGCCGACGCGCTGGAGGTGCACCTCGCCTTCGTCAACCGCGAGGCCTTTGCCCAGCCGGTGGGTCTGGGCTGGCACCCGTACTTTCCCAAGCGCCCGGGCAGCCGGCTGCAGATCGAGCTGAGCGAGCGCTGGGACAGCGACGCCAGCGGCCTGCCCACGCAGCGCGTGGCGCAGGCCGGCATCGACGGCGCGGTGTCGGACCTGGCCTTCGATCACTGCTTCGAAGGCTGGCGCGGCCCGGCGCGCATCCGCGACGAGCAGCTGACGATGCGGCTGACCTCGTCGCTGCCCTACCTGGTGGTCTTCACGCCCGACACCAAACCCTACTACTGCGTCGAGCCGGTCAGCCACGTCAACAACGCGCTGCAGATGGCCGAGCCCACCGCCCACGGCACGCGTGCCGCGGCCCCGGGCTCCACGTTCGACGCCTGGATGAAGCTGGAGATCGCAGCCGCATGACGACGGACCTCGAAGCGCTGCCGGTGGCGCCCTCGGTGCTGGGCGAATCGCCCTTCTGGCATCCCGACGAAGCGGCGCTGTACTGGTGCGACATCCCGGGCAGGACGCTGAACCGCTGGCACCCCGGCACCGCCGCACACAGACAGTGGGCCTTCGACACCGAACCCGGCTGCTGCGCCCCGCTGCCCGGCGGCCGGCTGCTGCTGGCGATGCGCGACGGCCTCTTCACCTTCGACCCCGCCACCGGCCAGCGCCAGCACCTCGCCGACCCGCCCTACGACCCGGCCACCGAGCGCTTCAACGACGGCAAGGCCGACCCGCAGGGGCGCCTGTGGGTGGGCACGATCTACGAGCCGCGCACGCCGCCGCAGGCCGCGCTGTACCGCTGGGCGGGTGGCACGCTGACGCGCATGGTGGGTGACGCCGTGGTCAGCAACGGCCTGGCCTTCAGTCCCGACGGCCGCACGCTGTACTGGGCCGACACGCCCTCGCACCGCGTCATGGCCTACGACTTCGACGCCGTCCAGGGCACGCTGTCGCGCGCCCGCAGCTTCATCGACTTCCAGCCCAAGCAGCCCGGGCAGGACTTGGCCAGCTACGGCGGCCGGCCCGACGGTGCCGCGGTGGACATCGAAGGCGCCTACTGGGTGGCGATGTTCGAAGGCCAGCGCGTGCTGCGCATCGCGCCTGACGGCCGCGTGCTGCACGAGCTGCCGCTGCCGGTGCGCTGCCCGACGATGCCGTGTTTCGGCGGCCCCGACCTGAAGACGCTCTACATCACCACCGCGCGCGAAAAACGGCCGGCGGCCGAGCTGGCCGCGCAGCCGCTGGCCGGCTGCGTGCTGCAGGTCCGCGTCGACGTGCCCGGCCTGCCGGTGAACTTCGCGCACGTTTCATGACGCCGCCCAGCGCCGAGTGGCGCCGCGACGGCCTGCTCGCGCGCCTGCGCGCCGGTGCGCCGCAGGGCGGCGAATGGGATCTGGCCGTCATCGGCGGCGGCGCGGTCGGCCTGGGCGTGGCGCTGGACGCCGCGGTGCGCGGCTTCAGCGTCGTGCTGGTGGAGGCGAACGACTTTGCCAAGGGCACCTCCTCGCGCGCCACCAAGCTGGCCCACGGCGGCGTGCGCTACCTGGCGCAGGGCGACATCGGCCTCGTGCGCGAGGCGTTGCACGAGCGCGGCGCCCTGCTGAACAATGCGCCGCACGTGGCGCAACGCCTGCCGTTCGTGATGCCGGCCTACCACTGGTGGGAGCGCGGCTTCTACGGCATGGGCCTGAAGGCCTACGACGCGCTGGCCGGCCGCCAGGGCCTGGGCGGCACCGAATGGCTCGGCGCTGCACGCACGCTGGAACTGCTGCCCGGCGTGCAGCCGCGCGGCCCGAACGGCGGGCTGAAGGGCGGCGTGCGCTACTGGGACGGCCAGTTCGACGACGCCCGCCTGGCGCTGCTGCTGGCGCGCACCGCGGCGGCGCGCGGCGCGCTCGTCGTCAACCACATGGCCGCCACCGGCCTGGTGCGCCAGAGCGGGCAGGTGCGCGGCCTGCATGTGCGCGACGGCGAGACCGGCGAGGCGCTCACCATCGCCGCGCGCTGCGTGGTCAACGCCACCGGCGTCTGGGTGGATGCGGTGCGCGACATGGACAGCGACGCCGGCACGCCGCCGCGGCCGCGCATGGTGGCGCCCAGCCAGGGCGTGCACCTGGTCGTCGACCGCGCCTTCATGCCCGGCCAGCACGCGCTGCTGGTGCCCAAGACCGAGGACGGCCGCGTGCTCTTTGCCGTGCCCTGGCTGGGCAAGACCATCCTGGGCACCACCGACACGCCGCGCAGCGACGTGGCGCTGGAGCCCGAGCCCTTTGCCGACGAGGTGGGTTTCATCCTGCGCGAGGCCGGCCGCTACCTGGCGCGCGCGCCGCAGCGCAGCGATGTGCGTTCGGTGTGGGTGGGGCTGCGGCCACTGGTGCGGCCCGAGGGCAATGATGGCGAGAGCACGAAGTCGATCTCGCGCGAGCACACCGTGGTGGTGGGCCGTTCGGGCCTGGTCACCGTCACCGGCGGCAAGTGGACCACCTACCGCTCGATGGCCGAGGACGTGCTGTCGCGCTGCATGGCGCGCGGCCTGCTGCCGCAGCGCCCGGGCGGCGTCACCGACCGGCTGCCCTTGATCGGCGCCGCGCCGGGCCGGCCGCTGGGCGAGGCGCCGGGCGAACACCTGTACGGCAGCGAGGCCGCGTTGCTGCGCAGCCTGCCGGGCGCGGACCGCTGGCTCTGGCGCGACGCCGAATCGGGCCGCGGCGCGCTGAGCGAGGCGATGGTGCGCTTCGCCGCGCGCCACGAGATGGCGCGCGAGGTGGAAGACGTGCTGGCGCGCCGCTGCCGGCTGCTGTTCCTGGACGCCGCCGAAGCCGCGCGACAGGCCGATCCGGTGGCCGCGATCCTGGCCGAGGAACTGGGCCGACCGGTGGCCACCGAGGGCTTCAAGGCGCTGGCGGCGCAGTACCTGCGGTTGCCTTGACAGCCCCCAGGCGCGGCCGGGGCCGCGCCGGCCGCTCACATCGCCGAGTACTTGATGCTGCAGCCGTAAGGCCGCGTCGTCGCCTGGCTCACCGGCTTGCCGGCCAGCGTCTCGGCCAGCGCCACCTTCACGTGGTTGGTGGCGGTGGCCACGTCGGCCGGGTTGGCCGTGGGCTTGTTGTCGATGCCGCCGGCGTACACGAGCGTGCCTTTCGGGTCGACGATGTACAGGTGCGGCGTGGTGCGTGCGCCGTAGGCGCGGCCGACCTTGCCGTCGGCGTCGATCAGCGTCGCGGTGGGCGCGGCCTTCTGCTGCTGCATCCACTGCGCCATGGCTGCCGGCGCCTTGTAGTCGCCATGGTCCGCGGCCGTGGAGTTGACGCTCAGCCAGACCACGCCCTTGGCCGTGGCCTCCTTCTGCGTGCCCTGCATGTTGGCGCTGCCGTAGTGCTTGACGACGTACGGGCAGCCGGGGTTCACCCACTCCAGCACGACGTGTTTGCCCTTGAAGTCGGCCAGCGACACGGTCTTGCCGCTGGCGTCCTGCGCCGTGAAGGCGGGGGCAGGCTGGCCCACGGTGGCCACGGCCAGCGCGCCGCCGGCGGCCAGCGCCAGCGCAGCGGCGCAAAGGGTCTGCTTCAGTGTCGTCATGGCAAGTCCTTTGACAGGCGAGGGAGGGGAAGTGACGGGGCTGCGGCGCGCGAGGCGCCGGCGGGTCAGCGGGCGGCCGGCAGCGGTTCCAGCGCGCCAACCACTTCGGCCACGCTCAGAATTTCACCCAGAAGCCTTGGCCCTGCGGCGCCCGGGGCATAGAGCGCGTACACCGGCACGCCGCTGCGCCCCAGGCGCGTGAGTTCGGCGGTGATGGCGGCGTCGCGCCGCGTCCAGTCGGCGCGCAGCAGCAGCACGCGCTTGGCTTCGAAGGCGGCCTTGACCTCGTCGCTGGCCAGCGTGGTGCGCTTGTTGAACTGGCAGGTCACGCACCAGGCGGCGGTGAAGTCCACGAACACCGGCTGCCCCGCGGCCTGCGCCTGCGCCACGCGCTCGGCGCTCCAGGGCTGCCAGGCGCCGTCCGCCGCAGCGCCGACCGCTGGCGCCTGCGCCACCGCCTCCTGGCGCAGCGCCGGCACGGCCCACACCAGCGCACCCGCCATCAGCACCAGGGCCGCGGTGCCGAAGCCGCCGCGCGCGCGCCGCCCCAGCGCCGGCGAGCCCAGCGCCCAGGCCACGAACGACAGCGCCAGCAGCAGCGTCAGCAGCGCGGCCACACCGTCCACGCCCACCTGCACACCCAGCACCCACACCAGCCACACCACGGTGGCAAACATCGGGAAGGCCATCAGCGTCTTGAAATGCGCCATCCACGCGCCCGGCCGCGGCAGCAGCCGCGCCGCCGCCGGCCAGGCGCTGGCCAGCAGGTACGGCAGCGCCATGCCCAGGCCCAGCGCGGCAAACACCGTCAGCGCCTGCCAGGCCGGCATCGTGAACGCCGCGCCGAGCGACGCGCCCATGAACGGCGCGGTGCAGGGCGAGGCCACGGCCACCGCCAGCACGCCGGTGAGGAAGGCATCCGCCATCGGATGGCGCGCGCGCGCCGCGGCCCAGGACGAGGGCAGCACCGAACCCAGTTCGAACACACCCGCCAGGTTCAGCCCGATCAGCGTGAACAGCGCCGCCAGTGCGGCCACCACCGCCGGCGACTGCAGCTGGAAACCCCAGCCCAGCTGCTCGCCGCCGGCGCGCAGCGCCAGCAGCAGCGCGGCCAGCGCCACGAAGGACAGCACCACGCCCGCGGTGTAGGCCAGCCCGCCGCCCAGCAGCGCGCGGCGGTCGTGCGCGTGGCCTGCGAAGCCCATCACCTTGAGCGACAGCACCGGAAAGACACACGGCATCAGGTTCAGCAGCGCGCCGCCGGCCAGAGCCAGCACCAGGGCCAGCATCAGGCCCAGGTCGGCGCCTGCTGCCGGGCTGGTGACCTGCGCATCGCCCAGCGCCGGCGCAGCCGCCGTCACCGCCGTGCTGGCCGGCCAGGGCGTGGTCACCGCCACCTGGAGCTGCAGGCCGGCGGGCTGGCCGTCGGTGATCAGCACCGCGGGCATCGTCGTGGGCGATTCGCTGCGCTGCGCGTCCAGCGGCACGCGGGCGGTCCACACGCCGTCCTTCCAGGCGGTCTGCGGCACGGCGGCGTTCTGGATCACGCCGGTGGTCTCGGGCAGGAAGCCGAGCGTGCGGCCTTGCCAGGCGGCGGGCAGGCCGCTGACCTGCACGAGCAGTTCAGCGCCTTCGACCGTGGCCGTGGCCTGCGCGCCCGGCACCGGCTGCGGCATCGCGGCGCGGGCGGCTGCAAACAGCGCGGCGTGGCCCGCGGTGGCGGCCTGCGCGGGCAGCTTCAGGGCAAAGTCGCCGCCCTCGGGGATGCACACGTCCTTGCACACCAGCCAGTCGGCGCGCAGCGTCAGGTCGAGCGTGTTGCCCTTGAAGTCGGCGGGCACCGTCACGGCCACCGGCAGCAGCAGCGTGCCCTCGTAGCCGAAGTTCATCAGCGGCCCGATCGGCAGCCGGCCGGGCGTGGGCCATGCGATGTCGCCGGCCGTCACGCCGGCCGGCAGCGTCCACTGCAGCGTCGTCGGAAGCCCTGAATCGCCCGGGTTCTTCCAGTAGGTGTGCCAGTGCGGCGCGTGCTCGATCTTCAGCCCCAGCCACAGCGGCTTGCCCGGCGCCACGCCCTCGGGCGCGTGCGCCACCAGCTCGGCGCGCACCTGTGGCGTCGTCACCACGGATTGCTGCGCCTGCAAGGCCGGCGGCAGCGCCAGCAGCGTGGCCGCCAGAGCAAAAAAAGACAGGGCGTTGGGCATTTTCATGGGGGAAGTGGGGGCCGGCCGGTGGCTTGGCGAGGGCAGGCCAACCTGCGACTTCGGTGCCGCCTTGAAGTTCATCGGCGACAGCCATTCTCGATGACTGCGGGCTTCTACGTATAATCGATTGGCTTTGCCTCTCGCGCCTGCTGGTCGGCCAGCTCCATGGAAAACCCTGCCATCACCACAACGGTTCGAACGCCTCGCGCTTCGGGCCAGGAATGGAAGGATTCCGGGGCTCTGCCGGACGGCTCTGCGGGCAGCGAGACGAACGACGACTTCCAGCCGCTCACGCAGCAGGAGGCGTCGGAGTTGCGCGGCAGGATGCGGCTGGTGTCACCGGCGCGTCTGCTGCTGATTCAAGGTTTGGTGGGTGTGCTGACAGCCGTGTGTGCGGGGCTGTTGGGTCAGGGCTGGTCCACGGGCCTGTCTGCGCTGTATGGCGCAGCAGTCGTGGTCGTTCCCGGTGCGGTGATGGCGTGGGCGCTGAGGGCCCGGCCCTTCACTGTGTCGGCAGCCCAACGCGCCGTCAGCTTCCTGTTTTGGGAACTGGTGAAGATCGTGCTTGCCGTGGCCATGCTGTTGCTGGCGACGCGGGTGGTGGCAGGGCTGAGCTGGCTGGCATTGCTGGCGGGCATGGTCCTGAGCATGAAGGTGTACGGGCTTGCGCTGCTGTGGCGCGGGCGGTGAGTGAAGACGCAGGAAAAAGACATGGCTAGCTCCACGACAGAGGCAAACGGGCCCACCGCCGGCGAGTACATCACCCACCACCTTCAGCACCTGCAGAAGGACTTCTCGTTAAACAGCGCGAAGCAGACGAGCATCGTCGACTTCAGCGTCTTCAACCTCGACTCGATCTTCTTCTCGTCGCTGCTGGGCATCCTGACCGTGCTGCTGCTGTGGGTGGGCGCGCGCCGCGCCACCGCCGGTGCGCCGGGCCGCTGGCAGGCCGCGGTGGAAATGCTGGTCGAGATGGTCGACTCCCAGGCCAAGAGCGTGATCCGCAACGCGCACAGTCGGCGCTTCGTGGCGCCGCTGGCGCTGATGGTGTTCGTCTGGATCTTCCTGATGAACTTCATGGACGTGATTCCTGTCGACGCGATCCCGCAGCTCTGGCACACCGCGGGCCCGGCGCTGGGTTTCAAGGACTACATGCGCGTGGTCGCCACCGCCGACCTGTCCACCACGCTCGGCATGTCCACCTTCGTGCTGCTGCTGTGCCTGTACTACAACATCAAGATCAAGGGTCTCGGCGGCTGGGGTCACGAGCTGATCTCGGCGCCCTTCGGCGGCCACTGGGCGCTGTGGCCCTTCAACCTGCTGATGCAGATCATCGAGTTCGTGGCCAAGACGGTCTCGCACGGCATGCGGCTGTTCGGCAACCTGTTCGCCGGCGAGCTGGTGTTCATGCTGATCGCGCTGATGGGCGGTGCGTGGGCCATGACCGCCACCGGCATCGGCCTGGGCATCGGTCACGTCGTGGCCGGCACGATCTGGACTCTGTTCCACATCCTCGTGATCGTGCTGCAGGCCTTCATCTTCATGATGCTGACGCTGATCTACATCGGCCAGGCCCATGACGCGCACTGACGATCCGGTCCGCGATTTTTAAGTTCCCGTTCCCTTTCCCTCTCGACTTTCACTTACTGGAGATATTCATGGAAAACGTTCTTGGCCTCGTCGCGCTGGCTTGCGGCATCATCGTTGGCCTGGGCGCCATTGGTGCGTCGATCGGCATCGCGCTGATGGGCGGCAAGTTCCTCGAAGCCTCGGCGCGTCAGCCCGAGCTGATGAACGAGCTTCAGACCAAGATGTTCATTCTGGCCGGCCTGATCGACGCCGCCTTCCTGATCGGCGTGGCCATTGCGCTGCTGTTTGCGTTCGCGAACCCGTTCACCCTCGGCTGATCGCGCCTGACCTGCCCGCACGGGCTTCAAGGAGCTAACCCGTGAACATCAACGCTTCACTGTTCATCCAGTGGATTCCGTTCGCGATCTTGGCCTGGTTCACGGCCAAGTTCATCTGGCCGCCCATCACCAAGGCGCTGGACGAGCGCGCCAGCAAGATCGCCGACGGCCTGGCCGCCGCCGATCGCGCCAAGGCTGAATTGACGAACGCCAATGCGCGTGTCGAAGAGCAGCTGTCGGCGGCGCGCAGCGATGCGGCCAAGCGCCTGTCCGATGCCGAGCGCCTGGCGCAACGCATCGTCGAGGACGCCAAGGCCCGCGCCAGCGAAGAAGGCGCCAAGCTGATCGAAGCAGCCAAGGCCGAAGCCGCCCAGGAGTCCGTGCGCGCCCGCCAGGCGCTGCGCGAGGCCGTGGCCGGCCTGGCGGTCAAGGGCGCCGAGGCCATCCTCAAGCGCGAGGTGGACGCCGGCGTGCACGCCGATCTGCTGTCGCGCCTGAAGAGCGAGCTCTGAGCATGGCCGAGATCGCCACTCTTGCGCGCCCCTACGCCGAGGCCCTGTTCAGGACCGCCGGCGCCGACGCAGCCCTGATGAAGACCCAGCTGGCCACCCTGGCCGGGCTGGGTGCCGACACGGCGCTGCGTCAGTTCGCCGACAACCCCAAGGTCAGCGTCGACCAGGTCTTCGACCTGGTGGCCGGCGTGGCGCTGCAGCAGGGTGTCTCGTTGCATCCCAAGGTCGGCAACCTGCTGCGTGCCATGCTCGACAACGGACGCCTGTCCGTGCTGCCCGAGGTGGCCTCGCAGTTCCTGGCCCTGGTGAATGCCGGTGACGGCATTTCCGAAGCCCGCGTCGAGAGCGCCTACCCGATCGAGCCGGCGCAGCTGGCCGAGATCCTGGTCGGGCTGGAGAAGCGATTCGGCCGCAAGCTCAACCCGCGCGTCGAACTGGCTCCTGAGCTCATCGGCGGCATCCGCGTGACCGTTGGCGACGAGGTGCTCGACACCTCGGTCAAGGCCCGCCTCGAACAGATGAAGCTCTCGCTGACCGCGTGAGCCCAAGGAGAACCCCATGAACCTGAATCCCGCAGAAATCTCCGAGCTGATCAAGAGCCGCATCGAGGGCTTGCAAGCCGGTGCGGACATCAAGAACCAGGGCACCGTCGTGTCCGTCACCGACGGCATCGTGCGTGTGCACGGCCTGAGCGACGTGATGGCCGGCGAGATGCTCGAGTTCCCGCCCACCGCCAGCGGCCAGCCCACCTACGGCCTGGCGCTGAACCTCGAGCGCGACTCCGTCGGCGCCGTGATCCTGGGTGAGTACGAGCACATCAGCGAAGGCAACACCGTCAAGTGCACGGGTCGCATCCTCGAAGTGCCGGTGGGCCCCGAGCTCATCGGCCGCGTGGTCAACGCGCTGGGCCAGCCGATCGACGGCAAGGGCCCGATCAACGCCAAGATGACCGACGTCATCGAGAAGGTCGCCC
>LNFM01001202.1_pt1 | contig 74163 bp, 47 predicted proteins | sample 596031 | NCBI WGS metagenome assembly LNFM01 (sample SAMN04254537, study PRJNA301005) | activated carbon metagenome | isolation source: dual media filters at the Ann Arbor, Michigan drinking water treatment plant | place: USA: Ann Arbor
GCTTTGCCGAGGCACTGGCCGCTGAGGGCATCGCCTTTATCGGTCCGCCAGTAAATGCGATTGCCGCGATGGGGGACAAGATCGAGTCCAAGAAACTGGCTATGAAGGCAGGCGTCAATGTCGTCCCCGGCTTTGTCGGCGAGATCGACGATACCGAACATGCGGTTCGGATTTCGGCGGAAATCGGCTATCCGGTGATGATGAAGGCGAGCGCCGGCGGCGGCGGCAAGGGGATGCGGCTTGCCTATAATGAGCAGGATGTGCGCGAAGGGTTCGAGGCGACCAAGCGCGAGGGGCTGAACTCGTTCGGTGACGACCGCGTCTTTATCGAAAAATTCATCCTCAACCCGCGCCATATTGAAATCCAGATCTTGGGCGACCAGCATGGCAATATCCTCTATTTGAACGAACGCGAATGTTCGATCCAGCGGCGGCATCAAAAGGTCGTCGAAGAAGCGCCGTCGCCGTTCGTCACGCCAAAGATGCGCAAAGCAATGGGCGAGCAATGCGTCGCTCTGTCGCGCGCGGTGGGCTATTATTCTGCGGGCACGGTCGAGCTGATCGTATCGGGTGCAGACCCCTCGGGCGAGAGTTTCTACTTCCTTGAAATGAACACCCGTTTGCAGGTCGAACATCCGGTGACCGAATGCATTACCGGCATCGATCTGGTCGAACAGATGATCCGCGTCGCCGCTGGCGAGAAGTTGGCGATGACTCAGGACGAGATCAAAATCGACGGTTGGGCCATCGAAAACCGTGTCTATGCCGAAGACCCCTATCGCGGGTTTTTGCCATCAACAGGACGCCTAACGCGCTACCAGCCTCCGGTCGAAGGATGGACCGATGACGGCGCCGAAAATGGCCGACGCGGCATCGATGGCATCCGCGTCGATGACGGCGTCTATGATGGCGGCGAGGTATCCATGTTCTACGACCCGATGATCGCCAAACTGATTACTTGGGGCGCAACCCGCGACGAAGCCGCCGACCTGCAAATCGCGGCGCTGGACCGCTTCGAGATCGAAGGGCTCGGCCACAATATCGATTTCGTCAGCGCCATCATGCAACACCCGCGCTTCCGTTCGGGTGAACTGACCACCGGCTTTATCGCCGAGGAATATCCCGACGGCTTCCACGGCGCAGCATCGACACCAGAACTCGTCAAATCACTTGCCGCCATCGCTGGTTTCGTTGCCACCGCCGAAGCCGACCGCGCGCGGCATGTCGACGGCCAGCTGGGCGATACGCTCGACCCGCCTTCGCGCTGGCAAGTCAAGATCGCCGAGGCCATCCATGACATCGAGATGGTTGACGGCGACATGCATGTCGATGGCGAGCCGTTCGACTTGTCGATGGAATATGACCCCGGTGACCGGTTGATCGAAGCGGAGATTGGCGACGAAGAACTGGCAGTCAAAATCATGCGAACCCGCATGGGCTTCAAACTCACTACACGCGGCGCCAGCCACACCGCGCGCGTCCTGCCCGGCCATATCGCGCATCTCGCCAGTCACATGATCGAGAAGATCCCGCCCGATCTCTCCAAATTCCTGATCTGTCCAATGCCCGGCCTGCTCACAACGCTTCACGTCGGCGTCGGCGACATCGTCGAGGCAGGTCAACCTCTGGCAGTGGTCGAAGCCATGAAAATGGAAAATATCCTCCGCGCCGAAAAATCGGGTGTTGTGAAAAGCGTGAACGCCGCGCAGGGCGAAAGCCTTGCAGTTGATGCGGTGATCCTCGAAATGGAGTAAAGTCGGGCAGGGCAATCACGGGAGGGAAACCATGACATTACCAGTAACCGCATTCGTCGCCGCCATTTGCGCACTTATGTTGCTCGTCACCGCGGTCGACACCGTACGTCAGCGGCTGCGCCTCAAATCGGCATTCGGTGATGCTGGCGACGCAAAGTTGATCAGCGCAAGCCGGAGCCACGGCAATCTCGCCGAGCATGCGCCGATTGTCATATTGCTGCTCGGCGTCCTTGAGCTGAGCAACGCGCACCATAAAACGCTGATGGCGGTTGGCGCGCTGTTTCTGCTTGGACGCATGGCGCATATCATCGGGCTTTATACGCCCTCGGAGCCCGGCAAAGCGCCGCTGGGACGACAGATCGGTGTCATTGCGACATGGTTTACACTGGCATTTCTGAGCGCGTGGACATTATGGATGCTCGCAACGCTAAACTAGCGGCTTGAACATCACGCTATTGCCTATAAGACAAAGCGCTGGAGTTTGAGGGGAAAAACATGGCCAGTGCCGCCGAGACCGAAGTCACGTTAAATCCGCAGCGCGACCGATTGGTCATTACTGCTTCATCGCTCGGTACTGTGTTCGAATGGTATGATTTCTTCGTCTACGGCATATTGGCGGCGCTGATCGGCAAGCTGTTTTTTCCCGCCGATAACCCGACAGCAGCGACGTTGGCTTCGCTCGCGATCTTTGGTGCAGGCTTTGGCGTTCGGCCATTTGGCGCGATATTGTTCGGCTATTTTGGCGACAAAATTGGACGCAAATATACGTTTCTTGTTACGATAACGCTGATGGGTGTAGCGACCGCCGCGATTGGCCTGTTGCCGACATTTGAAACCGCAGGCGTATGGGCCGCTGGCTTGCTATTGCTGATGCGCTGTTTGCAGGGCCTTGCCTTGGGTGGCGAATATGGCGGCGCTGCTATTTACGTTGCAGAACATGCGCCAGACGGCAAACGCGGCCAATATACCAGCTGGATTCAGGCTTCTGTTGCAGGCGGCTTCCTGCTCGCTGTCATTGTCGTTCTGATCACTCGCCATTCAATGAGCACAGAAGACTTCGAAGCGTGGGGTTGGCGCGTGCCGTTTCTGACATCGATCCTGCTCTTGGCCATCTCGCTTTATATGCGGCTGAAGCTGTCCGAAAGCCCAGTTTTCAAGGCGATGAAAGAAGCGGGGACCACTTCGAAAAACCCGTTTGTCGAGAGCTTCCGATATCCGGGTAACGTTGGCCGCATCTTTGTCGCTTTGTTCGGCGTCGCCGCTGGTCTGACGGTTATCTATTACACATCGCAGTTCGGAACCTTGTACTTCCTCACCGGCACAGCGCGCGTGCCCGAGGAGGATGCCCTGCTTTACATGGCAGTGGGGGCGGCGCTTGCTGCACCAACCTATGTCGCCTGTGGCTGGCTGTCCGATAAATGGGGCCGAAAGCGTTTGTTGCTGCTTGGTTACGGCCTGTCGATTGTCGGGGTATTTCCGATTTTCTGGATGATGGCCGATGCCGCCAACCCTGCACTCGCCAAGGCAACGGAGAGCAATCCGGTAACTCTCGCGATGCCGGAATGCGACTTTAACGCTCTCAATCGGGTGCACACTTCCGAATGTTCTCAGGCACTTAACTTTCTGACAAAGCGCGGAATTGCCTATAGTAAGCAAACGTCTGAAACGGTGTCATTGCAGGTTGGCGATGCCCAATTGCAGGGTTTTGACGAAAAAGCCTATATCGCGGCACTCGAACAGGCTGGCTATCCCGACAAGTCCGATCCGGCTCAGCGAAGCCCATGGAAGATAATCCTCGCGGTGTTCCTGATGGTGGCCTTATCAGGGATGACCTACGGCCAGGTCGCGGCGATTTTGGTCGAGATGTTTCCCGCCAAAATCCGCTATACCTCAATGTCGATCCCTTACCATATTGGCGCGGGCTATTTTGGCGGGTTCCTGCCGTACATCTCACAATATATAGTTGCCCAGACCGGGCAGCCGTTTTCGGGGCTTTGGTACACCGTTGGCGTGACAGCGATGGCGTTTATAGTCGCGCTGATCTGGTTGCCGGAGACATCGGGCAAGACAAAGCTGGATTGACAGTCCGTTAGCCACGGGCAAAGGGGCGGCAATGACTGATTTCGACCCGCCCCTGCGTTTGCACCTCGATGGAAACGCGCTGGTCTCCAACTGGCGGTTTCTGCAAGGGCAGGGTGGCGCGGCATGCGGCGCGGCGGTTAAAGCCAATGGCTATGGTCTGGGTGCACGCGAGGTCGTGGCTCGGTTGCGCGACGCCGGTTGCCGCGATTTCTTCGTTGCACATTGGTCCGAAGCTGCGGCGATTGCTGACCTGGTGCCGCCTGAATGGATTTCGGTGCTCAATGGCATACAACCCTTTGATATTTCATCGATACAGCAGCTTGGCGCAGTCCCTGTTCTGAACACACCAAACCAGATTGCCATGTGGAAAGCATCAGGAGGCGGCGCCTGCCATGTGATGATCGACACCGGCATCAATCGCTTGGGAATTGGACCAGAGCAAATCGCGAACGATCTGTTCGACGGGTTGGATATCGATATATTGCTATCGCATCTGGCCTCGGCTGACGCGGATAGCGAGCAGAATGGCCGTCAACTGGCAATGTTCAGCCAGTTTGCAAAGGAAATCCCCGCCAAACGCCGCAGCTTCGCCAATAGCGCCGGCATTATGCTGGGACCCGATTATCATTTCGACCTGACGCGCCCGGGCATCGGCCTATATGGCGGCGTCGAGCGGGCAGAAATGGCCACCGGAATATCGCCAGTCGCACACATCGCCGCTCGGGTTCTACAGGTTCGCCACCTGAATGCGGGTGATGCGGTGGGCTACGGCGCCACTTATATTTGCGAGGAGCCAACCATAATTGCGACCGCTTCGATGGGATATGCCGACGGCTATCTACGCAGTTTTGCGGGCCGGGGCGTAGTATATGCTGATGACGTTGCGCTGCCAGTCATCGGACGGGTTTCGATGGACCTTATCACAATCAATGCGTCGGCAGGCTCTTCGCTGTCCGAAGGTGACTGGGTTAGTTTACCCTTTGATTTGCCGGAACTGTCAGCGCAGTCAGGACTGTCGCAATATGAGCTGCTCACGACGCTCGGCCAGCGTTCAGATCGGATCTGGTCTTAACCAAACACCATAAGACAAACAAAAAGGGCGCCCCGAGAGGCGCCCTTTTTTTCGTGCGTGACGATTTTTATTAGAATTTTGCAATCACGGTCGCCTGATAGCGGCGGCCTATTTGATCGTAATAATCCTGGAACAGATAGCCCAGATTTCCGCCGAACGTCACGTCAGTGAGGTTTGTCGCTGACAGTTGAACGCGGAAATCCTCGTTCACGTCGACGCCGACAGCGGCATCGAAGATATTCAAAGCAGGATAACGATTGAACGGTACGATTTCAGGACCTGCGGGAGCACCGGATGAGAAAATCCTGGTCGATGTACGATGGTTCCATGTCCCAGTGACATAAAACCCGTCTTTTTCATATCGCGCCGAGGTCTGAATTTCCCATTTTGGGCGATTGAATGTGCCGTCCGAGCGCAAGCCGTCCAGAGAAAAATCCCCCGATGCCGAAGCTTCATAACGAAGCAGGCGGTAAGCGTTCGTGCGCAGCGACAATTTGCCAAGATTACCCAGATCGATCGGATAGGAACCCGAAATATTCACCGCACGAATGCGAAGGCTTCCCAGGTTTAGGAATGTCAGCGAATAGCCATTGGCGATCTGGAAGGCCGAGTCGCGCGTAAACGAGGCGCACAAATTGGTGCCTGTTTCTGACGTTGTATCCGGGAAGTTCGGGCTGTCGTAGCAGCTCTGGATCCCTTGTGCCAATCCGGTAGGAACGATCGTGCCGGTCAGATCGAGATGGATATAGTCCGCTGAAATCGACAGGCCGGGGATCAATCGCGGCGTTAATGTTGACCCGACGGTCCAGCTCGTTGCCTTTTCCGGGTTCAAACCGGTGTTTCCGGCATAAGTCCCGGAAAGGCCGACGCCAGCTGGCGTAAAGGTTGCCAAAAACGCATCAGCGGTCACCGGATCAGTAGCCAGCCCCGACGAAATAACCGCAGTCCGGCAATTGGTCCGTCGTACAGCAGGGGCTGCTGCGGTCAGGTTACCAGGGCTGCAAAAATCGGTTGGAGTGGTGAAAACGGGCTGACCACCTAGGAACAGCTCGACCACCGATGGCTGACGGACCGATTTTGTGTAGTTTGCCCGAACACGAAGGTCTTCAACTGGCTTCCAGCTGCCGGCGATCGAATAAATAGTCTCTGCCTTGCCGTTGGTTTCGGGCGAGATCGCAACGCCTGCGGTGTTGCGATATTTATCTGCCGCACCATTTGCTTTAGTTACCCGGAATGCGGGGTTGAGTTCGAGTTCACCCATGAAAGAGAGGAAATCTTCGCCGGTAATCGGGATACGCGCTTCGATGCCGCCTTCAAAAGTTTCGGTGAATGCGCCGAAATTTGACGACGGTGCGGCACGGCCCCGGCCGAATTGGTTCAATATGTTCGACGTAAACCGCAACTGATCCTTGCGATACTCCCCGTTAATCGAAATGGCCAATTCACCGGCTGGCAAATCAAACAGACCGCCGCCAAACGATGCCGTGAACAGCGTCTGTTCCGACACGTTTTTGAAAGTCTGTTGCTGGCGCACGTAATCCTTCGCAGCTTGGGACATGTTATTATAGCCAAACGGATTCAAAGGCGCGCAGCGGCTGATCATTTCCTGCGTTATCGTTGGGGTGAATAGGCTTTCAACCAACTCGCCTGACCCATTTGCCTGACGAACGATATTTGCGGCGGTGCCGATTGGAGTGCGCCCGAGATACTGCGCAGGGAATAGCGATGCACGACAGACGATATTGCCATTGGCAACGCCCGTCAGTTCACGTCCTTGATCAACCGCATCGAGCGCGAGCTGATATTCCAAATCATTAATCTGCGTTGCCTGGGTGCGGGTCACACCCTTACCGAATGTTGCAGAAACTTCGGCGTTCCAGTCGCGGCCAAGGAATTCATATTCTGACCGCAAACCACCAACGAGGCGGAATGTCTCGTTATTGCTGCGGAATGGATTGTCGCCGAAAATATCCTGGTTCTGGCGCGTCACGATAAAGCTCGATGTTGCCGGAGTGGCACCGGTGATACCCACGGATGAGAGAACCGAACGGTTCTGCGCAGTCAGATACGGGTTGGTATTGACGTTGACCAGCAACGGCGCGTTTTCTGCCGTGTTCGACAGAAAGTTTTGGCTTGGCGAGTTGCGCAGCGATGTGTTGTTCACCCGGACATAAGTGTTCTCGGTGAAAAACGTAACCTCTTCAGTCAGGTCAACATGACCGATCAAGTTTGCAATATAGCGATCTTGCTGCGTGCGCAGAACAATATTCTCGATACTACGCGAAAAACCACCGTTTGAGCCCGTTGCTTGGCCGACGGTCAGCGGTGTTGTCGGTGTCATCCCACTCGCAAAGTCGTATGTGCGAAGATTGCCATTGGCTTCGAATTCAAGGGGAACGGCAACAAATGGCAGGACCTGATTTACCGGAACCATCGTCGTTCCGCCAGCTTGATTGGTCCTAACCGATACCAATGTTGTGTCGGTATTGGCAATCCGAGGCAGGCCAGGGACAAATGTGCCGATAAAATAATTGACGTTGATATTCGGGTTCGCCGCGTAAAACTCGCGTGCTGTAAAACGGTTAGCCTGTAATACGTTGAGAGCCAGTGTAGTCTGCTGTGCGGCTGTCGCCCCTGTTGGTGGTGTTATGCCGAATTGTGTGAATACCTGCGCGGCTGTCACACCGGTTGGTAGTGCTGTTGGCGCAAAGGTCGTGATCGGCAGACTTGCAATTGCGGTCGTCCGTCCATTCAGACCGTTACCCGAAATATATCCGGCACCTGGAGTACCTTGTATAATCTGGTTGGTTGCAGCAAAAAATCCAACGTTAGTTGTCGGAATGGTCGTTGCCAGTCCTCCTGCGGTCCTCGCAGCCAAGCGCTGCCCAACAGGAGCAAGTCCGTTGTTGAACGTTATAAAATTGGTCGTCGTTGTCCCTGACGTTATCGGCGTGTATGCCGTGTATGGGTTAGTCGCGATTGTATTGAGCACGGTGCCGTTGAAACTCAGCGACTGATTGACAAAGCCCCGACCGAACAAAGTGCCGGCTTGGGCGTCATCGCTGTTCCGTAAGAAGGCACCATTGTTCAGACCATTCACGTCTATTACCGCAGACGCGAACGCTGGGTTACGGACGCTGCCGTTGAACGGGTTGGTATATGATCCGGTGCGATCGCGCCGGAAGCCACGGGCGTCGGCCTGAAGACCATCGTTGCGGCTATATTCACCGGAAACCACAATGTTTCCGCGTCCATCCCAGAAGTTAATGCCATAGGTTGCCGCGAGCTGATATTGGGCTGCATCGCCGCGATCAGTGATGCCGGAAAGCGCGCGAAGCGTCAGGCCTTCAAAATCATCCTTTAGAATGAAGTTGACGACGCCTGAAATAGCATCGGCACCATAAGCCGCGGCGCCGCCGACGGTCAGTACGTCGACGCGCTCAATCAAAGTGCTCGGAATGATATTGACATCGACTTGCGCGCCCGTTGCGTTGCCCTCAACAAAGAGAGAAGCGGCGTTACCGGAAACAAAGCGGCGACCGTTTACCAGTGTCAGCGTGCGTTGCGTTCCAAGGTCGAGCAAGTCTGGAAATGCTGCCCCAAGACTGGCAGTCTGCCCGCCGTTGTTGCCGGTCAGGGGACTGGCGCCCGGTCCAACCAAAGGAATATCGTTCAATGCTTCAAGAGCGTTGGTGAAGCCTCGAGTTGTGATTTCTTCGGCATTGACCTGCACGCCTGCGATTACGCCACTCGATTCAGGACGCGCGATCCGCGATCCGGTTACCAAAATGGTTTCGCCGCTTTCGTCGTCGGATTCCTCTTCGGCCGCCGGTGCGATTTCTTCATTTTGGGTCTGTTGTGCATTTGCTGCTACAGAGGCAAAAAGTGCTACGCTGATTGCCGACGCGGCAATCATCAAACCTGACTTCTTCATGTTAGTAAGCTCCCCAGCTACTTGTTATTCACATTCGATTAATCCACCGGATAAGCGCAGCCGAAAATCAAGAGCAAGCGCCAAGCGCGATTTTATCCGAATTTGTGTTATTTTGACCAATATGTTGCTGCAATGCAACAGTCGATTGATGCGGCTGGGTCCCGAAATTCGTAATTTACGGAGTAATATTGCGGAGGAAGTGTAACAATGTAACTTCAAATCGTCACATATTGTACATATATATCGAATACGCCAACGGCGCGATGAATCAGCATTTTCGCAAAAGATCATGTGCCACGGTCATCGGAAATGATCTGCTGTCGATTGTAACTCTACTGTCACACTCACCGTTGGACGGGCGGGCCCGAATCAATCACCCGGAATCGCCCCATTCCAACCATGTTGCAGTGCATGATAAACTGGTGCTAATAACGCCCATCACCCCAAGAGGAAAACGACATGGCGCGCGCGGGCAAAACGGATGACGGCATCGTCATCATCAAAAAGTATGCAAACAGGCGTCTGTATAATACGCAATCGTCGAAATATATCACGCTCGACTTTCTGGCTGATCTGACGCGCAAGGAAATAGACTTCAAGGTTTTGGACGCCAAGACGAACGACGACATTACTCATAATGTGCTAACACAGATCATCATGGAAGAGGAAAATAGCGGGCAACAGATTCTGCCCACCAACTTCCTCAAGCAGGTTATCGCGCTTTATGGCAATTCAATGCAGGGTATCTTGCCTCAGTTTCTCGAAACGTCGATGGATAATTTCCGCAAGAACCAGAAGCAGGTTCAGGAGGCGATTGAGGCAGCGGTAACCGCAGGTCCGTTCGGAGCGATTGCAAAGCAGAACATCGAATTTATGCGCACCGCACGTGAGGCGTTATTGCCAAACCTCTCCAACCTGACCGGCAAGAAGTCAGAAAAGGAAGAGAATGTTGACGAGCTAAAGCGTCAAATTGCGGCATTGCAGGCAAAGATTGACCAGCTTTCCGGCCAATAGATTTAGTAAGAGTTTGCGGGTAATAAATTGATAAAACATGCTTTGAACGTCACACGCGCGCAAAATTTTGCGGGCTGGTATCAGGAAGTCATTTCGGAAGCCGATTTGGCCGAAGAATCCGGCGTACGCGGTTGTATGGTAATTCGGCCTTGGGGCTATGGCATGTGGGAACGCATCCAGAAACTCATGGATGCCGAGATCAAGGCTGCGGGTGTCGAAAATTGCTATTTTCCGCTCTTCATTCCTTTGTCGTTCTTTGAAAAAGAAGCTGACCATGTTGAGGGGTTTGCTAAGGAAATGGCGGTGGTCACGCATCATCGGTTGATTGGCGACGGCAACGGCAAGTTGATCCCTGACCCCGATTCCAAACTCGAGGAGCCACTGGTAGTCCGCCCCACGTCGGAAACTGTAATCGGCGCGGCGATGAGCCGCTGGGTGCAAAGCTGGCGTGATCTGCCGTTGATGGTCAATCAATGGGCCAACGTCGTGCGATGGGAAATGCGTACGCGGATGTTTTTGCGGACTAGCGAATTTCTCTGGCAAGAAGGCCATACAGCGCATGCCGACAAGGCCGATGCGATGGCAGAGACAATGCGCGCGCTAGAAATGTACCGCGCATTTGCCGAAGGCCCGCTGGCGATGCCGGTAGTGGCGGGGGAAAAACCCGAAAATGAACGCTTTCCAGGCGCAGTAGCGACCTATAGCATCGAAGCGATGATGCAGGACGGCAAGGCGTTGCAGGCTGGAACTTCACATTATTTGGGTACTGGCTTTGCCGAAGCATCGGGCATCAAATATCAGGACAAAGAAGGCAGTCAGCAGTTCGCGCACACCACCAGTTGGGGCGTATCCACGCGCATGATCGGCGGCGTCATCATGACGCATGGCGATGACGATGGCCTGCGCTGCCCGCCGCAAATCGCGCCGCACCAGATTGTGATCGTGCCGATGTTGCGCGACAATGACGAGGATGAGGCGGTCTTGGAATATTGCCGCAGCCTGCGTTTGGAACTGCTCGCAAAGAGCGCCTTCGGCGAGCCGCTGCGGGTGTTGCTCGACACCAAGGCCATCAAGGCATCGAACAAGCGCTGGGCGTGGGTCAAAAAAGGCGCGCCGATTATCGTCGAAGTCGGCCCCCGCGACATGGGCGAGGGCAAGGCCGCCGTGCTGCGTCGCGACCGGTTGTACAAGGACGACGGCAAGCTTGCGACGGCGTTCACGCTGCGCGACGAGTTTGTAGCCAACGCGTCGGCAATGCTGGAGGACATCCAAACGGGTCTTTACGCAGAGGCCAAAGAACGGATGGAAGCCAATATTCGCCGCGACGTCACAGATCTCGTAGCGCATTTCGCTGGCGACGAGACGGGCTTCGCCGGTTGGGTCGAGGTCCAATGGGCCAAACCAAGCGGCGCGGCGCTCAACAAAATCGTCGATCAGCTAAAAGCGCTTAAGCTGACCATGCGGAACAGCCCGTTGAACGCGGCGCCGGCGGACGGTCCGTGCTTCTTCACAAGCGAACCTGCGGTCGAACGGATATTGATCGGGCGGACCTATTGATTGTTTTCACGCAGAGGCGCAGAGAATGCAAAGAGCATATCACGCCGAAATAGTCCGAAATCTCGGCGCACTCTGCGCCTGTGCGTGAACCATATTTCGGAGTATCCGATTTGAGCAAGTCCGCGAAACATGAAGGCATGCCATCACGCCAGCAAATATTGGCGTTCATTCAGGAAAGTTCTGAACCGGCTGGAAAGCGCGAGATAGCGCGTGAATTTGGGCTGCGCGGGAATGAGAAAATTGCGCTGAAGGCGTTGCTCAAGGACATGACCGACGAAGGGCTGGTCGATATGGCCCCAGGCCGCGCTTTTCACAAAATGGGCGGTATTCCCAAGGTTACGGTGCTCAAGATTGTCGGGATCGATGGCAATCAGCCGGTCGCGGTGCCCGAACGCTGGGAGGCCGAGGGCATCCCTATCCCCAAAATCCGCGTCATCGAGGGCAAGCGCGGCGCGCTGGGTATCGGCGACCGGGTATTGGCGCGCACCGAGGAACGCGGCAATGGATGGGTCGCGCATGTGATGAAAAAGCTCGCCAAGGGCAGCGAGCAAATATTGGGCGTGGTCGAAGGTGGCGAGAATGGCAGGTTCTTCCTGAAGTCGGTCGACAAGAAAGCGCGGTTTGATACGCAAATTGGCGATATAGGTGAGGCCAAGGCAGGCGATCTTGTGCTCGCCGAACTGACCGGTAATGCGCAGCGTAAATCGGCGCGGGTGACTCAAGTGCTTGGCGACCCATTCGCACCAAAGAGCTTTAGCTTAATTGCCATCCATAAATTTGGCATTCCGTTTGAAATGCCCGACAACGCCGAACGCGAAGCGGCGACCGTCAGCAAGCTACCCGTTACCGCCGATCACCGCGAGGATTTGCGCCATCTGCCGATCATCGCCATCGACCCACGTGACGCACGCGACTTTGATGATGCGATCTGGGCTGCACCCAATGCCGACACTGGCGGCTTCGATGCGATCGTCGCGATCGCCGATGTCAGCTACTATGTCCGCCCGGGCAGCGCTCTCGACCACGAAGCGGCGAAGCGCGGGAATAGCGTTTATTTCCCTGATCTTGTCGTGCCAATGCTGCCGCACGCTTTGTCGTCGGACAAATGTTCGCTGCGGGCAGGGGAGGACCGCGCGGTCATTGCGTGTCACTTGAGCATCAGCAAGATGGGACAAGTGACGTCATGGCGTTTTACCCGCGCTGTGGCTAAGATTGCTGCCAATATTCCGTATCCTGACGCGCAAGCGGCCATCGACGGCAAGATGGAAAACCCACTGCTCGAGACCGCGCTCAAGCCGCTATGGGCGTGCTGGCGGTTGCTGGCACGTGCGCGGCATAAGCGTGGGCCGTTGGAACTCAACTTGCCCGAAAAGCGCATCACACTCGACGACCAGGGCCGGGTTACCGGCGTCGCCGAGCGGGAGCAGCTTGAAGCGCACCGGTTGGTCGAGGATTTTATGATCGCCGCCAATGTCGCCGCCGCAAAGGCGCTTGAGGCAAAGAAATCATCATTGATCTACCGCGCGCACGAGCCGCCGAGCCGCGAGAAACTCGTTGCGCTCAAGGATTACCTCAAGACTTTCGATATAGAATTCGCACTTGGGCAGGTCGTTAAGCCTGAAACCTTCAACGCTATCCTAGAGAAAATCATCGACGAGGAAATCCGCCCGCAAATCATGGAAGCAGTTCTCCGCAGCCAGACTCAGGCGTATTACGGCCCAACCAATGTTGGCCATTTCGGGCTGTCACTCGGCAGTTACGCGCATTTTACCTCGCCGATCCGCCGCTATGCCGACCTGATCGTCCATCGCGCGTTGGTGAGCTCTTACGGGCTGGAAATGCCTAAGCCCAAGCTCAAGGATGTCGAGCCGACCACAGGCTTGACCGAGGCCGCCACTGCCAAACTCGCAGCAACCTCCGAAGCCATCAGCCGCACCGAACGTCGCGCGATGGAGGCCGAGCGTGAAACGACTGATCGTTACATCGCGGCGTTTCTCTCAGCGCAGGTCGGCCAAATTATTCAGGCGCGAATTACCGGCGTACAGAATTTCGGATTTTTCGCTACTGTAGAGGGCATTGGCGGTGATGGTTTGGTCCCAGTCTCCACTCTGGGCAAAGACTATTTCCATTATGATGAGGCCAGTCAAACGTTGATCGGCGAGAAGACCCGGCAAGAATATCGCCCGGGAATGCGGTTGGAATTGCGTTTGGCCGAGGCCAATCCGGTATCGGGGGCGCTGCGGTTCGAATTACCCGAAGGCGGCAGTTTCGCGCCCGACCGGTTCAAACACAAGGGCAAGGCTGGAAATTTCGACGTCGGCAAACGCGGACGGCCGAAAAATATCCGACATCAGGGCAAGAAACGTTAGCTCAATTCGTCAAGATGCTCGTCGGTAATCGATCCCGGGATTACCATGACCGGGCAGGGCAGCGTGCCTGCATTCACGCCGGTAAAGTGAGCAATCAAGGGCCCTGGCGCGCCTTGGGCGGCAGCACCTAACACCAATGCCGCAATCTCCGGATGCTCCTCCAGCATCGCCTTAACCACATCAATCGCCTCGCCGGGTTTCACGGTAATCGCCGGACGCACACCCATTTCGTCGAAAATCGAGCCCGCGGCGGCGGTCACGAGCTCCTCGGCCCGCACCCGCGCCTCTTCCTCCATCGTCGCCTGAACGCCGCCCCAAGCGACAAAATCTGCCTGTTCGACCAGCGCGAGGATATGCACCGCGCCGTTCGTTTTCGATGCACGGCGCGAGGCAAAGCGCAAGGCGGTGCGCGCTTCTTCGGTTTCGTCGATAACTACCAGATATGTCCGCATGCGCTCCCCCCGGCCTCGTCTCTCGCGCAAAGCCCTTATGAATTCGAATAACGTGCGCGAATTTTGAATGCTTGGCAACCTTAAGCCGCTTGACGCTGCGGCACGCATGGTTATTCCGACCTTAGGATGTCCATCGAACTCAAAATGCCCGCGCTTTCGCCGACGATGGAGGAGGGGACGCTCGCCAAATGGCTGGTCAAAGTGGGCGACAGCGTGTCGTCGGGCGATTTGCTGGCTGAAATCGAGACCGACAAGGCGACGATGGAATTCGAGGCGATTGACGAGGGTATTATCAAGGAGCTTCTGGTTGCCGAGGGCACCGACGGTGTGAAGGTCGGCACCGTGATCGCGGTGATTGCTGGCGAGGATGATGATGCGGCGCCTGCGCCAAAAGCGGCTGCACCGAAATCGGCAGGCGTCATGCCAGCACCTCAGGCCGCTACTTCTGCGCCACCGCCGCCCGCTGCGCCGGTGGCCATAGGTGCATCTAGTAAAGCATCGGGCGATCGCATTATCGCGAGTCCGCTCGCCAAGCGGATTGCAGTGGACAAAGGCATAGATCTCGCGGGCCTGACCGGAACGGGCCCCAATGGTCGTATCGTCAAGGCTGACCTTGAAGGTGCTACGACAGGCGGAAAAACAGCGCCGGTCACTTCGGCCGCCCCCGCAGCCTCGACCCCCGCACAGGTCGCGGCTATCGAAACCGACATCCCGCACGAAGTCGTCAAGCTCAGCAACATGCGCAAGACCATTGCGCGCCGCCTGACCGAATCCAAGCAGACCATTCCGCATATCTATCTCACCGTCGATATCCGCCTCGACGCGCTGCTCAAACTGCGCGGCGAGCTAAACGCGAGCTTAGAGGCGCGCGGCGTCAAGCTGTCGGTCAACGACATGCTGATCAAGGCGCTAGGCCTTGCGCTCATTCAGGTGCCCAAATGCAATGTCAGCTTTGCCGGCGACAATATGCTGCAATACACCCGCGCCGACATCAGTGTAGCGGTATCGGTGCCGACCGGCCTGATTACCCCCATCATCACCGATGCCGCGAACAAGTCGCTGTCGAAAATCTCGACCGAAATCGGCGAACTGGCGGGCCGGGCGAAGGAAGGGAAGCTGCAACCCCATGAATATCAAGGCGGCACCGCTTCGATCAGCAACATGGGCATGATGGGCATCAAGCAGTTCGAAGCCGTCATCAACCCGCCGCAGGGGATGATACTGGCCATCGGGGCAGGTGAAAAGCGGCCATATATCGTCGATGACGCAATCGCCATCGCCACGGTGATGTCCGCCACGGGGTCTTTCGACCACCGCGCAATCGACGGAGCGGACGGCGCAATGCTGATGAAAGTATTCAAGGAATTGGTGGAGAAGCCATTGGGGTTGGTGGCTTGAGATGGAACCACTGCCTACCCTTGGATTGTGGGGCGATGGCGATGAAATCTGGGCAATTGAAGCAGCTTTTGCCGTGCTCGATTTGCCAGTTCCAGTGAAGGATGCGCCAGATTGGGTAACCGTCGGTAGTTTATGGAATTCGGCAGTTAGGATTGCGCCATCACTCGAGGATAACCCGACAAACTGGGACAAATTCCGGATTGCACTTAGTGTTGAGACTGGCATCGAATGGACAAGAGTTGAACAAACCACGACACTCGTTGATGGCCGGGGGCACAACATAATCAGCAGACTGTTCACAAGTCTGCGAGAAAAAATGAAGAAAGCCTTTGAGCATGCCTGAAAACTACGACCTCATTGTCCTCGGTTCTGGCCCCGGTGGATATGTTGCGGCAATCCGCGCTGCCCAGCTCGGCTTGAAAACCGCGATTGTCGAGCGCGAAAATCTTGGCGGCATATGCCTCAACTGGGGCTGTATCCCAACGAAGGCGCTGCTTCGTTCGGCTGAAATCTATCATTACATGCAGCATGCAGGCGATTACGGGCTGACTGCGACGGGTATCAGCGCGGATATCGACGCGGTGGTGAAGCGGTCGCGCGGCGTTGCCAAGCAGCTCAACCAGGGCGTCACGCATCTGATGAAGAAGAACAAGATCACCGTCCATATGGGCGACGGTAAGCTGACAGCGGCAAACAAGCTGACCGTGACCAAAGATGGCAAGAGCGAAGAGCTGACCGCGAAGAACATCATCCTCGCCACCGGCGCCCGCGCCCGCGACCTGCCGTTTGCGCCCGCAGACGGCAAACGCATCTGGACCTATCGCCACGCGATGGTGCCGCCCGAAATGCCGAAAAAGCTGCTGGTCATCGGCTCGGGCGCAATCGGAATAGAGTTTGCGAGCTTCTACAATGACATGGGCGCTGAGGTGACCGTGGTCGAAATGCTCGACCGCATCGTGCCGGTCGAGGATGCGGATGTCTCGGGCTTTCTTGAGAAAGCGCTGAAAAAGCAGGGCATGACGATCATGACTGGGGCAGGGGTTGAAGAACTCAAGGCCACGACATCTGGCGTCTCGGCCAAGATCAAGGGCAAGGACGGCAAAGTTGTCGCATCCGAATTCACCCATTGCATCGTCGCAATCGGCATCGTTCCCAACACCGAGAATATCGGGCTTGAGGCGCTGGGCGTCGATATGGACCGCGGCTTTCTGAAGACCGACCCGATGTGCCGCACCAATGTGCCCGGCCTGTGGGCGATCGGCGACATCACGGCGCCACCCTGGCTCGCGCACAAGGCAAGCCATGAAGGCGTGATCGCCGCCGAAGCCATTGCTGGCGGCCATCCGCACGCGATGGACCCGCTGAATATCCCGGGCTGCACATACTGCCACCCGCAAGTCGCCAGCGTCGGATTAACCGAAGCAAAGGCCAAAGAGGCGGGTTACGACGTCAAAGTCGGCAACTTCCCCTTCATCGGCAACGGAAAGGCGATCGCGCTGGGCGAGGCAGAAGGGTTCATCAAGACGGTATTCGACGCCAAGACTGGCGAATTGCTGGGCGCACATATGGTCGGCGCCGAGGTTACCGAGCTGATCCAGGGCTACACCATCGGCAAAACCGCCGAGCTGGTCGAAGCCGACTTCATGCACACCGTCTTCCCGCACCCGACATTGAGCGAGATGATGCACGAAAGTGTGCTCGGGGCTTACGGCAAAATGATCCACATGTAGGATGGAACCCACGCAGATAGTGCAGGTTACCTAGCGTGGCAAAAGGCAAAACGAATAATGAAGGCGGCAGTGGACTTGCGCGTTCGGTTTCGCCCGGCCTGCTCATCCTCTATGCCCTCGGCACCACTCTTGGGGCTGGCATTTACGTCCTTATCGGTGAAATAATCGGTGCGGCGGGTGCTTGGGCGCCTTTGTCATTCGTGCTTGCCTCATTGGTGGCCGGGCTCACCGGCGCAAGCTTTGCCGAACTAACGGGACGGGTTCCCAGCAGCGGTGGTCCCGTAGCATGGTCTGCTGAAGCCTTCGGCGAGGGGTGGCTACCGATTGCAATAGGTTGGGGGATCGTTGCCAGCGGCGTGGTGTCGGCAGCAACGGTTGCGACCGGATTTGTAAGCTATGCCGGGGTTTTTGTAGACTGGTCAAAATGGTGGATACTTCCAATTTTGGTTGGAGTCCCTACACTCGTTGCTTCCGTCGGTATCAAACAATCCGCATGGTTCATGGCGGCGATGACACTCGCAGGGATGGTCGGCCTCGTGATCATACTCACCATGACCGCAGGAAACATTTCTGACTGGCCACAAGTTATTGCGCAGGAAACAAAGCCATTCGGATCGGGCGCGATGCTGAGCGGCATTCTCCTCGGCGGGTTCATGGCCTTTTATGCATTTATCGGGTTCGAAGATATTGCCCATCTCGCAGAGGAGGTAAAAGATGTTGAACGATCTATTCCTCGCGCCATTTTTGTTACACTTATAATCTCGCTCACACTGTACATCAGCGTTGCCCTGGCGGCGATCACCACCTTACCGATCACCGAACTTGCACAAAGCAAGACCCCTCTTGTCGATATGCTTGGCGATGCCGGGATAGTCGTTTCGGTCGTAGTGGTGCTCAGCCTTATTACGATTGCCGATGGATTGCTTGCCCAGATCATTATGGCGTCGCGCACCATTCACGATCTGGGTGAACGGCGGAAAGGTGCACCTGCGGCAATCTCGAAGCTGTCGTCGCGAACGAAGACTCCAGTGATTGCGACGGTCCTGTGCGGCAGCGCGGTTTTGACATTGGCGCTGCTTTTTCCAACCGGCAAGCTGGCATCGATTACCAGCGGCATCGTTTTGACGGTTTTCGCCACCGCCAACGTCGCGCTTATCGTGCTGAAACGGCGCAACAAGTTACTGGAAAATGTGTTCTGTGCGCCGGTTTGGGTGCCTTATGCCGGAACGGTCAGTTGCCTCGGGCTGCTGTTTGCTCAATTTACTTATTGAGGATCGAGTTAAAATGAGTCTGCCGCTTCGCTTGTTTTGCTCAGCCGTGGTTGTCTTCGCAGGCGTTGTCATGCTTGGATTTGCTGTGTCGGCGGGATGGTTCCACAGCTTTGATATCGCCGTCTCACGCACACTGAACCTGCAGCGCGGTAACGCACCCGATTGGCTCATTGTCGTGATGCAGGGGATCAGCTGGATAGGCGGCGGCATTCAACGCTATGTAATTGTCGGTATTCTCACGATAACCCTGTGGCGCTGGTGGGGCTGGGGGGCGGGTTTGGCGATGGGGCTGACAACCTTGGTTTCGGCGTTCACCTCAGAAGTGCTGAAGGCCTATTTTGCGAGGATCAGGCCCGACTTCGTGCCGTATCTCGATTTGGTCAGCTCCGCCGCCTATCCCAGCGGCCATGCAAACAACGCGGCAGTGGTCTATATCCTCTTCATCATGCTCGTCCCACAGGCTCGGCATCCGGGCTGGCAACTCGCGGCCGCGTTCATGATCATCGTTACCGGGCTTTCGCGCATCCTGCTCGGCGTGCACTGGCCAACCGATGTTATCGGCGGGTGGATGCTAGGCGCGTCGTTTGCGTTGATGGCTGCGGCAGTGATTGCCCATCGCCAGCACCGGCGGCAGGGGAAATTTCCCTCGGTTCTGGCGCCATAGGCATAGGAAAAGCGTTTTTTGCTGTCCTACAGCCGACTTCCTTGCCATCGTCATTCGCAATGAAAAACTGTAGGAAACAAAAAATGGATCAGGGAGTCACCTTTGGCGCAAAATTGCGAGCTTCGGCGCGAATCGCCGTTTTGCTTTTCGGCGTTGCGGCAACGTCTGCAGCGGCTCAAAACTCAGTTATAACTGCCGACAAAATGATCGACGTTCTGACCGGTAAGACGGTGGAATTTCCGGCCGTCTTCGTCGGCTCCGACGGCCGCATCACCAGCATCGCCGATGCACGCACCGTCAAATGGGGCAGCGACGTCAAGCATATCGATTTCAGCGGCAAAACCATCCTTCCTGGTTTGATCGACATGCATGTCCATCTCGATGGCCCCGCCGATATTGGCGGCTATCGCGGGCTTGAGTTCACTGACAGCTTCTGGGGCATGACCGCCGTTGGCAGCGCGCAAGCGATGCTCAAGGCGGGTTTTACGACAGTGCGCAACGTTGGTTCGGACAATCGTAACGACATCGGTTTGAAACAGGCCATCGACAATGGATATGCCGTTGGGCCGCGCATCGTGCCCGCTGGCTATTCGATTGGCGCAACCGGAGGGCATTGCGACTCGACATTTTTGCCGCCCAGCCTTGAATCCGCAAAGAAGGAGGAGGGGATTGCCGACAGCCCGGACGAATTGCGCTACCAGGTCCGCCGCCAACGCAAATATGGCGCGGAAGTTATTAAGGTCTGCGCGACTGGCGGCGTGTTTTCGCGCAATACCGAGCCAGGGCAGCAGCAGCTGACCGAAAGCGAACTGCGCGTGATCGCCGATGAGGCACATCAATGGGGCATCCGTGTCGCCGCCCACGCGCATGGCGGCGACGGCATCAAGGCCGCCATCAGGGCAGGGATAGATACGATTGAGCATGCGAGCTTAGTCGATGACGAGGGCATCAGGCTTGCAGCGGCTCGTGCGCGCCCTGTCTGGTTCTCGATGGATATCTACAACACCGATTATACCCAAGCCGAAGGGGCCAAGAACGGTGTCTTACAAGACAATCTGCGAAAAGACCGAGAAGTTGCTCAAATACAACGCGATAACTTTCGCAAAGCGCATAAGGCCGGTGTCAAGATGGTCTTTGGCTCCGACGCTGGTGTCATGCCGCATGCCTTGGTTGGCAGGCAATTTCGCACGATGGTGCAATATGGCATGACTCCACTTGAAGCCATTCAGGCCGCGACTCGCAATGGCGCACAGGCGCTTGGCCGCGAGAAAGACGTTGGCGCCATTGCCGTAGGCCGCTTTGCGGATATCATCGCCGTTGATGGTGATCCGCTGGCCGATGTGGGAGAACTGGCCTCCGTCGATGCCGTTGTAAAAGGTGGTAAACGCGTCGAATAGTCAGCTTGTGGCAATCATCACAGGCGCATTGATTGCCAATCGCCTGAGTGATATTATCGGGCACCGGCGTTACAAGCCGGGATGAAAAAGTAGCTGGGGGTTACGAAAATGATGACTTTGGTCGCAGCACTGATGCTGAGCATGGCGGCACAAAAGGCCGATCCGATGAACAATGCGCGTAAGGCGTATAACAATTGTATGATTGAGACGCATAACAAGGGCGTAACCGACAAGGTCACCCCGAGCGATTTCCTCAAAACCGCGGAAAGCGCCTGCACCACCGAGCGCACAATTTATCACGACATGATGGTAAAGGCCGAGCGCGGATACGGTTCTAGCGCCAAGGACGCCGAGCAATTTGCCAAGGAAGAAGTGCAGATGATGATCGACGGCATCGTCAGTTCATTCAACGAAAATGCCGAAACCGGTGCGAAGCTGACGCCCGAGAAATAGGAGTTGGCGGAAAGGGTGGGACTCGAACTTGTATTCAAGTAGCTTGGACATTCGTTGTTTTTTCAGAAAAACTGGATGAGTACCCCCAAGGATACCCCCAGAATTTAGCCAATAGCCAATAGCGACTAGCCACGACGCGATCAGTAAAAATCATCGGCGTAAACTCTACCTAAAGCTTACACTCCGTGGTCACCGATGGCTTTTCTTCATTAAATCTCGGCGTGATAAATCATTGGAGACCGTTCAAGCTAGGCTGGCGCGCATCTCGGGCTAACGTCAGTTTTGTGCAACGCTATTTACAATCAGACGGTCCGCCTTTGGACACATAAAGGAATAGCTAAATGTCGGGTTCAAAATTCCCATTTGGTTCCGGAAAAAACCTTCATCTAGGCTGCGCAAAGCCCGAAGCGAGCAAATCTAGGCTGATTTAATGCTATTGATAAGCACTGACACCGTCACCCAGATATTGATTATTAGCTTTTCTGACGTGCATTGCAGCATCGTCATATAGGAACGGCAGGAACGCGTACCGGCGCCCTCTCGTTATTGGGGTCGCTTCATGAAGTAGTGAGCACGAAAACACAATGGCACCGCCTGTTGGCGCCCGATAAACGCGTTCTCCAAATTCAGGAAACCGTAAATTTCCGCCGTCGTAATTCTCAGCGTTTAGGTTGATTGTCACTGCAAACTTTCGGTGCGCTGTGCCCTTGGTCGTGTTATCGCGATGTGGTCTGAAGTGTCCGCCTTCATCTGCATCATAGCAAGCTACGATGTAGCGTTCTATCCGCGTTGCGGTGAAGTGGAATGCGCGCTGTATTTCGGGAACAATACGTTGTTCGACACGATGAACAAGTGATTGCCGAAGACCTAAATCTGTTATCCTATAGTCTTTTCTGACTTTGTGTGCCGGATCAAGCTTCAAAACGGTTTTGCCATTTTCTTCACGCATAAAGCCGCTCTGCTCGCCGCCATTTTGTTCATAAATTTGGACAAGTCGCTCGCATAATTCTTTTTCAAATACATTAGGAAGTAAAAGTATAGGAGCCCATGACGGCTTCATTTCCATACCAGCTACAGCTTCAGCAAGATGCTTGAATGCGTCTAGACCTTTGTTGATGCTATAGCGCCCTAAAACCCGAAGTTGGGGATCTAGTAAAAGCCAATGCGAGTGATAGGTGTCCTTGCCGACACTTGATGTCGCAGCTGCGCCGTAAAGCGCGCTTACGCGACAATCGTAATCGAGGAAGAAACGTATGCCCGGCAAAGATTGCGCGATGCGCTGATCAATCTCATCAACCCGATCTGTCGTGATCCCGAAGAAACTCGCAGAAACATCATCGAACACAATACGGTTAGCAGCGACAAGTCGCAGAGCCGCTGCGCTCTCAGGGTCGGCCGCAGAACCAAAAAATAAAAGCAGCAGATGTCGGCCGGCTGCCAAATCAAAATTATAGTTTGGACTTCCGCTAAGTGCCGGCGCACGAAACCTGTGAGCGGGATCGCCTCTTTGAAGCAGTTGTCTTTGTACCGAACTCTCACTCATTAAGCGTTGCCCTTCTTTTTCGAAAATCAGCTTACGATTAATAATGTGGGCCGCAATTACTCCTTCGCGTGAAACCGCCGTTGCATTGTGGGTATTAGAACGTAGTTTAGTCCCCTAATTGTGTTATTATCCACCCGCTAGCTATTCAGCTGCTAAGATTTCTTCGAACTCAGCTGTTCCGTTGGCTTCTGCATTAACGAAGCTCGCATGCTGCAGTATTTGTAACCTACGGATTAGCTGGTAAATCGCGTGTTGCGGAATGCGGACCACTTCGTCGCGGTCGCGCGCTAACGATTTCTGCTGCCGGATAACGACGCCGTTTTGAGCAGGATAAACAACCACTGCCTGAACTGGATCAATAACGAGTTCGGCCTGTGTCCAGTCGAAATCCAAATCTTGTACCATTTTTCTTTTCCCGAAACAAAAAGAACGAGACAAGCATAAGTCAGGGTTTGGTCGTTGCATGTCCCCAGATGCGGACTACCGGTCAAAAATATACGACCCATGCGTGTTTGTGCGTCCCGAGGTTCGTAGATGGATGCCAGATTCTCCTAGTTACATCTTATCTAACACAGCGAAGCAATTCGTTTTGAGCCTCTCGTCACGAAGTTTCCATTTGCTGCTTTCTATTTCGCCAGATCCAGAGCTCCGCAAGTTGGAGGTCAAGGGAAGTAACGTCTGATGATGGCAGCAAAAGGGTAACAGCTTACCTGTTGGGAAGAAGAACGTTGCTGCTATCCGGCGATATTTGGTCGCGGAAACGCTTCTCGAGCTCTACCACTTTTACTTGCCATCGATTAACATTTATGGTTAATTCCGGTTTCCTGAGATTAGGCAGATCGAGGACGATTTGATGCTCAGGTTGCTGATGGAGAGAGAACCCGAAATCGTACAAATTGTCATCACAACTATGATTTGACACATTTTTTCGAGTAAGTAGATTGTGCTCTGTAGTCGGAAAATATGCTTAATTACTACTTTAGAGTTAGAATAGGTATTTGGTATAGTAAGTGGTAGGAGTGTTGAGGCCTATTGCAAGTCAGGCAATTTTAGGCTGTGAATAACATGTGGAAAACACTGCAGGACGAGCTCGTCGACGGGGGGACATTCCGACGACATGACAATCATCCTGAATTCGAAAAAATGGGTCGCCAATCACTGAATTTCAGGGGAGAGGCGAAATGCAACAACGGATACAAATTTCTCTGGCGGGGAAAAACGAAATTGCAAGGGAAGGTCTTCGGCAGATACTTTCTAGCGAGAAGGTTCACATCAAAGAATCTGTCTCCGACGCTCGGTCGATTATTGAGTCGCTCGCCTCGCCAGCAACGGACGACTGCACGCATGTCATAATCGTCGACGACAGCGTCGAAGAGGGTGGCCTTGAGACATGTCGAGCCATTGCAGCCGTAAAGTCAAAATCGCGGTTGGTTCTGTTAGCCGATCAATATGTCTTTGAGCACGTTGCATTGGCGTTCCAGATCGGCGTTGATGGTGTCATTATTAAGGAAATTTCCTGCGGTCCGTTGATTGAATCGATCTATCTGGTTGCAATGGGTGAGAAAGTTTTCCCGTCTCAACTGGCGGCAAATCTGACTAATTGTGCTCCGACCGATTATAGCGGCGACTGGAAAGCCTGTGCTACCTCCATGGGCCTTTCCTCTCGCGAAATTGAGATTCTCGAGAGCATTATGTTGGGCATGCCCAATAAAGTCATTGCACGCCAATTCGACATTTGCGAGGCGACGGTCAAGGTGCACGTGAAAGCGATCCTGCGTAAACTCGAGGTCGATAACCGTACGCAGGCTGCGACCTGGGCAGTAAAGCGTGGGGTCGGCACCCCGGTCCAACTTGCGCTAACCGACTTGAACCCGAGGCCGGATACGACCAAAATGCAAACAAACATAAACAGGGCAGCCTAACGGCAGCCCACACCTTATCGTACCGGCAGAACAACCGCGCTTTTGGCTATCTTTCATTAAGCGCTTCCGACCGTGCACGAGAAATTGGCTTCAGCAGATAGCTCAGTATGCTTTTCTTGCCAGTCACGATTTCAACGTCGCAAATCATTCCCGGGCTAATCGGCAGGCGACGTTTGCCGCTTTCAAGGAAGGCTCGATCTGTTTCAACAACAACGCTGAAATAGGCCTCCTTTGCAACCTCATCGTAAATGCTGTCTGCTGATATCTGCACTACGCGACCGTTCAACCCGCCATAAACGGCAAAGTCGTAAGCTGTAACCTTTACATTGGCGCGATCGTTTACCTTGATGAAGGCGATGTCGCGAGGACTCACCCTAGCTTCGACCAGCAGTTTGTCGCCTATCGGTACAACTTGCAAGATTTTCTGCCCTGCCTGCACGAAGCCCCCCACGGTGGTCACTTGAATGTCATTAACGATACCGTCAACCGGCGAGCGGATCTCGCTGCGTTGTACGCGTCCGGCTGCACCACGAAGTGATTCAGAATTAACCGCCATCTTGGCAACTAGTTGGCTGCGTTCATTCAATGCTTCCTGCCGGAATTGCAGCCCCGCTTCGGAAGCCTGCGCCAGCGCCTCACTGATTCCAGCCTGTGCGCGCGAAGCGGCTTGCTGGGCGGCGGCGAGTTTGCCTTGAATTTCGCTCGCATCGCGCTGAGCGTCCATCAATTCGGTTTGCGGCACAATCGACTTGGCGGCAAGCGGGGTTAAGATGCCGACTTGTTCCTGAGCTAGTTTTAGGCTCGCTCGAAGCGAGTCGATTGTTGCTTGCGCTTCGCCATAGTCTCGCCGACGTTGCTCGACGGCAGCGTTGAGCGCAGACTTCCGGCTGCGCAAAGCAGCAGCCCTGACAGATTGTAACGCTGCTTCCTGATCGCACTCGGCCTGATTTGCATCGGTGCAGTTAACCCCGGCCATTCCTCCTGCACCTTCGCGAGTGAGTCGGTCCGCCCGCGCGGCAAGCGACCGGTTTTCGGCCGCGATTTGGCCGAGTTGCGAGGAAGACTCGGTATCATCAAGTCTAACAAGTAATTGCCCCTTGCGTACCGCTTGGCCAGATCGAACAACAATATTCTGGATCGACGCAGGTTCTGAAGATTGCACAATTTGTGCCTTACTCGACGGGATGACCCGTCCCTGGCCGCGAGTTACCTCATCAACACGAGCGAAGCTTGCCCAGCTAAAAAATACAAACAGCCCCACTCCGCTGGTTAAAATAACCCGGCGTGCCCCAACATATGGCCGCGTTCGGATCATGATCCTCCCCCCTTTGTTTCAATATCATATTCACCCGATTGCTGCCGTGCGATCATGCTCGCCGAACGAATGGTTTCTTCAGGTTCCGGAATACTGGCGGTCCATCCTTTGGACATATCCAGCCGCCCACCCACATCCGTTTCCGCGCGACTCTCGGCTGCAAGATTTCTAGTTAAACGTTCGTCAGCAAAATTCAGGGATTGGACTTCGGTAGTATCGCCTGATGCCCCTCTGCGGACAAGCGACCGCGGCAGTATAGCGGGTATTGCCTCGATCGCCGAATAACGATCTGAAAAGGACTTGGGCTGGCCCCAACTGCCCGGCCAGCGATAAAAGATATGAGCGCCGATCTTGGCAAGCTTGACCAGCTTTGGTGCCCAGTACGGCGAAACATAATTGGCATGGTAATGCGTCGCATAGCCAACGCGGTCCTCAACACGGCCGTTTAGCGCTTCGCGAGCAACCGTCTCGGCTTCCGCCCAAGCCGCGGGGTTGGGCCGCCGGCTGAGTGATCCATCACAGGTAAAGCTAAACTGGCACACCCGGCGGTTCACGCCTTGATAGACGACGCCGCATACCGAATTTGGATAAGCAGGATGTCGCACTCTGTTAAGCACCACTTGCGCCACCGCGCGTCGCCCTTGCAACGGCTCAAAGGCGGCTTCGTAGTAAACCGCTTGGGTCAGGCATCGTAGTGCGGTCGCCCCCGTGCCGTCATTCTGGTTGAGCAGCTGGAATGGTCGAGCCGAAGTTGACAGGATGTCGCTGAACGGCAGGGCTTCATTGCGTTCAGTAGCTTCGACTGGCGACAATTTCAATCCGGCCTCGGGATTGGCCGTCAGCTTGATCAGCGACTGTTTCTCGCGCTCCGAAATCTCCATGGCATCTTCTTTTTCGGCGTAGGCATTGTCTTCTGCATCAACCAGCTCGAGGAATTGTGCCCACACTGTCTCGGATGTCAGCAGCGAAACGACAAGCAAAACTGCCGCGAGCCAGGTCAGCGTGCCATTGTTATACCCCGTTGCTCGGCTCCCGGGTCCAAAGGATGCAGTGGCGCTCATTCGAAGCCTGCGCTTTGCAGTATCTTGTCACGGGGTCCATCTGCAACGATGCGTCCGCCGTCCATTACGATTAGCCGGTCGACGATATTCAGCACGGCGACCCGGTGCGTTGCTATGATGAGCGTCTGGCCATCGATCAGGGAAGATTGCAGCCGCTCGACGAAGTGCTTTTCGCTGTGCGTGTCCATCGCGCCGGTCGGTTCATCGAGAAAGAGTACTTTGGGCGGGTCTATGAGCGCGCGAGCAAGTACGAGGAAGCTACGCTGCCCACCTGACAACCTGCTGCCGCGTTCGCCAATATAATAATCGAAGCCTGTTGCGTCACGGCCCAGGAAACTGTCGGCTCCAGACCGCATTACGGCATCGACGATTTCGGTATCGCTGGCCGCTGTTGCGCCGATCATCAAGTTTTCGCGGATCGTTCCACTGAAGAGCTCCGCATCCTGGCCGACATAGCGCATATTAGCGCGAAGCTCGTGCGGATGATGCTGGCGGCTGTCTAAGCCATCAATGCTATAACTACCTGCAGTCGGATCGTAGAGACCGCAAATTAGCCGGCCAAGAGTCGATTTGCCCGACGCGACACGACCGATCAAGCCAATTCGCTCGCCGGGTTTAATGGTCAGGTTGATGTCGGCCAGCGTCTCGCGACCTGCCTCGGGATAACTAAAGCCAACATGGTCGAAATGAAGGTGCCCTTCGCGAACTTCAGGCGTAATGGAGCGGCTGCCTTTGTCGCGCTCATCCTGTTGGTCCATAAGTAATTGCAGGCTGTTCAGTGTTACGAACGCCTGCCGACCGCGCGTCATTAAAAACGCCAGTTGTCCGACAGGTGCAAGCGACCTGCTGGCCAACATTACAATGGCGATGATTGCGCCCATTGACACCATTCCGGCATTGAAAAGGTAGAAGCCGCCGATGACGAGTGCGACGTTTGTGCCCTGCTGGCACATCGTTGCCAAGTTGACTGCAGTTGCCGTTAACCTGCGCATTTCCTCCTGTGTGTGGGCATGCGACGCGGAAACACGCCGCCATTTGCTCATCATTTTGCCTTCGGCCCGGCATGCTTTTACCGTCTCGAGGCTGCCAATTGATTCAAACAATGTCGTTTGCAACAAGCTGGCATCGGCATGCGCGTTTTGCACCGCCTCGCTCATCCTTTTTTGCAATATCCAGCCCATGCCCAACATAATGGCCATCGCGATAAAGGGAATAACCGCGAGCCAGCCTCCCAGAACGGCTATTAGCGCGATAAAGACGAACATGAATAGAACGTCGGTAATCAGCACTACCGTTGTTGAAGCAAAAAAATCGCGTACCTGTTCATATTCGGTCACCCGCCTCGCCAACGCTCCTGTACTGCCGCGCTGGGTTGCGAGTGGGAGATTCAACACCTTATCTAGCAGCCGTTGTGAAATGCGAGCGTCGATACTGCGTCCAACTTCATCCACAAGACCTGAGCGCGCGAGCCTTATGCTGTATTCGACTCCGATTGCGAAGAGCGCACCTAATGCCAACACCCACAAGCTCGTCGCTGCCTTGTTTGGGATGATCCGATCATAAACATTCATCGTGAAAAGTGGCAGAGCAAATGCCAGCAGATTTATTAAAAGAGACGCGAGCAGGACATAGAAATATTGGTCGCGTTCTTTCCAAACTTCGCTCCAGAACCAGTGGTTTCGCCGGACCTTTTCCCAAGGCCGTTCTCGCGCTGAATCCCTTGTCGGGTCGTGCCGAACAATAACGCCTTGACCTGAAAACACCGCTTCGAGAGAATTTCGGTCAATCTGCATCTCTTGCCGGGTCGCCGGAAGCTTTAAGCGGCACAGGCCGGCATCAAGTTCCGTTAAGATAACCGGCCGCCCGCTTTTCAAAAATAATATAGCCGGCACATCGTTTGCGTTCCAGGCAGCGAGCGGTCGTGTAAGCAGGTTGCAGCGTAACCCGATACGTTCGATTGCCTGATCAAGTTGGTCGAGTGGGACAGAACCGTCGTCATTGAGGGCAATGCCGCGCTTTATTCTTGCTTCTGCAAAGGGTCGTTCGAATATCTCGGCTAATACTGCGACCGATGCCAACAATTCGTCTTCCGCGGGAGGTTGCGAATGCCAGGCATCGAAATCAACTGATCCATGCTGCGCGTCCCATCGACGCGTACTTATCTGATCGGCCAAATGCGTCATCGTGGGTCACGCAGCAATTCGTTGTCTAGTGCTTTGGTAGGTTCAACCTTAAAGCGCGCGCGTGCCGTCGCTATTGCCGCTTTGGGCGGCTCGACTTGCATCGCGCGGAGCAACGCATTTTGAGCCGCTAGCAGTTTGAACTCAGCAAAAAATTGGGCAAACCGCGCAGTTTCAGCGCGGACCTGCACATTGTAGCGGGTATTCTGTGCATCGAGGACATCTAGAAGAGAACGTCGGCCGACGTTGAACTGTGCACGATAGGATCGCAGCAGATCGTCCGAAACCGTGCTTTGCGCATCAAGTTCCTTAACCAGTTTGCCTTGGCTGTCCCACGCATTCCAGGCTACACGGACATCTTCTTCGGCCTCACGCACCATCTGGTCGAGCCTGAATTGCGATTCGCGTTCGCGACGGTACATCTCCTGGATTTTGGCTCGGTTGATACCGCCGTTGAATATATCCCAACGCATCACCAACCCGCCTTGCAAATCGTTGGTTTCGCCACGGAACCCGTCGATATCATCGCCTATTCGAGCATTACCTTCGAGCGATACGGTCGGTGCAACATCGGCTTTGGCCTTGCGCACCATTGCATGGGCCGCGTCGAGGTCTGCTTGTGCTTCGCGCACGCGCGGGTTTTGCTCGCGTGCCAGCGCTATAGATTCTTCGAGGCTCCCCGGGATGCTCTCGCCGAGAGATGGTGGCAACATCGCCCCATCGACTAGGTCTAGTCCGGTCAGCGTGCGGAACGATGCAGCGGTGTTGACCATGTCCTGATTGGCTTCGGTCAAGCGTGCCCGCGCAGCTTGCTGCCGTTCCTCGGCTTGTTGCTGGTCGGCAATGCTGATCGAGCCTTTGGTTACGCCTTCGCGCAAGTCGCCGACGAGGCGTTCGTGGAAGCTGATATTGTCTTCCGATGCCGCAACGATCCTTTGCTGAAGGAGGTAATCGAGATACTGGCGCGATACCTGAAGTGCGACGAATTGAGCGCGCTCCTCGACGCGAAATGCCGCACCATCGGTTCGCGACGCCTGTCGTTTCAGTTCGCTGCTGCGGCTGCCGCCGTCGAACACGATCTGCTCGACACGCAATCCGCCTTCCATTGGGTAAAGTTCATCGTTGGCGATGCCCAGCGACTTGCGCGTGGCATTTTCCAGCCGCCTGATGCCGACCGATCCCTCGACCGAAACGCGCGGCATGAACATTCCCTGCGCCTGTTCGCGTTCGAATTCGATGGCAGTCTTGTTTTCGGCGGCCTGGTTGATTTCCGGATGCGTCTGCATCGCGGTTTCCACAGCCGTTTTTAGCTCGATCCGTTCACACCACGCCGCTGTCGGTAAAGCTGCCATCGCGGTGGCTATAAAAAGTGCCTTTAATTTTTGAATTCTCTGCATGATTACTCCCCCTTGTTTATGTCCGTCAACCGAAGTCGAGTGGCGAGGATGATTTATTATACATCTGTATTTTAATGATGTTCCTTGATCGTATTTTGCTGCTTGCCGTTAAAATTATGCCCGATTATGCGTGGCCCGATGTTGCAATCTGTTCCATTTGGGCCATGACTTGCTGTCCGGCGATGTCGGATACGAACAGATTACCTCCGGGCATCGCGCCGTCAGTGGTGAAATCCCACCCCATAAGATTTTGAGACAATAAAGGCTGGGGAGGTTGTTCCTGACCGACATAGCTTGCTAGGACGGCGTCGAGATCGATAGTTCGGCCTTCGATTGCGTCCCCTACGATTTCTGTAACTTCATCCACGGTCAGGCCGCTGACTTGCTGTGCTGCGGTCAACAGTAGCACCTGGTCTCCCGCCGAGGCGAAGGGCTCTAATTGAGATGCACTTTGTGCAGGTTCGGACGAAGCCTCCCCTTCGTCCGTGACTTTGGGAGGCACGACATCTTCGAGGTCTACAACGAGCGGCCCTCCGCTGAATTCGTGATCTCTGCCATCCAAGTGCGATTGTGCGGCCGGTCCGTTATTTTCAACCAGACCACTGCCAATTACATTAAGCGAAAGTCCGGGATCCTTAACAGCCTCGATGGTGGTCGGTGCTACCATTTGGCCTAACGTAGGGGCATCGCCTCCGGCTGTTATGAGATTTACGACTTCGGGACCGCCATGTTCTTTCGCGGCGAGCGGAAGCACCGCTACCAGTCCGGCCGCCACCATAGCGGTTGCCAGACCATTCGACGCGGTCGATAGAACACGTTGCGGTTCATTGGCAAAGTTCGTTGCAAAGGCAGCGTCCGCGACCTTGCCTGTACTGCCATCGACGCGCGTGAAATAAGCCTCTCCATGGACACGGACTTCTCCGTTTGCCGCAGTGTAGCTGCGACCATCGGACACCAGCGAGATGCTCGTTAATCCCGCACCGGACATTGATCGCAATTCGCCTGGGTCCGTTACGCCATCGCTATCCGCGTCATGCCATATTGCGAATTTGGCAAAAGCGATGTCGTTTGCATCAAGCTTACCATCGTCATTACTATCATGATCGGCAGCAAGGCCTTGCAGATCGGTCAGGCCGCTGTGCGCAAAGATGATTTCTGATCCGTCATTAACGATACCGTCGCCGTTTTTGTCATGCACCAGCAACCCGTCATCGGCACCCACCCATGCTGTGGATTCAGCAATACCGTCACCATTATAATCGAACAGAACGCCAGCAGAACTGGACAAAAATTCAACACCGTCACCGTCCAAATCTAGAACGACGGGTGGGGCAAGCGCAGCAATGGTGACAGATAAGGCAGCAGTTGCCGTATCGCCGTCACCATCGACAATTGTGTACGAGAAGACTTCTGTTGCGGTCACTGTGATCGGTGATGGTGGCTGATAATTATATTGTCCATTTGCAAAGTTAAGCTGCAAGGTTCCGCCCATTGGTGTGGCCACGCTCAACACGGTGCCTGCAATTGCACCACCGCTAGAAATGGCAATGCTCGAAGCGCCATCCCAGGTATATGTAGTCGAGCCTATCATTATCGACAGGAGCCTACCACCATCGGCGCCATAAGCGTCATTGGCGTCCAGATCGCCGCCTACGGCTGCCGGGACAATGACTGACAAAAGCGTTGCCACCAGATCGTCGAATTGATCGACGAGTATTGGTTCATTGTCGGGCGCCGCGTTCAAATCGACATCGCGTAAACGCTGAATATTGAGCGGCTGTAACGGATTGTTATCGATCCCGATCACGGTGACGTTTACATTGTTATTGTCGACAAAAGCATTCCATTCCGAAGCCGTGTTATTGGCCAGCGAATTGATAACAGTAGGTAGAATTGGAGGATTGGGGGGACTGAACTGGACCCCTTGGTTCGGATTACCGTCACTCAAGAAAAACACCTGGTTGCTTGCCCCGGGTTGCGCGGTGAAATTGGCCAGCGCTGTCTCGATTGCGGAGGAGTAATTGGTATTGAGACCGATGTTCTCAGGCCGCGTCCCGCCATCAGCGGGATTAAGCGAGTTCAGATACGCGTTTGCGCTTGCCGCATCGGTAAAGGTCGGTGAAGCAAAAGAACCTGACGAGAATATAACAAATTTGATAGCGAGTGCACTTAATGCAGACGAATCCAGTTGCGTCAGCGCGTTCTTCACGGCGTCGAGCATGACATCAAGTTCGCCGTCGTCGATACTGTCGCTGAAATCGAGTATGAAGAGCGTGTTGACATCCTGCTGTACTTGCGCGGATGATCCGTCTTCACTCGTGGCGGTTGGTGCGTCATCTTCAATGATAATGTGGATAGCGGTCGGGTTAGTGGTCGTGATCGTTCCATCCGACACTGAGACCGGGACATTGAATTCTTTCAAATCTTCGAGCAAAATATTCGCATGATCGACTGAGCGTGACAATGTGACCGTGTACGCGCCATTAGATGCCAGAGTGACGCGGATCACTTCATTGCCGCCAACGGACCCCACTAAGGTGCCGGTGTTAATCCCGCTCCAGGTAACAGCCACCCCGCCTGCGGTTAAAACAGCGCCCGGATTTCCGAGGGTCGCCGCCAGTGTTTCACCTGTGTCCAGATCGCCAATTGCAACTACGCCGCTTAAGGTGACGCTATTCGTGGTGTCTAACGTCGCGTTTGGCGCATTATCGGCTATGCCGCCCGGCAGCCCTTCTTCGGAAATACGCGCAGTCGCTGATCCAATCGTTGGCGCGTCGTTCGTGCCAAAAACCGTAATGCTCAGCATCGAATTGACCGACAGCAAACCATCGCTAATTGTATAAGCGAAGCTTTCGGTCAGCGTCTGGCCGGCATCGAGCGCATTGACTGCTGCATTGTCCTCGTTGAGCGTGTAGGTATATGCTCCGTTAGCAGCGATGACGAGGGTGCCGTATATTCCGACATAGGTTGCTGCCGATGTAACCGTAATCGGCTCAAGATCAGGATCGCTATCCGACACATCGGCAAAAATGCCCGACGGTGCGCCGGTGTGGTTGATATCCTGCAAAACGTTGCCGACGGCGGTCGGGTCGGACCCGCTTATGCCGTCCAGGACCCAGTTGGTGTCGGCCCGTGCAACCGGAAAATCATTTGCGCCTGTAATGGAAATGGTAATCGTTGCTGTGGATGTGTCGCCATCGGCATCCATCAATGTGTAGGTGAAGGTGTCGGTCAGTGTCTCATTGGCACCTAACGCAATAACCGCCGGATCCAGAATATCGAGATCGTAACGATAGCTACCGTTGGCGGAAAGTATCAGTGAACCATGTTCACCCGCGAGCGCGGAGTCAATCGTTCCAATTGCCGCACCAAATGCCACGGCCGATACGGTCATCCCGCCATCTGCGCCTGCGCTGTCGGCGGATCCATCGGTGCCATTTTCATCAACACCCCCAAGACCAGTCAAGACGTTGCCATCCGCGAAAATTTGACCGTCACGGGCGACATTGTCTGCGTCGTTTATCGCAACCGGTTTATCATCCTTGATTGCAAACCGGCCGGTAATATCGACGGTTGACTGCGCCGTATCGCCATCGCCATCGGTGACAATTGCTGTCAGCGTTACAAGATTGGCCCCTGTGAGAAATCTGGCCTGATCAGGACCGCTGTCGGGGCTGTGAATAATCGAGCGCGACTGATCGAAAGTCACCGCACCGTCCGCCGCGACTGAAATCCGGAATACTTCATGAGCCGATGTTCGTCCGAATATCACGCCGCCGACAATGGACAGAATCACCGCCTCGCCAGTGAGTGAATCGATAAGGCCGCTCGGACCTGCGGTAATGCCAAGTTGATATGCAACGCTGCCCGGTCCATCGGCTCCATAGTCGAGCGACGTCGCAAAAAGGCCCGACATATCGCCGACCGCGTCGACCGCCAGAAAGCTTTCGTCAAGAATAAGGACAGGTGCCTCGCTGCCCGCGGAAATTGACGGTCCGTCATCGGCAAAGCGGATATTCCCGCCGAGATCGACTGCAACCGTGTCAGATGTGCTATCGCCATCGCCATCCACAATCGTCGCGGTGCCGCGCAGCTCGATCAAGTTAGCTGGCAGTTCGAGCAGCTGGCTTGCAAAATTGCTAGCCGATCCCGGCAGCGGGTGGTCAATTTCAGCGTATTGCGTTAGAGTGACAACACCATTAGCCGGGTTGACTGACACGGTGAACACCGGCGATCCGCCGGCGTTAGCCACGATTTGGCCGGCCACCAGCGCAAGGGTGACGATAACGCCGTTGCTGGTTAGTCCGGAAGAAGCAGCACCCGTCCCGAGCGCAAGTGCATAAGTCCAGTTGACCGGCGCACCATTAGAACCGTCGGCACCATAATTGGCAAAAGCTACGGCAAAGGCCGAGGACAGATTTGCCGTAGCAACGTCAAAAGCCGCGCCGCGCGTATCCCCGTCCTGCGTCGTCAATAAAATGGCATTGGTATCGACATTCGTAACATCAAGCGAGGGCCCATCGTCCTTGAAAACCAGCGCAGCCCCTATGTTGACTGTCGCGCTAGCCTGATCCCCATCAGAATCTGTCACTGTGGCTATGAGTTGAAGGAGCGGGGTCGGGATAGTCGCCACATCATCGGAATTAGTTGAATCGAAATGACGAAATGCACGAATTTGGTCGAGTACGGCCTGACCATTTGTAGCAACGGTCAGGCGAAAGGCGACAACCCCTGAACCGCCGACCCGTCCTTCAAGCACATTGCCAAGCGCGTGCAAAGTAATCGCCGATCCTGTAGCAACGTCAAACAATCCCGCGCCATTGATGATTTGAAAGGCATAGGACATCGTACCGGGCTGGTCCGCCCCCATCACCACGTCAAACAACGTCGCGAAATTGGCAGTTGCATTGACTGCCAGATTACTCTCGTCAACTGTCAGTAGCCCTGCAACAGGCGAAATCGCAGTGATAGACGGGACATCATCGGATACCGATATCTCAACGGTCCCGGCCGACCGGTCACCGTCGCTGTCGGACGCTATGACATTTACCGAACCCAAGGCGGCCAGGTCATCTAGATTGGTATCCGGATGGAATGCGTAATTGGATTCGAGTGTCGCAACGACAGTTGCCGTTGTACCCACAACAGTAAGGTCAAGAATGACCACCGGCTTATCGACATCCCACCCAATGATCTGGGTGTCGGACTCGCGTGTCCAGGTTAGGCCGCCTCCAAGTCCGGAAATGTCGCCGAAAATGATCGACACGATGAAGTCTGACCCCGGTGTAAACTGAATTTGTCCTTGCACGGTTACAGGCTGGTTTAGCGACGGCGTCGATCCATTTTCCAGATACTGATCGTCAAGCACCAAGGTAAGGGGCGCGCTCGCCTGTGGATGAGCTCCATCGACAATACGGATTTGCTGTTGCGCCGTAGAACTGTCGCCGTCGCCGTCGGTGATAGTGTAAGTGAAGTCAGCGACGAACGGAACGGTGCTTGATGCAGACACCGGATCGAAGGTCCAATCGCCGCTCGCCTGGAACGTATAGGTTCCCAGGGCATTTGTGTAACTGGTTACTCCCGTTGACAAAACAGCAACTGTAACCCCGTCAATAGTGACCGAGGTGACCGTTGCGCCGTCTGCACCTAGCGAGTCGTTACTCAGCAAATTGCCGGTAATCGGCAAGGCATCTTCGGCCACGGTTATGGACGGCTCTGCCCTTGCGGTTGGCACATCATCGGTGATGACAATGTCCAGGCTGGAAGTTGCAGAGGTACCATCGGTATCGGTGATTATGACGGCGAATGATTCAGCCAGAGCATCTGCGTTCGCACCCGTGTGCAAAAGAAGGTTGTCTGTTAGCTTATAGCTGTAGCGAATCGTTCCGCCGACAACGTCATCATTCAAGTCATAGATCGGCTCGAAATCGGTGATAGTCAAAATGCCGTAATCTGTTGCGATAACCAAGCCGGGAATGACGCCTCCGTTGAACAATGCCTGGCCACCGATGGTCAAACTGGCCAGCCCGTCGGCGGAGCCAAATGTAAAGCTTCCGGTGCGAATTAGTGCATCGCTGTCCGGAGCCGATCCGTCGGCCAGATTGGTCTCTGACACCGTTGCTTCGGCGCCGTCTGAATTAAGACCGGTGATGACAACGGTATCGTCCTTGCCGCGGATGGTGATGGTGAGCGTTGCGGTCGACTCGTCGCCGTCATCGTCAGTTATCGTATATTCGAAAACTTCCGTCAGGCTATCGTTCCGGTCAAGACCCGCAATCTCAGTATTTTCGTTATTGATTGTGTAGGAATAGCGGCCATCTGCATTGAGGGTGAGAGTTCCGTAAGTGCCAGCGGTCTCCCCGCCGACAAAGCCGCTATTGCCCTTAAAGGAGATGCTCGTCACTGCAGCTCCGTCAGCGCCTTGCGTGTCCGCGTTGCCGTCGCTTGCGTTGCTGTCGGCGCCGCCTAAACCGGTAATGACATTGCCATCGGCGCCCAGTTCGCTGCCTGCCTGAAGCTCGTCTACATCGTCGACAGCCGTGGGCACATCGTCGGTTATCGCGATAACCAGATTGCCGGTCGCTTCATCCCCATCCTGATCGACAACTTTAAGGCTGAAATCATCGACATTATCGTCGCCATTACTGGCAGATGTCAGCGTGTAGCTGTAACTGATCGTCGTAGCGCTGATGCTGGTGACCGTAAGCGTACCATAGGCGCCCGCGAATGTCTGACCGACTGCGGTCAGCTCCGCTCCACCTATGAATATCTTGCCAGGACCATCGACAATTGAAATTGCAAACGTGCCGCTGGTCGATGCGCCGCCGCCTGCAGGCGCAGAACCTTTAGGAAGACCCGCCTCAGATACTGTCTGCCCGGCATCAGAACCGCCGGGTACGACAATGACAACCTTACCATCACCGATGAAAATCGTCAGCTTCGCATTGGATGCATCGCCATCACCATCGGTAAGCGTATACGAGAAAATGTCTGCAACATTTCCGGGGGTGTTTGCGTTGCGGGTATAGCTGTAGCTGCCATCGTTGTTTAGCGTGAGGACACCATATAACCCTGAAATCGGCGAACCAGGCGAACCAGATCCTCCCGCGCCCGATACAGCAGTCACAGTCGCTCCATCGGCCCCCTGAACGTCCCTCCCGCCATCGTTTTCTGCGTCGGTAATAACATTGCCTGTTGCCGGACCCAAACTGCCGGCCGCAAGCTGATCGGTATCATTCACCGCCAAGGGCGTATCGTCCACGATATTGATGGTAAAGCTAGCTGATGCGCTGTCGCCATCCTGATCGGTCACAGTTACATTTATCAGCTGCGAAGCAACCGCGATGCCAACATTGTCGTTCAAAATAAATGCATATTCGATCGAGTCTCGATTGATCGCGACAACGTAAAAGATGCCGGTCGGCAGTATGATTTCCTGATCGACGCCAGTTACAGCGATGCCGTTGATCGTGATGATCGCAGGGCCGTCGGGCGCTCGAAAATTGATTGTTCCGAAAGTAAAATTCGATCCGTCGCCATCGCGCGATCCAGCAGGTTCGCCTTCACGTTCCGATAGACCCGCCTCATCGACGAGAGTGCCTTCATCGCCGGCCGATGGGACGACAAGACCAACCGCGCTATCACCTATGTTGAATGTGAGAGTCGCCGTTGAGGTGTCACCGTCGCCATCCGTAAGCTGATAGGTGAATACATCTTCAACACCGCCTGGAGTTCCGGGCGACCGTACGTAGCTATAATTGCCGTTGGGCAGCATTAGTAATGAACCGTACAATCCCTGAATGACGGTACCAGAAGCTGTAAACGCGGATGTGGCCGAACCGCGGATGCCAGTGACGGTTGCTCCATCAGCACCAAGCGTATCTGCGCCCGCTACGCCGCTTGCGGTTCCTACACCTGTGATGACATTGCCGGTCTGCGCCATGTAAAGATTGGGCGCTACATTTTCGGTATCGGCACGAGCGGTAGGGACGTCATCTGCAACTCTAAGCGTAAGCGTCCCGGTCGCAATATCGCCGTCACCATCCGTTACAGTGATTGTCACAATGTCGGATGCGTCAGGGTTGGTACTGTTGTCCGTCAACGTATAGCTATAGCCGATTGCACCGGGCTCAATACTTGTGATGGTGATCGTTCCCAGCGGCGTGGTGACGATCTGGCCAACAGCAGTGATGATAACTCCGTTGACACTCACCACATTAGGTTGATCGGGGGAATTTATCTCGATCGTGCCCGTCACCGTTTCTGCTGGAGAAGAGGGATCGGATCCCGCCGGTTCGGCGCCCCGTGCCGCTAATGCTGCTTCTGAAACTGTAGCGGTAGCTGCCGTGCTGCCGCCCGGCTGATCAGGGCTTATAATCGTGATTTCCGGATCATTATCGATCGCAGCGGGTATGAGTTCCTCTTCCTCGCCTGACAGAAATGCGAAGTCGGTAGGAGGAAGCAGATCGCCCAAGCCGAATGGATCGCCGATATCGCCTGGGGTCTCGATAAAATTACCGCCGGAACTTTGCGGCGCGCCTGCTGCAGTTTCGGGTTCCTGGCCCGCGATCAACGCGGCTATGTTGGCGGCGGAAATGTTGATTGGACCAAGCGCAATCTGCGGCGGGTGTAGCGCGCCATCAACAATGACCAGAACCTGACCATCGGGAAGCGTGATAATGAGATTAGGGCCCGATATGCGGATAGCGTCAAGCCGCGTTCCGGCGGGAAGCCTCACAACGCCGTCCACCGGCGTCAAAACCGTAGCGCCTGCCGGAATACCGACCGGCGTATTGCCCATGCTAGCCTGCGATGAACGAGAAGGTCCCGCTACCGCGCTGGCACTGTCCCCATTTTCATCAACTTCAGGACCGGCGCCCTGCAACTGATTGATCTTAAGCTCCATCGCCTGCACACCCCTGCAATAACTCCTTGCGCTAGCTTCAGGGCATCGGCTGTTACGGGAGCCCCCCTTTGCTAGACGCAAGTAGTTGAGCGGTTCCGTATCCGCCTGCGCGCCCGGAACCTGCATTTCGGATCGTGTGATTTTTGCTTAGTGCTCGTTGGCGACCATTGCCCGGCTTTATCACCCTTGGGCGCAATTCAACCGCTCCACCAATGATTCTGCAACGGAAATTCTAGATAGATGCTCCTATCCTTTTGGATAGAATCAATAACTAACGGACTATTTCGTAGTGAAATATCCTTAAATGATTGCCATAACGGCACGGCACATCCAAATAAAATGGGCTTTTTATTTATTTGATATTCAGAATTAACAAATTGTAAACGATGAAATAATATTGAGGTAAAATAGAGCTTTGATATTTAAAACTTTATATTTGTGATTTTGTCTCTGTTTCCGTAATAATTGTTCCTGCGCGTTTTAAAACATAACGGCCGATATAGCGACCCGCCGGCCACCCCGCGGCGGGCGCACGCTTTCCGCTGTAGGCAAACCAACTTAACCCTCCACCCGCGACAACCAGCTGTTGCTCATGTACGGACCGTCCGTCGGGTCCGGTGACAAAAAATTCCTGAACATCACCGGCCTTTGCTCCGATGACATCAACCCATAAAATAATCGGTGCGTTTGCTCCGGCTAGTTTTTGACCCTGAATGCGTTCGGCAACGGCCCTCGGGGGCACGATGGACGATAGCCCCGCCGACACAATGGCAGTTGAAACATAACCTATTTCGCGACTTGTCCTGGCTGCCCAAAGGCCAGTGTGGGACACCGCAGCGCCACACTTGCTCCCCTGTAGACCACCGGTAAACGGGTCAATCACCTGTCCGTTATGGCGGACGGTAAAATGCAGGTGAGGAAATTCCGAATTTCCTGACATTCCGATCAAACCAAGCTTCTGCCCGGCACCGATCTGTTGCCCAGGTTTAACAGCCACAGTCGATTGTCTTAAATGGCTATATTGCGTCTCCCAGCCATCGCCATGATCTATGACGACCCCATTGCCGGCGTCCTTCCCCTGCAAATCGCCACGCTGGCGCGAACTGATGTCGGGTTCACCGTCGCGTACGCGCAAAACTTTGCCCGCTGCTGCCGAAACGACAGCATAGCCCAAAAGCATATCATCCAGACCACGGAGCCGGATGTCGACGCCATCATGCCCATCGGTCGTCAAGTTGCCGCATCGATAATCGCGTCTCTCAGTGGACGGATCGTGATCAACGAGCTTCTGGATCAGACAGGAAACCCCAACCTCGCATTCCACCGGCAAAGTCAGTTCTGGCGCAGGACTTAGCGAAGCCACAGGCGATTCCGCCAGCGCGAACAACGAGCTAGCGAATACCAATGAGAAGAAAATGAGACCGTGCTTAAAGCCAATGCTCGACGTTGTCACCTTCTGGCCCCGTGCCGCTCTCATGGCTCTAAGTTACCGGGACGGCGTCGATGGCTGATGGATGCGGATCAAACGCAATCAGGTCATCTTTTGTCAAAGGCAAATCGGACAATATTTCCGCCGGGAAGTTGGCCTGGGGCGCGCTGCCCAATTCGTCGAACAATGAAACAACAAGCATATGATCATACTCGCCGCTTGCTATAGGGGCGCTTGAGGTATCCGACAGCAACGGCGTATCAGTGATCACGATGGTGAAGTCGAGGATTTCGTCGTCACCGAAACTATCGACGCCGTCGAAGACATATCCTAGATCAACTGTCTCGTCGGCCGGGACGGCCGGATCAGATACATTCCCGTCCGGTATGATGGCACCTGCATCATCGTTAGTCGGTGGTGCCGCATCCCTTCCTCCTAAACCAGGATTGGGCAAGAAATCATCTGACGGAGATTCCTCGAAGGTTGACGGATCGATTGCCGACACCGGAGCACTGGCATCGACAACCGGTCGGTCAACCCCCGACTCCATTGATAGCTGCCCGCGGACAGGATCGGCGGAAACACCGAGCGCAGCAGAAGCCTTTAAGTTCAAATAGGACGAAGCAATTTCGGAAATAGGTTGTGTCAAATCATCGCCCAAGCCGGCGGCCGCTGACGGGGGGATAGGGTCGGCGGCTCGCGCGGCTCCGTCAGCTTGAGCTGACGCTATGCGGGGCTTGGCTGCAATGCCAACAAGCTGAACAATGGTCACGGGACCGATGGAAAATTTGTCCTGCATGGCGGCATTTTCTCTGCATGCGTTTGTACTACATTACGCTGATCGTTAGCTGTCAGCCTAGAGTTTTTGCTGCGAATCGGCCGTGCAAAACATTCCCCGATGGGGACATTTTCGCTTAATAGTTCTGAAACATATCGCCGATAAATATCGGATGAAGGACAATAAAAAAGGGAGCGGGCCGCGGCCCGCTCCCCCGAGTTGCAGAGGTCCGTCAAGGAATTGCTTCCCCGTACGAAGCGTATCCTCAGACGAACGTGATCATATCGTAATTGCTTTGACCTTGGCTGTATGAATTCAGCGCAGCCACCGAATCGTGAAGTCCGACTGTGATTTCGGCCAGCATCGGTCCAGTGACACCTTCCCAGAAGTCCTCGATGATAACAGAACCAGCGCTCGTGACGATTAGCACGTCAAGCGAGTCGCCTTGACCATCCCAATCGCCGCTGATTACGGTCATATCGTTTACAGTGTCGAATCCGGCATCCACGTCGAAAACTAGAGTGTCGTCGTTGGCAAGATTGAAGTCACGTCCAGAACCCAGACCGAAAGGCTGAGAAATGTTGTCGTCTCCATGACCTGGCGAATTGTCAGTGGCGTCGAAGAAGAACCGATCGAATCCGGCTCCGCCCGACATCGAGTCGTTGCCTTCACCGCCAGTTAAGCGATCGTTGCCTGTTTCGCCCTGCAGTTCGTCATCGCCAGTTCCGCCATCAATGATGTCGTTGCCGATATCGCCACGAATGGCATCATTGCCTGCGTCACCATTCATGGTGTCGTTGCCGCCGTTGCCGCCCATGAAGTCGTCACCATCACCACCATTCATGATATCGGCACCATCAAGTACCGAACCGTTCTGGTCGCCGAAAGTATCGCCGTACATAGTATCATTGCCGGTGCCACCGTTAATGATATCGTTGCCGCGATCACCCGAAAGACTGTCGTTGCCGGCATTGCCGTTAACAGTATCGTTACCGAGCCCACCAGAGACGAAGTCATTCCCGTCATTACCTGACAGGGTATCGTTACCTGCATCGCCAGTAATAACGTCGTCGCCAGCATCTCCGGTCACCACATCAGCACCGTTGCCGCCACTAATGACGTCGTTGCCAAGACCACCTGAGATCAAGTCATCGCCATCATTACCTGACAAATTGTCATTGCCATCATCACCGAAAATGACGTCTTCGCCTTCGTTGCCGCTGATGAGATCGTTACCATTGCCACCGGAGATGAAGTCATCGTCTTCAAAAGCCGGATCGAATGCATCATATGGCGCCTGCTCACCATTACCCGTGATAACATCGTCGCCGTCACCACCGAAGAGGGTGTCGTCGCCAAGTTGACCGGCGATCAAGTCGTTTCCAGCGTTGCCGTTAACAAGGTCGTTGCCGTCATTGCCGTTCAGCGTATCGTCGCCGTCATTACCAGCAATGTCATCGTCGTCAGCGCCGCCTGTGACATAGTCAAGTCCTGCACCGCCACGAATGACGTCGTTGCCTTCTGAGCCATCGATTTCATCGTCGCCGTCGTCGCCATTGAGCGAGTCGTTACCGGCGCCGCCGACCAGTTGGTCGAAACCCGTACCGCCGGACATGGAATCGTCACCGTCGTCGCCCCACAGCAAGTCGTCGCCGTCTTCTCCTAAGACAAGGTCATTTCCGCCTTGGCCGAAAACCTGATCGTCACCCGAGCCGGCAAGTATGATATCAGCTTGGCCGACGCTGACATTGTATCCGCTCTGATTATAGGCATAGTCTGGGTCAGCATTCCGGCCAACGCCCTGGTCGCCAAAAATGACATCATTGCCGGCTTCGCCGAACAGCTGGTCTACGCCAACTGTATTGGTGCCGCCATCGATATAATCGTCGCCGGAGCCCCCAGCAACATAGTCTGCGTCAGCATTACCAAACAGATTGTCATTTCCGGAGTTGCCATAGATCAAGTCGGTACCAGTACCGCCCTCAATCCGATCATCGCCCGACTGGCCGTACAAAACATCGCGCCCTGCGTCGCCGCGGATAAAGTCGTTTCCGCCGCCACCCCAGGCGATGTCGTCGCCGGCGCCACCAAGCAGTGTATCATTACCATCGCCGGGATTGTCAGCACCGGTCCAAACCCAGTTGGACCCGTCAAACGCGAGTACGCCCTGATCGCCGACCAAAGTGTCGTTATTGTTACCACCATCGAGGCGGTCGTTACCGTTCAAACCAATCAGCAAATCATTGCCGGCGTCGCCATACATATCATTGGCAAAGTTGTTGCCGAACATTCTGTCGTCGCCGCCATTGCCGCGAGCATTATAAGGCAGGTTTTGGGTATGTACCAACTGGCCAAGATCAATGGTCTCAGCCGAATTGGTTCCAAGGACTTGACCGCGGGCGGTAGGCGCCTGTGGTCCCGTCGGCGCGTTAGATGGATTAACTGTAGGCATTTTCCTATCCTCTTCATGGTTGGGTCGCAAAGATGCGTTTTCGCTATTCAGCCAAAACGAACCTTCGATGATCCCGCCAAAACGAAATCATGAATTATGGATATGCCGAAGGGGAGGGGGCCAATATCCCTGCATGGGGACATGGTTAAGATTTTCAATTATGTCCCGATCTGGGTCAGGCAGGTACACAAGCGCATTGCTCGTTGACCGCACATGCGACTAAAAAACAGCCTGCAGCTGAGCTTTACGGGGTCGAAACGGTTTTTTTTCCCAAGGCCGAAGGCTGCGGACGGTTCGGGTTTAATGACCGGCCGGGCGATGCATTATCCGCTGGAATTGCCGATCCTGCATCGCCGATGTCGTTAACGCCAAGTGGCGAGATCGCCGGGCGATCCGACGTTGTCGTGCTGACGATTTCTTGCGTTTGTGTCGGCCGAATACCAAGCGCCGACAATTCGGGTTTAGTTATCGGATCGGTATTGTTAGCCGCGCGACCGGGCAGCACCGACTCGACCGACAGCTTGCCGATTGTAGCCAACACCGATGCCCGCGCCACAAACTCATTGCGGATAGCGCGCTCAAGTGAAATCCGTGCCGCGAGTAGCTCATTCTGTGCATCGAGCACTTCGGCCAGTGTACGGTTGCCGCCGATCGACTCCTTTTTAATACCTTCAGCCGCATCTGAAATTGCCGCAACTGCGGCTTCAGAAGCAGCTATAACGCTTTTTGCCGATTGCCATTGAGTCCAGGCGGTAGCGACTTCCTGATTAACGGTGCGCGCCGCAAAATCCGATTGAGCAAGCCTTTGATCACGGACTGCTCGAGCGCGCCGCATTTCGGCAAATTCGCGCGGCTGGAAAATGGGCACATTTAGTTCAAGACCTGCATAAAGCGCATCGCGATCATTAGGCAGTTTTCCAGTAAACAGGTTGGAAACGCCCCCGGTAAGGAATTCGTAACCACCCACCGCATCAAGCTGCGGGAACAGTGCGCCCTTGGCAAAATCAACGCCTTTTTTGCCTGCCTCGACATTAAGCTGTGCTACCATAATTCGCGGACTGGAGCCTTGGGCAATAGCTTGCGCTTGCATCAGAGAGGCAGGTATTGCCGCCAGCGCAGGAAGGGGTGGTACGACGGTCGAAGATTGTCCGCTAACAGCCTTGAATTGATTTCCGCTGACGTTGAGAGACTCGGTCGCGCTCAATATCCCAACCTGTGAACTCGCTAATCGTGCCTTGGCGAGGCTTTCATCAGTTTTAGTTGCTTCACCAAATTCGAGGCGGCGCGACGTTGCGCGTAACTGCTCGTTAATTGCTTGGCTCTGTTGCTCGGAATATTGCCGCATCCTGCGTTCGCTGTGCACATCAGCAGCCGATGTCAGCAAATCCAAAAGTACATCTGAAATTAACCCTTGCAGGGCGGCCTCGGCCGCCGCGACTTCCGCTTTCGCTACCTGTACAGCATTATAGGTACGATCGCCGTCATAGACCCGCACCCGCGCTTCGACAGAAGCTTGCGCGGCTATGAACCGTGAATCGCCATTTCCACCATCCTTTACATCGATCATCCGTTTCTGAACCAGACCACTACCCTGGACCGACGGAAGAAATCCCGCCTCGGCGGCCTGCATCCGCGCCCGAGCGATGCGGACTTGTTGACGCTGGGCAACAATTTTAGGATTAGTTTCTACAACAATACGAGCCAGTACATCCATGGTGCTCGCTGGTGCACCATTATCTGTAGACGACTGCGCATGTGCTGATTCGGCGTACGTCAGCACCGTTGCTAAAACGCCTATCGCCAGGGTCAAACCCTCGCAAACTCGCAATTTTCTCTGCACATCGACTCTCCTGCAGGCCGTAATGGCTTTAAGTAGCGGAGCCCTTTTTTTTGGGATGTGGATATCGTCTGGCGGTAATCAATGAAACTACCCACATGGATATGTCCAAGGGGATAATAGACTCTCAGCGCCGAATCGAAATACAATCCGTGGGCTGTTCGCTTCGATGGTTAAGTGGGCGGTAACGTTGAGCGGTTCCCGTAATCGTTCAGCACAAAATGGCCGGTGGAAAAGAATAACCTAACCGCTGGCAGGCCCGTATTTTCTGAACCGTATCGCCAGAAAACAAGGGTCCAATCGTGATGGTCGCGCAAGTCGGGCTGCAGCGGATTAATTTCGCGCACGCCAGAGTTTCATTGGGGGCCATGATGACAATGAAGGTTGAGTATCAGTCGCAGTTTGTCGAAGCGAGCAATGAAATTTGCATTCCAGACAACGACGTCGGCGAATACCAAAATTTTGAATCGCTTCGTGGCGACACGCCTGAAAGTGCGGCCACCCGAAAAGTATGGCACGACTATCTAACGCAGCTCGGCGTGAGTGCTGCAATCCTTACAGTTATGCTTCCGCCCGCCGGTTCGCGCCGCAATGCGTTTCTGGTCGGTCTTGACCATGCCCGCAATGATCGCGATGCCACCTTGCAATTGCTGACAATCAGCGAACAGCTGTACGCATTGGCAGGAAAGAAGGCGGTTCATCAATTTGAAGTTTCCTCAGCCCATGAAGTTGACGGGATAAACTTGTCATCTTTTGAAGCGATGTCGAAGTTCGGTAACGGCGTTGTTGCGCAAGCGCAGCACAATGGCGCAGTTGTTCGCGCTGTTTTTTTCCGCGACCGTGACATGGCAGCATTTAGTCCAAATGAAATTGGATCGCTACAGCTCATCTTGCCGTTGTTTGCGCAATCTGCAGCGGGAGGGGCGCAACTCGCGCGGCAGTCGCAACGTTCGGCGATGCTTGAGGCAATGTTCGACAGAGTCTCGCTGTCGATGGCAATGCTCTCGGCAGACGCTCAGCCTTTATTTATGAACAGTGCCGCCAAAGCGATGCTCGATGAACGTAAATGGCTTATACGGCTGGCTGATGGTTCGATATCCAGCACCAACGCAAAACAATCTAAGATGCTGCGCGAAAGCATCAGGATTGCGGCTTCGGTCGATCCCGGCGCTTCGACCGAGAATGTTTATCGGCTCGATAGCTGCAGCGGGGACTTCAGGCTGGCTTACGTTCTTTCTGCCAAGTCGCGTTCAGGCGATACCGCTACTCGCTGCGCCCTACTTATTGTTCTTGCACCCGGCAGAATGGACGCTCCGACGCCTCTGCTTGAAGCTTTAGGATTGCTGCCGTCAGAACAGCGGTTTTTAGGCCATTTCTTGAAATCGAGCAGTCTTTGCAATGCGGCAGTCGACTCGGGTTTATCGGAAGAGACAGCGCGGACATATTTGAAACGCGTACGCGCTAAACTAGGGGTACATCGCCAAATGGAACTGGCCGGACTTATTTCCGGCTTAGTGTTGCCGCTCAATGCTGGCAGCTCGACCGCGGGCGGAGAATGACGGCATGAATATCAATTTCCTTCATGGCAAGTCGTCAAATAGTCGACCCGAAAATTTGCTGCGAGACAGTTTGAGACCTCACCGAAAAATCTTGTGGCAACTCATATTTTTTTCGATGATCGCCAACCTCGCGGCGCTCGCGATGTCGCTTTATATGATGCAGGTGTATGACCGTGTGTTGACCAGCCAAAGCAAAGACACGTTGGCGTTTCTTACTATCGCAATCATTTTTGCGATGGGCCTGAGCGCCATTCTTGAAGGGATACGGCAGAAGGTGGCGAACCGGGTTGGCACCTGGCTCGCGCAAAAGCTGGCTCCATCTTTGCTCATTAGGTCGCTTGAGCACCGATTGACTTCACCCACGACAAGGCTGGAGGCTCTTCGTGAACTTTCACAGATCAAGAACTTCGTCTCAACCCCCACTGTATTCAGTGTCATCGACATGCTTTGGGTGCCCCTCTATCTGGTGGCCATCTTCCTTCTGCACCCAGTCTTCGCTCTGATATCGGTCGTCGGTGTCGTATTGCTGCTAGGCCTGACACTGTACAACGAACGCGGAACGCGAGGCGAAATCAAGGAAGCGCAGGCGCAGGCCGCCAGCAACATCCAATATGCCGAATGCCTCGTTCGCAACAGCGAGGTTATCGATGCAATGGGCATGTCGAAACATACAGTGTCGCACTGGGCGCAGCGTTATTTCGAAGAAACCGAAGCCATCGACAAAACACAGATTTTTTCTAGCACTGTCCTTGCCATTACCAAGTTCATTCGCAATGGCGTTCAGGTGGCGCTTCTTGGAATTGGCGCGCTGCTCGTGTTGGACCACCAGTTGACGGGCGGTGCGATGATCGCAGGCTCGATCATAGCGGCAAGGCTGCTCGCGCCGATCGAAGCGTCGATGGGTTATTGGAAGCAGTTCGTACTTGCGCGTTACAGCTACCAGCGGCTCCTTCAGTTTTTCGATTTACCGCGTGTGCGCTCTTCCATGATGTCCTTGCCAGTTCCCAAGGGGACAATCACGGTCGAAAATTTGACCTATGCGGTACCCGGCATGAAAAGCCCTATTCTTAGAGGGGTTAGTTTTGCCATCGAGGCAGGCACTTCCCTTGCTATCGTCGGTCCCTCTGCATCGGGGAAGACAACGCTGTCGCGTCTGTTGGTCGGCGTTCTCAAACCCAATATGGGCCATGTCCGTCTCGACGGAGCCGACACATTCGAGTGGATGCGCGAGGATTTTGGGCCGCATGTGGGCTATTTGCCGCAGGATATTGAACTTTTACCTGGTACTATCAGGCAGAACATATCCCGATTCAATCCCCACGCAGCCGACGCCGACGTTGTAACAGCAGCGAAACTGGCCGATTGCCACGAGATGATCCTGCAACTTGATGGGGGATATGACTGCACTCTTACCGACGGTGGTAACCAGCTATCGGGTGGGCAGCGACAGCGGATTGGTCTTGCCAGGGCTTTATTTGGAATGCCGAAGCTGATCGTGCTCGATGAACCTAATTCGAGCCTCGATGCACGCGGTGATGCTGCTTTGACGAAGACGATTCAAAAACTCAAAGCGTTGGGCATTACCAACATCACTGTATCGCATCGCGCGAATTTGCTTCAACTCGCCGACAAAATACTGATGATGAAGGAAGGGCGTGTAGCCAATTTTGGCGACGCGCAAGCAATCATCGCGCAACTGTCGGGCGGCAAATTGCAGCGGCCGCCCAGTGAGACGAGCCCAAGGCCGACTGCGCCTGAAGGAAAACCGGTGATGTTCAATCAAGAAGGTGTGACGGCATGAATGTACTTTCGCGCATTCCGTCCAGGGAACTGACCGTTCCGTTTGACGCCAACTTTATTGATACCGAATACAACGCGCCGCGCGTGAATGGACCGTTACGCTTTGCATTTGGTTCCATTGCGGTTTTCCTTGTAATTTTTGGTGTGTGGAGTTGGGCTGCGCCTTTGAACAGCGCAGCCATCGCTTCGGGAGTATTGGAAGCTGCCGGCGGTGGACGGCGGACGGTACAACATCTTGAAGGTGGAATTGTCAGTAAGTTTCTTGTTGCAGAGGGCACAAAAGTGCGGGCCGGCGACACGCTTGTCCAACTCGACACAACCCAGAATGACGCGCGCGACGCTGCGGTTCGTTCCACATTATATGCGTTGCTTGCACAGGATGCGCGACTGACAGCGGAACGCAATGGCCTGCCGTCCATTCGCTATCCGGCCGAATTGCTGGCGCAAGCTAACGACCCGGAAGTCCAGTCGATCATTGCAGCGTCAAACGCACTTTTTGCTGCACGCCGGCGCGGTCTGGCCGACCAGACAACTGTATTAAGCCAGCGTCTGGGTCAATCGCAGGCTGAAATCCGGAGTTCGAATGCTCAATTGGCGGCGCTTGCCGATCAGACAAAATTGCTGAACGACGAAGAGTTCAGCGTCAGCATGCTGGTTGAGGAAGGGTTAGAACGCAAATCAAGGCTATTGGCTCTACAACGCCAAAGATCGGCCGCTCAAGGACAGTATGGGCAGCTAACCTCCAATGTCGACCGCATAGGTAAAGCGATGAGCGAAACGCAGGCTCAAATGACCTTTTTGCGAGGGCAGCTAGCGACAGATGCAGCGACGCAGCAGCGCGAGGTGCAGATGCAGATAGTTGAAGTGCGCGAGAAACTGAAAGTAAGCGGTGACATTCGCAGCCGCTCTAAGATGGTGGCACCAGTCGACGGGACTGTTGTAAATTTGCGACTGATTACGACAGGTGGTGTAATTGGCGCTGGCCAACCGGTGCTAGATATCGTTCCGTCCAATGAAAAGATCATCGTAGCGGCTCGTCTCAACCCCAATGATATCGACATGGTACATCCAGGGCTGACGGCAGAAGTCAGGCTGACGCCATTTAAGGCTCGCGTCGTTCGCGGACTGAAAGGCGTAGTTCGGGAAGTTAGCGCAGATGCAACGGTCGATGATGAAACGCGCAGCATGTACTATAAAGTCAAAATCGAAATCGCGCCTGAAGAGCTCAAAAATTTCCCGAATATCGAGTTAACTTCGGGCATGCCAACCGAAGTGTTTATCGACCTGGGTGCAAGCTCGCTAATGCAATATCTGCTTCAGCCATTGAGGGATAGCTTTCATCGGGCCTTCAGGGAGTCATGAACTCGTCGCGGCATTAGTCGGGGCGGAAGCTTGCGGGAAGGGGGAGCTGAGTGCAGGGTTGCACGCAACTAATTACTGAATTGGGTGAGCTAACGCACAATGTGACGCTGGGCATGGCGGCAATTTGCAGTGGCAACAGCATCACAGCGCAAGTACCTCAACACGCATTGGCAGTTCGCGTAATGCCGCCACGACCGGCCAATTCGGCGCGAGAACTTGATGATCTGCTCGCCGTGCCGCTTAGTGGCGATGACCGAATGATTTTAGGACGAGAAAAGATCCCATCCACAGCAGGGCTCTCTCGGTTACAGCAGAAAGTGCTACAGCAAAACGGTATCCAGCTGATCGGTGATTATTACTTTTTTGGCAAAGCGAGCGATAGCGATTCAAGCGCCATGCCAAAATCTGCAGAAATGATTTCGTTGAAGGGCTCTACCGCTGCGGATCAATTAACAGGCAGTCGTCGCGAAGTCCTCGCAAAATCGCTGAACGGTACTTCGCAACAGGCAACTGCTGGCGCGATAACCGATTGGTCCGCGTCTAACATAACAGTTGATTTTACAGATGTAGAAAACCACGAAACGGCCGCAGAGAATAGCGACAATAGCGCCTCGCCTCGGGGTGGGCTCACCGTCACAGGTGGTTACTCATCGATCGAAGGAATAAGTGTTGGCAGCAACATCACGCGCAAAAATATCTGGGGTCCACAAAGTGAGCTCAGCGCTTCGGCTCGCTATTCGAGGATCAGGACTTTATTCGAACTCAATTACGAAAGCCGGAATTTTCTGAAAAGCGGCTTTGGCTTTGCACCAACGATATTTGCCAACCGAATTTCTGCAACAGGTTTCGGTGAGGGTATCGGGCGCACGCCTTTTAGTAAATCGGCACGCGGTTTGAATGTTTTACTCAACCGCAAATTTCAAAACGGGTTGTCAGCTACGCTCAATTACCAACTTTCCGACGATGCTATACGCGTGAGAGGAAAAAATTCGCCGTGCAATCCCGCTATCTTTGGCAGTCCTATTTGTTCGGAGATTGGCGATCGGACGAGTTCTATCCTGAGTGTCGCGCTTAGCTTCGAGGAGAAATTTTACATCCAAGGCAATAAGCGGCGCTTCCGGTTGCAACTGACGCAGGATCTGAGCGTGGGGGGATCTGCATCTTTCAGCCGCACCAGGTTGATCAGCCATGCTCATGTTGGCTTGGGTAGCGGCCTAAGTTTCACATTTGATGCCGAAGGCGGTTACATTGCTCCCATAAACAAAAGCCCGATACCGCTCTTCGAAAGGTTCTACATCGGCGCTTCAAGCATGCGCGGTTTTGACCTTCGCGGTATCGGCCCTAAAATCCGCCCGACCGGAGCGAAGTCTGGACAGAATGTCGCCATTGGCGGCAGAGCCTATTATGTTGCGCGAAGCGAGTTATCTGCAAATCTCGGCGGGGTGTTTGGCAGGTTCGGCATTCAACCGGGTGTGTTTGTTGACGTCGGGTCAGTCTTTTCACCCGATAAGGATAAATTGCTTCCCGGGGAAATATTGATGGGACATTCGCCCAAACCTCGCGTCTCGGTAGGCTTGGGATTGGCGCTTGGTACACCGGCGGGTCGGTTGAGGATCGACATAGTCAAACCCGTGGTTAAACAGCAAGGCGACCGAGCAAAGTTTTTTGCCATATCGTTCGGCACGTCGATTTGAGGCATTCTGCCGAATTACGGCTGATAGCGTGCCCGGTTAACATTCATTAACCATCGATCAACACCATAACTTATCCATTTTAGTTGAACTACGCAGGAATGCGGATTCCTGTTCGTTTCTTCGCCTTGATGGCAGCATCGCCTGCAGCATTTATGTTGTGGTCTCCATTGGCCAGTGCTTCGACCACGACGTCCCACCTCTGCGCCGCAGACACAAACCAGTTGCTCAGTTCAGCCGAGCCGTTGCTAAGTCGGCTGGACGTGATCCGGATGCAACAAAATGGCGCGTTCATGCCTTCGTCCAGCACTGCCGAACTGCCCCAGGCTGCAACGCCGCAGCTCTGCGCCGCGGCTCTGCCAATCGCTGCCCTTCCAGTCGCGTCACCCGCGTTCGATATTCCTAAAATGCCTTCCGCCTTGCCAAGCGATAGTCCCAATGTATTCGGGTCGGTCGCGGTAGCTATTTCGCGTACTCCACTTGATCTCAAATGGAGATCAGCGTCGCAGTCACCGCTTGCCAAGCGGGCAGGGCCATGGACACCGATCATCCGATCGATAAACGGTCAGGGGCGTGCCGATCAACTTCAAGCGATAAACAATTGGGTCAATGGGCGCGTCCGTTTTGTTAATGACCGTCGCGACAAGCAAGGAGCCGATCAATGGGCGGGCGCAACACAGACGTTACGTAGTCGGCGGGGCGACTGCGAAGACTATGCAATTGCCAAGATGAAGTTGCTTGAAGCAATAGGGGTAGCACCTACGGACATGTTCCTCGTCGTTGTTGATGATCTGGTGCGCCGTGCTGACCATGCTTTGTTGGTCGTTCGGCATGACAGCAAAATGCTAGTGCTCGACAATAGCACCGACGAAATTCTGGACGCAGAAAATGTTGCCGATTATCGACCGATTTTCTCCTACGGCTATAGTGGGGCTTGGATCCACGGCTATTCCGAAAAGCCGGTACAACTGGCAACGCCACCGCATAAGAGTGAAGATATTGCGCAAGCTCAGGAAACAAAAATACGCACGTGACCAATCAATCCTGCAGCGTTTTGGTGTAAAAACAACTGGCAACAAACGTCTCGCTCGGCATGAGTGAAAACGAGAAACGTTATAGACGAGCCCGCGGCAAAATCCCCGACTGTGGTCGCGAGGATCAAGTCTAGAAGGCCAAAAAAGCAAGGCGTCACAACACGGGTCGGAGTTCTACCCAAATTGCATGAGGCGCCGGGCTCATGACTTGCTGGATCGGAACCAAAACGTCTTAAAGACGTTGATCTTTTGCTACTTGCCTTGGGGTGGCCAATTCGTCACCCCGCTTTTTTTGCCCAGAAGGTTTGCATTTTCCGCTATATATCCACGTCAGCATGAAAAAGCTTCCGAAACGAAGCAGGCCAGAAGACATGGAAATTATACCAGCGCAGCAGTGTGTGCCAATGCGCCGGACCAACAATGCCGACGTCTCAAGATTTCTTGCGACCTAAAATCTCATAAAAAATGACGGCCACTAGGGCCGTCGAAGTTTGGTCGCGTGTGCGTGTTACTGAAGATGTATTGCGGTTAAAGGACTCTGGCAGCTTGCCCTGACCCAATATTATGATGCTTCAATATGGCACAATCTATTGGGGCAAATTCTGACTGACCGTAAAAGATTGCAATCGTTAACAAATCGTATACCATTCAGGTCAGCAGCAATGCTAACGCATCTAAAAGCTCCTTTTTGCGGTCCCATTTATGGGACCGTTTTTTTAGACGGCAGCGTGGGTATCGCCTTCATCATATCATTTTTGAATTTCATAAATAATCGGCTCGCCGAGCACCGTTAAAGTCAGCACTGCTGGCCACTGCTTTGGTTTTGGCTTGCTGATAGCTACACAGCCTCCATACCCGTCGCCCGGTAGAACCGTCGTCATTTGAAGATAATTTTGCGAAATTTCGTCAACACGGCCAGCAGCATCGTATAGACCCACCGACGAAGCCGCGAGGTTGGCATCGCCGCGCGCCTACCCGAGCCGTTGCATATCCTAGCCGCGATTGTGCAAGTTCAGCCACCGGCTTTGTGACAAGCGGCCGCAAGCTCATCGAAGAGCAGCATCGCTTGAGTATACGTCACCTGTGTCCCGCGCCGACGAGATTAGATCGTTGGACTATCCGCCATGCCAATTGAAGCTTGGCCAATGATATTCTTAAATCAGATTAGGACGTCAAAACATTGGGCGACCGCAATTGAATGCTGGCACCGCGCCCGTTCCTGACCCGATAAACCCAGAATAGCGCTCATTGTCTCTGGCGAGATAATTCAAATATTCCTCGATATTGGGATAGCCGTCGCCATCAGCGTCATTATTCGCGTCCCACACATTTGCATTTGTGTTTGAAAATTGGATTTCCCAGCTGTTGGGCATGCCGTCATTGTCACTATCCTGCAAAGCTGCGCCAGTGGCAGTAATAATGGCATATCCGCCAGCCTGAGCCGCCGTCGACGGAAAGCTAGTGCTAAACAAGTAGGGCGCGCTATCGCATGTCCTGATATCCTCAATGTACATTTGATCGACATTGTCACGGCACATCCCGTCCCGGCAAAGATCTGCTCCGGCGAATGCCAGAGCATCGCGCATCGCTTGTTCCGGACCTGTTACATGCCAAGGTTCGTACTGCTTTGACATGATTGTAATAGCCATAGCGTAGGCAATGGTTTGAATTACATTGAAGCCTGTTATTGAACAGTTAGCAACTCCTTGCGCATTCAAGCCACATGTGTTTGTTTCGTCCGCTGCCGTGGGAAAGCCAGCAGCCGAACGTTGTGGATCGCTGACAGTCTGACCGAATGCTCCCTGAACGCGTGTTCGGTGGGTAACATTATCCTGCATGAAGATATTGTAGCCGTACGGATCGACTGTATCGCGGGAAAAAAATGCCGCAAAATAATTGCCCGTCGGCTTATCGTTCGGACCACGAAAGGCGACATTTCCGATGTAATTCACATAAGCACTGCCATTTTGGTTCGAGATGACGCCTGTTTCGTCCGTAAAGTGATAGACGACATTATTCAGTACATCGGCTTGGCCAAATGTACCGGCGACGCGGGGTTTGATCCCGAGCCCGAGATTTATGCCTCGAAATTGCCCATGCTGCGAAATGTTATGTGCGACAGTTATGTTGTTTCCTGGATTTATAAAGAAGGTCTTACAATGAAGCGACGAGGTATGGCCCGCGCCGATGCACATATTAGGGCCGATGATCGACCATTGGATTGTGCAGTCTCGGCAATTCGGGTTCAGGCTCTCGTCCGTTCCGAACATTGCCGAAACATGATCAATTATCTGATTGCTCGTGTCGTTAAGGCGGATCGCGTCGCCATTGTTTGAGATCCGCGTAGGATGTTCACCCAGCCTTGATCGCACATAGCGTAAGATCATGTCATCGCCGCCACCCCTAGTGTCGATCAATGAGTCAACCGGATTGTAATTTGCGCCCAACCTGAATTCGATCCCGCCTGGCGATGTCTGGCCAGCAATATAAATTTTGGGGATTGTGATCGCAGCTGACGACTGAAGAACTATCGCACCAGCAATATCGAATACACAGTATCGCGGACGTCCAGAGGGTATGGCGTATGGTGTTGTGACTTGAAGCGCCAAAGCGCATTCACGATAGGTGATCTTGCCATCGTTAGCGACAGCCGTGTCCTCCAAAGAATTGATCTTGTACACAACGGCGTCGAGGCTTCGCACGCTGGTGTTCCGTCCAAAACCAATCGCGGTGGGGAATGCAATTGGGTGCTTTGCCCGGTCGGGTATATTCCCATTATCAGGATTAACAAAAGCTGCAGTCGCGCCGGTCGGCGGTGGTGGTGGTGGTGGCGCGGAGGGCGGCGGCGAGGGCGGGGGTGCGACCGGAGGCGGCGGCGGGGGCGGAGGTGCGACCGGAGGCGGAGGTGACGGCGTTGGTGTCGGGGCGGGAGGCGGTGGGGACGGAGGTGGTACCGGAGGCGGCGGTGGCGGTGTAATAATAACAGGTGGTGTGCCGCCAGAGCCTGACGTGTCGTCTCCACCGCAAGAGGTCAACAAGCCAACACCCAGTGCTGTAACGGACACACGAACTATCATCGACAAGGCGCCGGTCATGACCGATCCTTCACTATAGCGTGAGCGTAATTATGTCTAAACCTTGCTTGCTACGCAATCGTTAGCATAATCATTTGGGCACATATTATTCTCCCCTTATCGATAATACAGGGACAACTCGAGCGTGGCCCGTCTCGCCAAACAGAATGCCAAGCTCGCTTTATGAGAATCTCTCAAATGACCCAAGCATCTTGACGGTCAAGCCGATGAATATTTTTGCCAGAATCTCGACAGCCATCTTTGTAGACGACCCTGAGGCGTCTCGCTGGGTTCGTTGTAATAAGTCGAATATCGTGAATAATAATGCACAGCGTCGCCATAACCATAATGCGCATGTTTGGCGTAGTTCACGCGGGTTATTATCACTCCGATCAACGCATTGCCAAGCAATCTTGCGACTGATCGGACGGTATCGGGGGTACTCATACCCCAGCGGGCAGTCATGACGGAAGCGTCGGCATATTCTAACAATACCTTGGCATCTCGCACGGCCATGATCGGCGGCGTATCAATAACGATAAAGTCAAATTGTGAGCGGATATTCTTAAACAAGACTTCCAATTTACCAGCATCGAACAAAGCTGCTGGATTATCCGGTGTTTCACTTACCGGCATGATAGCAATCCCGCCGCCTAAAGCGGAATAACCAATGGAATCGTTAAGGGATGTCTTGCCCATAAGGTATGTGTCGAGACCAGCTTTATCGATATCCGCGTCGAGCAATTTTGTCAGTCCCCTGCGACGGAAATCGAAGTCCAGTACAATCGCGCGCATTCCTTGTGCCATTGCCGACATTGCTATGCCAAGGGACACCGACGTCTTTCCTTCGCCAGGTAAGGCCGATGTGATAAGGATCACACGCGAATCTAAGCCACGGGTGCGTGAGACGATCTCCAAAAAACCTGATCGAAATGCTTCGGCAAATAGGGAATTGGGTGAATTTAAAGCAGTGCCCGGCCCTCCGAGCTGGTCCGGTATGGTACCACGTTGCGGAATCATCGCGAAGGTCGGAAGCGAGGTTAGCCGACCTATCTGTTCGCCACTTCGCACGCGATTGTCGAACGAATCAGCGATCAGAGCAAGAAAAATACCGAGAATAATCGAACTGACCAACGCTACCGACAGAACTTGAAATGGTTTTGGGAAACTGGGGCTTGTCGGCATAATTGCATTAGTCACCGGCAATGCTTCTGGCGTGGGGTTGGCTGCACGCGTCTGCAGCTCTTTTACCTGTTCCAACATAGAGAGATAAAGGCTGTTCGAAGTTTCGACTTCTCTTTCTAGGCTTCCCAGCTCGGGACTTACCATATCCTCACCGCGCGCTTTTGCCCGAAGGCCACCGAGCTCGGAAGATATTTGTCCCGCCCGGGCACTGGCACCGTCACTGGCCGACTGAATATTAGCCCTCGCCCTGGCTGCCTCGGCAGAAATTGCGCCCTGGACTTCGCGAAGCTCTGCAGACACGCTCAAAACTTCGGGGTAACGCGCGCCGTATTGTGTTGAGAGATTAGCCAGCCGGCTTTGCAGGTTGGATTCCTGACTGCGGAGGCTAGTAAGCAAACCAGATTCTGCCGAACCGGCCGATCTCTGGCGTGCAGCAACGGCCGACGCTGCGGCGCTCTCACCGCGCGCAACCGCAACTGCCGCAGCTGCGCCCTGAATTTGAGCCGCGCCTGCGCCAACTGCGAAACCTGAGTCGATACCCTTCTGGCGCTTGAAATCTGCGACCTTGTATTCCGCACTTTTCAATCGCTCGTTCAACTCGTTGGTTCGCGCACTGAGCACACCAATCAAACGCTTGTTCTTATTAGCGAGTTCTTCAGTACTTACGGCGACATAGCTCTGTACTACCGCATTCGCGATCTTCGTCGCCGTTGCAGGGTTAACGGATTCTGCTGTTACCCGAATGAAATTTGTAGTCCCAACTTGCTCGGCCGTGAGGTGTGCCAGCAATTGGTCGATTGTGCTTTCCGCAATTGCTGGAGAAACGTTAGCGAGTGGATCAGAACCCGCGAGGGGCAGACTTTGACTTTGTGCAACCCGTGCGACCCCAGTGTCAGTAGGTTGAGCCTGGGCCGCAATATCTCCCGCTATGGGTTGATATCCCTTTGGATTGAATTCGGGAACTTTGTAAAGTTGCAGATCCGCAACTACTCGGCGCGCCACGGAACGCGATTTAACCGCCTCCATCTGAACTCGCACCGAATAATCTAACTGCTGTTCAATTTCCCGAATCGGCGGTGCTTCCTTGTCGCTTCGTTCAGAATTTGCGCTAATGGACTGGTCGAGTTGCAATAGCGCGGAAGCACGATAAACCGGCGTCGTGGTCGCTAACCAGATGGCGGACGCGCCAACTATAACTGCAATGGTCAGCAAGATCAGCGGGAGCCGCCGACGCAGGATCCAGAATAAGCTTAAGGAAGAGCTTTGTTCCGCGTAATTGCTGCTCGGCGATACCGCAGCAGGTACCGTATCAGTTTGTCGCCTCGTGGCAACCGCCTTGCCAACATTCCGCATTTTAAAAACTGCCCCTGTTAATCTCCTACATCCTACAATTTTGCATGAATACAGGCGTCCAACCCAGAGCATATACTTACACCAAATTTGGCCGATCGCGCAGATAAATGGCTGTAATCCATGGGTGCATAGTATTACCCACAATGGGTTACATGCTTCGGACATAGTAGCACAAGCACGTTCGCCATCTTTAGTTTAGTCTGCAGAAGCTGGTTCAGAGCAGCGAATTTTATAGGGGGTAGATGCAATCGTTCTGTCACGATCCAAGAGTTATCTTCGGCGCAATATGAAACAGATTGCCAAAGATCAGTTTCTACCGATTGTCATAAAAAACGTTGGCCAATTGGTATCGGGAAACGCGGCAGCTCTGTTAATGGGCGTTGTTACCCTTGGGATATTGGCCCGCAGCCTGGGTCCCGCAGGCCTCGGGATCATCGTTCTCGTCGAGTCCTATGGCAAGCTTATCAACCAAGTTATCAAGCTAGAAACATGGCAATCATTTATACGGTACGGCGCGATTGCGCTTGAAGCGGATGACAAGCCTCGATTCTTGCGGCTTGTAAAATTCGGTACATTAATAGATTTCGGCGGATCGTTTATCGCTGCACTAATCTGCATTGCATTCGCAGAATTAGCCGGTCAGATTTTCGAGTGGACACCAGAAGCAGTCATGATGGCGCGTCTTTACGCTATTGCTCTCGTCTTTGGTGTAGGCTCAACTCCACTTGGCATCTTACGGATTTTCGGCAAGTTCGCCACTATTGCCTGGCTAGATCCTGTGGCTGCTGTTTTCCGGTTGATTTTTGTAGCGATAGCCGCAGCGATGCAGGCACCACTGATGACATATCTGCTGATCTTGATATTCGTTCAAGTCGGGCAACGTATCGCTTTGACGCTGATTTCCTATCGAACGTTACGAGCCAACCATAGCACTAACTTTCTTCGCCAACCGTTGAACGGCGTGGTAAAAGAAAATCCAGGAATATGGGGTATGATATTTTCCTCCAACGCCACGATCCTGCTGCGCAAAAGCACGCAGGAGATCGATGTTTTGGCGGTCGGGGCGTTTTTGGGGCCCGCGCCTGCCGGGATCTACCAAATCGCGCGAAGGCTTGGCTATGCGCTGACCAAGGCCGCAGGCACATTGCAACAGGTCTCATTCCCGCATCTCGCGCGGCTGTGGGCGAGAGGCGAGCTTGAGAAATTCAAAAGACTTGTAACGCAGATCGAAGTAATGACATTGGCGGGCGGGCTGTCCTGTTCGCTCTTACTAGTATTATTTGCCAAGCCGTTGATCTTGGTCATCGCCGGTCCAGACTATCTCGAAGCCACTTGGCCACTAATTATTCATTCAATCGCTACGTTGATCCTCTTGTGTGGCAGCGCCTTGCGACCCGCCTTGGCCAATATGGGTCTGCAGGTTAAAGTCCTCGGGATCACCGTGATTTCTGCAGCAGTATTTTATATTACCTTGGCCATCATGATCACGAACGTCGGAATAGTCGGTGCAAGCATTGCCCACCTTGCAGCGAGCGCTATAACGCTGCCGGCAATTGCGGTCTTGTATTCGCGTGGGATGCGGGAAAATATTCGAACTCGGACTGAGAGGATAAGCGAGGTTCACGGGGACTAAGTCCTCGAGTGATTGCCCAAATCGCCGCCTGCGTTCGGTTGGATGCGTGCATTTTGCGAAGCACCGCTTTTACGTGGACTTTAACCGTCGCCTCGGAAATACCGAGCTGGCGAGCAATTACCTTGTTGCAATCGCCGTTAGTTAGACCACGAAGAATTTCGATTTCGCGCTCTGAGAGGTTGAATTCATTGTTAAAATTGAAATTGCTTGCGAGAAGTTTCCAAACCGATGCTGTCATCATCGGAGCCATTTGCGAGGGGAAAACTTTCTCACCCAGCGCGGTAAGTTGCAGTACATTCATAAGCGATTTGCACCCAATCCCGCTTATGATGTAGCCATCGACGCCTTCTCCGAAGGCGGCGGTTACGTTGTCAAGGCTAAAACCGTTTGCCATTACGACAATGCGCGCATTTGGAAGACAACCGCGCAACTCGCGCGTTGTCGTGATTACTTCATGGTCATCTGCAAGCAGACACAACACAATATGAAGCGGGTCATCGTTCCATGCTTCGGGTTTAAAAAAAACTCCGTTTTCTGATCGTGTAACACAGGAAACACTAACGCCAGAATCGGCGAGTATCCGTTTTAGACCCTCGCGGGCTAATTCGTTTCGGCCTAAGATTGAAACTCTGAAATCTACTCGCATTACAATCACCCCGGCAAAAGCGTGAAATAACCTAGAAATTTCATTTAAAGATCAATATCTTAAAACAAATATCTAGAATTATTGTAGCTTCATTTCCTAGCGCGACCGCACATTATTAAACTGTTGAAAAAACGACTCGTTTTAATAAAAAACGAACGTCAAGCGTAGATATTAACCATTATTTTCCTCGCGAGTAAATCTCTTTTTTTACAAGATCTTCCCATTTAGAGACAATTGAGGCAACCTCATACCGGGCACGACATTTTCGGGCGGTTTTCCCGAGGCGCCTCCTTAGTTCCTCGTTTCCCATCAGTTTCGTTAACGTTAGAGACAGATTTTCAATGCTGCCAGGTTCGACTAGTACACCATCCACTCCGTCTGCGATCATCTCCTCAGGCCCGAAGTCACAGCGAAAGGATATAACTGGCAGGCCGGCAGACATCGCCTCCAACAATACATTGGGGAACCCCTCGTATCGCGAAGAAAGCACAAATAGATCGGCGTTTCCAATCCAGTCAGCTTGGGTCTGACTATTGCCCGCAAGCTCAATCTGGGCAGCATGCCCCGATTGATCCGCGAGCAATTGCAGCCGCGGCCTTTCCGGTCCCTCACCCCAAATGATCAATTTCCAATTTGGGTATTCAGGAGCGATCGCGACAAAGGCTTTTATCAACAGGTCAAAACCCTTCTGCCGTTCCAGTCGGCCAACCGCTGCTAATACCAGGCCATCGTGCGGTACGCGGAAATGCGACTGTGGTACGACGGGATTAGGGATGACCACTGCGCGCTTCTGGACACTGTCAGGGTAAATTGCCTTTATGGCATGCGTTTGTAGGACAATAACCGCAGCGCGGGACGCTGCGATGTGCCATGCTTTTGCCCAAAACGGGTGCGCGCTTTGGATTGCAGGATTGTTTCGTTCCGAAATAATCACCGGGATCTTCAGTCCAGCTGATGCTGCGACCGAAAGAACATTGATCTTAGTTAAAAATGAAATGACGACATCTGGTCTGCGTTGTTTAAATAGGCGACGCAAAGAAACCGTTCGGCGATAGCTTGCTTGAATGCCCCGCAAAAATGGCCCGCTGCCTGCCGGAACCGCAAGTCGCACGATTTCGACCTGCGGATGAAATGAATGAAAGATCGGATCATCAGGCGCGTCGAAACTTACCACCGATATTTCATACCCTCGTAATATCATTTCGCCAGAAAGCAGTGACACCACCCTCTCGGCACCCCCTGCACCCAAACCGGCAAGCACGAACGTTATTTTCATCGCCTTACCTTCCGAGCAAAACGAGTCATTCGAAACCGAGTACATCGGGTAATTGGTCGAAGCTGCTGATAAATGCTGCTGGGGCATGATCTGCGGTCGGTGGCTGTTTGGTATGCAAACCACCCGGACGCGCTATCTGAACCGTAGTCCAGCCTAGCTGATTAGGAGCAAGAAAATCCTTGGTTGCATTGTCGGCAACATAGACGAAGTTTGACGTCGGGCAGTGGAAGCATTCCGCGAGCAAGAGAAAGGCCCGGTGGTGTGGCTTCCAAAACTCCCGACCCCAAATGTCAGTAACGACGATCGGGGAAAAGCCCAACTCGTTAAGGCGGAGTGCGGCAACCTTTTTTTGTTGCGCCTCCCGAAAGCCATCGGTGACAAGGGCAAGTCCCCCTAATGAATACTCTTCAACGAGAAATCGGCTAATGTCGTCTTGCAACGCAATGGTTGGCCTGTGCCCGCGATAGACACCAACCATCCGTTCAACCAGGCCACGATCTTCACCCACACCTATTTCCTGTAGCGCGGTATTGAAAATGCGCTCCCTGTGTCCCGCCTCGAACAATGCCAAAGCGACATTGCCGAATTCCGGAATTGACAATTGCTTTTCAGCCCAGTCACCAACTGCCCGAAATCCACTCACGACATAATCGCGCTCTAAGTAAAGCGTATCATCCAGATCGCATACGATTACGAAAGATTGGCCGGCATCACTCATGGTCTAAATCTGGTCGAAAATTGCTGCATCGTAGCGAAGCATGCGCACACCATCGCGCCAATCGTCACTTGCTGTTAGCTTACGACCGGCAGCTTCCTCCAGCAACCAGCGAGCGAACTCGGCGCCGGCAGCGTGCGCGAGCGGATAGCCGCCACCGAACCGCGCGTTGATCTCGAAAACAACGGGACCGTTTTCCGTTACAATTGCCTGGAAGCAGATAACGCCCCTTACACCTTCAAACGCTTCACCCAATTTCCAGCCAATATCGCACAGAGCCTTATGCCGCTCAGTCACGCCTTTTTCCACTTCGCCAGCTCTAGTCCTTACTCGTCGATGCGGGACTACAGTGGTGGCCTTGCCAGACCGGTCAAAAAACATGTTGATCGTGTATTCGGGCCCCGAGAGTAATTCTTGAACAATCAGTGGTTCTGGCTCGATCGTAGGGAGTTCCGCCGCCGAGTTGACAACGGAGATCAGCCGTCCTGCGCTACCGTGGTTCGGTTTCACAATCATGGGCCATTGATGGCCTTGGAGATCGTCAAAAACCTCTGCGAGTGAGAATGTCGCCGGTGTGGCAATATCGAGAGCCGTAAGCGCATGGGCCGTTGCCAACTTGTTGCGCGCCATCTGCACGAATGCGGGTTCTCCCACACTGACCCAGATGCCGTCCGCGTGAAACCTTTGGAGATTTTTGCTTAGAGACAGCAACTCATCGTCAATAGTCGGCACGAGCAGATCAACGCCGTTGCCAGTGCACAAGGACAAGAGCACTGGAATGTATTCCTCGCTATCGGCTCGCGGGACGGCGAAGTAATGATCGGCCAATTGGCACGCCGCGCTCCATTCGGGTTCTAGATCACAAGCCAATAAGTTGAGCGAAATGCCGAGCTCTTCTGCCGATGCGCGAAAACATTGCAGCAATTCCCCGCGTCGCCCGGCGGAACTTACCATAATAGTGACCGTACTGGCGCTCATCAGCCATTGATCTCCCTCACCAGCACAAATGCTTCAGCGGCCGATACATGGACAGTTGCCCCGCGGAACTCGGCAAGCGCCCTCAGCGCACGTGACGACCTTTCGTTGGGAAATTGTTTAACTTGCGAGGCCACCTTTTCAAAGGCAGCGATCTTTGTCTCCAGATATCCGTCGATCGAGATGAATATGTTTGGCACGAAGGAAGGGGTCAGAAAGGGGGCGTCCCAATTGGTTTCCGAAACCGTCTCATAAGCAAGAATGCGGCAGGGGCGAAAACCGCCTGTTGGTCTCGACGCTACCATAGCAGCCGAAAAGACCAGTTGATGATCAATATGGATATCACCCACAAATGGCACAAAGATCGTGTCTGGCTTAACCTCGAGCACGACCTTGCTCACAGCGGCATTGAGTTCGGCCCGTGGCACCTGGTCTAGCGCAGCCGCAGGCAAATCGAGAAAATGCGAATGGCGAACGCCCAAAAAAGTGTGCGATGCCTTTGCTTCCGCGACCAGCTGTTCGACTTGGTCGACCGCATATGCAGGCGCCATGCCTCGGGTCACGATCGCCACATCTACCGCTTTGCTGTTATCCACTAAGCGAGCGATCACGCCTCCGCAGCCAAGTATTTCATCATCGGGATGTGGCGCCAAAACCAATGCAGTTTCAATGCGATCGATAATGCTCATCCCGGCCTCCCAAGAACTGTATGCAGAAGCGGAACGGAGCCGCCAGGGCCGCATTCGTAATCGTCGACGTCGAGGATTGCGCCATCACCGCACATGACCGAAAAGCTTGCGTCTAGGCGTACGACAATCTGGCCCGGCAACGCGTGCAGTTGTTCTCCATGCCTGATGTTCGAAGCATGGATCGTGATTTGGCTATCATTGAAATGGGTGAATGCCCCTGGATAAGGCCGTCCCACCGCTCTGATCAACCGATCGATTTCGCTTGCCGATCGGTGCCAATCAATTTTGCCGTCACTCAGAATGCGTTTGGTTGCATAAGTTGCGCACTCTGCATCCTGCGCCTGCCGTGTTTCCTTGCCTCCACCAAGTGTCGGAAGCGAAGTTTGGAGAATGTCCTTCAATGCTAACATGTGCTTCTGATAGAGACTGGCGGCGTTTTCCCTAGGTGCGACATGGAAGAATTTCTGGGCGAGAATGTCACCGGAATCGATACCGTCATCGATCCAAAAGAGGGTAGATGCTGTAATCTTTTCGTTCAGAAGGATCGTCCAAGGCAAAGCCGCCCTGCCACGCAGGCGGGGCAGGGCGGCAGGATGATAACCGATGACCTTCCCCTTGGCAGCCGCCCGGAATTTTGGACCGCAAATTTGCGACCAGCCGATGACAAAGGTATAGTCCGGAGCGAGATCCTTTATTGCCTTGCATGCCTCTTCGCTGTTGCTGTTGGAGCAATAAATGACGCGTGCCCCAGCGGCTTCGGCATTGGCGGAGAGATCGACAAAATCCGAATGCCGTGCTGCCTTGTCGGGCGGAAGCGTCATCACTCCGCAAACGGCCCAGCCCGGAATTTCGGAGACAGTCTGAACCGCAACTTTCGTGCCCTCAACCGCCCCTACGATCAAAGCCCGCATGCGTTCCCCCCGTCCCTAAGTTGTCCACCCGATCGGCTCTCACTATAACTGAAAAAGTCTGCAGCAGAATTCTCATATCGGTTTTCCAGGAGCGATTCGTAACATACCAGTTGTCCAACGCCAGCTTTTCCTGTTGCCCCAGCAATGGCCCTCCGAGGATCTGAGCCCATCCCGTCAGGCCGGGTCGAATCGAGCAACGTATCAAACCGTCGAGGCCAAAATCGCGTATCGTTTGGAGCAACAAGGGCCGGGGGCCAAGCAGGCTCATCTCGCCCCGCAGCACGTTCCAAAATTCCGGCAATTCGTCGATGCGAAAGCGGCGCATGAATTGGCCGCAATTCGTAAGGCGCTCGCTGTCCGGTAATATTTTGTTCTCTACGTCGCGGGCGTCTGTCATTGTACGGAACTTGACCAGTGTGAAAATCTGCCCGGCCAGCCCCACACGGTGCTGACGGAAAAGCACCGGTCGGCCCATGGCCATGGCTACAATCACCGCAATAATGGCCAGTAATGGTGCCATTACGACAAGAACGACAGATGCTACGATTACATCTGCAATGCGGCGCAGCCGCGAGCTTTTGGTCGATACAATAAAATGGGCGTAGCTATCTGCTAGTGTGCGGTCTTCCAGCGTCGACAAGCTGCACGGCGATACGCGATGGAGACCCATCTTGCCGAGCAGGAGCGCATTGACTTTGTGTACATCAAATTTATCTTCGGCAATACGGCGCGATGCATCTCCATAGCGTTGGCATAGGGCTGCATCTTTCGCCATTTTTGTCATCGCTTCGGCAAGCGCTTCGCTGTCGCGGGGCGGTACCAATATTCCGTTTGTGTCCTTGGTCACCGTTTCGCGGCATCCGGGTGTCTCGGTGGTGATGATCGCCCGCCCGGTCGCCATTGCTTCCAATATCGTACGTGGCATGCCCTCCCTGTAATATGTCGGCAGAACGAAGACCGAGCAATCGGCCAGAAAAGATCGAACGTCCGAAGTTTCACCCAGATATTCGATCAATCCATCGGTCTGCCACTGAACCAGTTCATCTTTAGAAATGCTGCTCGGATTTGCATCGAATGGCCCGAGCAACTGAAATCGCGCTTTGGGAAATTGTTTTCGCACAATTGCCGCAGCCATTGCGAATTCTGCGGGCCCTTTGTCACGAAGAAGTCTGGCTATCATCAGGAATTTGGGCGGGCCAGACGGTAGTGGCTTATGAGTAAATTGCGACAGATCGATACCCGAGCCGGGCACTTGAATGGCGGTCTCGTCAGGAAGCAATATCCCGTTCTTGCGCATTTCATCATTGTCGTCCTGATTGAATACAAATACGCCCGAAGCCTTGGCCACCGCGGCACGATATAGAAGGCTGACGAGCTTCTTTAAAATTCGCGACCGAATTCCGCCATTCCCTGAGAAAGCATGTCCCAAACCGCTGCACATTGCATAATAGCGGATGCCATTCACGATTCTGGCAGCCAGCCCGCCATAGATTATCGGTTTTTGCGTATAAGCAAGGACGACGTCGGGCCGCTCCTTGCGCATGAGGGAAACCATGTCCCACAAGGTCGCCGCATCGGCAATGGGGTTCATTCCAGCCCGCGCCATTCTCACTTTCCGAAAGCCGATCCCCTTTTTTGTAAGCCATGCCCTAACTTCAGGGTTCTCGTCCGGCGCGCACGCAATAACTTCATGCCCGGCATCGACCATCGCGCCTAACAATGTGCCTCGAAAGTTTGTCAGCGAATACGCCAGGCTGGACAATATTATGATCTTCATGGTTTCGGCATGCGCGCAGTATCGTTTTGCAATACGGATTTCATGAAAGACCCGCTTTTGGTCCCGATGAGATCGCTATGAAGCTTATTATAGCGCATTGAGATTTCTTTCAGGCCGTATTTCTCTTTGCCTCGGTTCCTTCCGGCCAGCCCTAAGGATTTGCGCCCTTCCGGTCCTAACGCCGCCATCTCTGCCAATGCGTTTGCAAATCCGCTGGTATCGCCGGGGAGTACGATAAGACCGCTATCTGCTACGATCACAGCGCTGTCGCCGACATCTGTAGCTACGATGGGCACCTGGCAAGCCAGCGCTTCGCCAATGACATTCGGGAATCCTTCTCCCCAGGCTGACGCGACGGCGAGTATGTCGAGACCGGGGATTAGGTCGGCAACATCTGATCTCGCCCCGATCAAAGTCACACGGTTTGGAGGCAAGAGGCTAGTTATCTCGTCCTGTAGCTCCTGCGGAGGCGAGGCCAAACCTTCACCGACCATCAGCAAGTGCAAATCATGGCCCTGGGCGCGCGCCAAAGCCACCGCTTTAACCAGCATGGCGTGGTCTTTCATTGGGTGTAGACGGGCAACTTTGCCAACCAACACAGTATTCGGATCGATTCCATATTCGAGATTAAGCCGCGTTCGCGCTTCACCGTTCGGTCTGAACAGATCGAAGTCAAACCCGTTGGGCAGAATTACGGCGTTTTTGGGCGAGTAACCAACGTTTTGATGCTGGATAGCGGCAGCCGCCGAGTTATAGATGATTGCAGATGGGCGCCGCGAAATGGTTGCGCTAAGTTTAAGCAGTCCCCGTGTACGCCAGCTTTCCCGCTTTGGATCGGCTAGCGAATGCCGCACGTTCCAGACCAGCGGCAGATTAGGTGCCGAAAAGGCATGGGCAAAACTAGCAGCCAGATTACCGTGATACATCCATCCGTGGATTAGGTCGGGGCGGATGATGTTTACTAATCGGATAAGGCGCAATGCTTCCAGTGGTCCCGGGAACCAGTGCTTCATGCCAAGTGTATAAACTGGGATACCAAGCGCCTTGATCGCGGCGGCCTTTGGTCCAGGCTTCATAAGCGACAAGACGATGGACTTTGTGTTATCGGCTTTATTGTTCTCCAGATACTTGCACAACATCGTCTCGGCGCCACCGAAATTAAGGGCAGTTATGATGTGAAGCACGATCATCGCAGGTTCCCCGCAGCGCCGATCCGGTCATAAATCGCCTCGACACCGCGCACATGCGCTTCGATCCCAAAGAAGGTTTGCGCATGGTCCTTGGCATTAGAACGGATTGAGTTTGCAAGCTCCGGGTCGCGCAAGATCGACAAAAGTCGGCGTGCGAGCGCATCTGCATCGTCCGCGGTTGCAAGCAATCCGGTCCGCCCATCGTCAATTGCCTCCACATTGCCGCCGGAAGCTGCCGCGACGACCGGTGTACCGACCAACATCGCCTCGATCAAGGTGCGACCGAAAGGTTCCTCGACGGCAGGGACCAACAAAGCATCGCAACCTGCCAACCAGATTTCGGCAGGTTTACGAAAACCCATCAGGTGAATTTGCGACTGCAAGCCAAACTGACCGATTGCGAGTTTCATTTGCTTTAGCAGGCCGGGGTCGTGCTCCTCGCCGAACATTAATCCATGGACCGGCAATTGGGGGTCTATCCGTCTGGCCGCTGCGATGGTTTCGATGAATTTCAGTGGCCGCTTGCGATCGCTATAATGTCCGAAAAAGCCAACAAGCTTGGCGTTGCTTGGAAGCAAGAGCTCTTCAAGTGCCTGCTTTCGCCCCATAGTCTTGCTGGTGTCGGCAATGCCAAGGTCAAAAGGGCTGGGAATTACGGAGCTGCGTTGCGTCGCCATAATGCCCGATCCGTTTGGCGCCGCATATCGAGAGACTGATATGACCTGGTTAGCCGTCAGCGGCGCCAAAAAACGCAACCCTCGGGCATTTGGGTTGCCGCGATGATGCCAGACATGGGCTACGCCAGCGAGCTTTGCGGCCAGACCCCATATGACGTGCATTTTGCCTTCATTGGTGTGAACAACGTCGAATTTTCCCTTAGTGAGCACGCGAGTAGCTTCGCGAACCATGCGGACCGAACCGAAAAATGTAAGATTGGTTGCAGCATCGGGCAGGATGCGTTCGGGCGTTTGGCCTGAATTTTGCGCCAACAGGCCAACACGGCCCTTTTCGCCGATCAGCATGATTTTCGGATCAAACCGGCTTCGGTCGAGGCATTGGATGAGCGTCATCGCCGAGATATGACTGCCCCCGACCTCCCTGGTGCGGTCCACGATTGGGAAACAAATTCGTAATGGTCGGCTTGCCTCGCAAGTCATCGGTCTACTAATGCCCCCCGCAATCTTATCGAATGAGGGTCGGATGCGTTCGTCTTCTCATCGCCATCTGCAGGCTAAGTGAAGCGAACCTCCTACCTGACAGCAGTTTAAGCTTCGTCGGCACATCGTAAAATGGAAACAAAGGGTCATGGGCAGATAAGTCAGGTATTAATGACTACCTCTCTCGTGGTTTTGCAGCCATTCAAAAGAGTTAATATCATGCCGAAGTATTACTGGTCTGCCATTTCGAACAGCAACATTCCAACCAATTTTTGCAAGCCATACATATAGTTAAATCTGTGTATACAATTGGGATGTGGACTGAAGAATCGGACATTACCGTCTAACAAAGTCAGCTCACTGCAAACTAAGTGGGTCGCGCGCATATTTTAACAGGGGTGTTTCATGGGCGGCGCCAATCAGTCACTACGCTTCCGTGCTCGCAATTTGGTTGTGATGGCACTTGACGTAACTATTGTGGCGGTATCGCTTCATTTAGCCGTTTGGCTGCGCGCCAGCGGTAATGCACCACCGACAGCAATGCACAATGCGATCTGGGCGGTCACGCCCATTCTGGTGATTAGTGCCGCTGCGGTGCATTGGCTGCTCCGCTTGCATCGGATGTCCTGGCGGTACACATCGGTCAATGACTTTAGAGCAATGCTGATTTTTGCCGGCGTCATGACCGCAGCAATGGTTTTGCTTCTCGGCGTCCGGGACCTCGGCGGTTGGCGCCCCCGCACTCTGCCATTCATCTTTTTCCTGCTGACGTTATATGGCGTGATGGGCACGCGCTTGCTGCGCCGCCTGCTGGGCGAATATATCAACGGCGATGTCTTCCCGCCAAAAACGGGCGATGGGTCGCTTGAGAATAACGAGTTTACCCTCTTCGTGGGCAAAGGCGACAATGTCGAACTCATGCTAAGGGCGAACGAACGGCATCAGATTTCGGGAGGCAAACCACTCGGAATTTTGCTGAGCGATCGTGTGTCGCCATTCATGAAAATACGTGGAATTCCAGTGCTCGGAATTTTATCCGACCTGCCAAAGGTCGTCGAAATGCAAACAGAAAAGGGGAAGCGTCCGACACGGATCGTGTTTGCAGAAACGCCCCAGCGCTTGCGTGATGCTCCTTTTTTGCAGATGGTTGCAAAAGCGGAGAGCATCGGACTCAGCATCTCCTGCTTGCCCGAGCTTACGTCGCCTTTAGACGCCCGTCGGAGCGATAAAAAAGACAACACATGTCAGGTTTCTCAGGAACAATCGCTTCGGTCTATCCAGTTGAGCGACTTGTTGGGACGTTCGCAAAACATACTGGATTATGCAGCGGTCCGAGATGAGATTAGGGAGCGCTGTGTCCTTGTAACCGGCGCTGGTGGCACAATTGGTGGGGAATTGGTTCGCCAGATTGCTGCGTTCCAACCGTCGCGTATCGTTCTTCTCGATGCATCTGAAATCGCACTTTACAATATCGATAATGATTTGAAGGCATCGTATCCCGATATTGAACGGTCTGCCATACTATGTTCAATTCGCCAACGTCGGCAAGTGATGAAAGTCTTCCAACAATTTCGTCCCGAGCTCGTATTTCATGCAGCCGCATTGAAGCATGTGCCGATTGTCGAGCTGCACCCGAGTGCGGGCGTCCAGACCAACGTTATTGGAACGAAAAACGTCGCCGATGCCGCAAACTGTTTTGGTGCGCGGATTATGGTTCAGGTATCAACCGATAAGGCTGTGAATCCGATTGGTCTGATGGGCGCGACCAAACGGCTTGGCGAACTCTATTGTCAGGCACTTGATCTGGCAGGGCAGGGCAAAGCGCAATCGGCGCGTTTCCTGACCGTTAGGTTCGGCAACGTCTTGGGTTCCAGCGGGTCGCTTATTCCGCTGTTTGAAAAACAGCTGCTGGCAGGCGGTCCGCTGACGGTTACCCATCCGGATATCGAGCGCTTTTTCATGACTGTATCGGAAGCCGTCCAACTGGTTCTGCAGGCATCGGCCCGCGCGGAAAATGTTGAACGCGGCCGTATCTTCGTGCTCGATATGGGAGAGCCCATCAAAGTTCTCGATATCGCCCGTCGGATGATCCGGCTTTCGGGAGGCGTTCCCGATAAGGACATCATGATCAAGATCGTGGGCCTGCGGCCTGGCGAGAAGTTGTATGAAGAGCTTTTCAACGATAACGAACAGAAATTGCCTTCGGTCCTGGACGGAATTTTCGAAGCTGAACCCGCGCCGCTGCCGTTGAATTTACTAAATAACGCATTCGACCGGCTGTCGGTGTTAACCGAGCGCGCTGATGACTTGGGGGCCAGGAATCTCGTTTTCCGGTTACTCTCCGATGGCGAGGACATTTTCGAAAAGGATCTGGAAATGTCCTCGATGTCTGAAATGTCCGAACGGGGCGATTTGAAGGTCAAGGCTGTTCCGCGTGTCCCTCTCGAGATATCGCTGAATAATCGGGAACATCATTACGGACAGTCAGTGCGATGAGCGTGATGTCCGCACCAACGCAGCTTTCAAGATCGGCTGAACACTTACCAAAATCGGCCCGATCGCGATGGCCGGTGTTCGAACCGGATGAGATTGAGGCTGCCACGAACGTCCTTCGAATAGGTGCAATCAATTCGCTGCATCACGGTGCACAATGCAATGCCTTTCAGCGCGGAATGGCAGAATTGTGTGAGGTCCCTTATGCCGTTGCGGTCGCAAATGGCACGCTTGCTCTCGAACTTGCTTTGCGCGCTTTGAACATCGGCCCCGGGGACGAAGTCATTGTACCAGCTCGCAGTTTCATGGCTTCGGCCAGTTGTGTATTTGCATGCGGCGCCAGCCCCGTGTTCGCTGATGTCGACGCCGACAGCCAGAACATCACCGCCGAGAGCATCGAGGCCGTCACGACCAGCCGAACCAAAGCAGCAATTGTCGTACATCTCGCTGGCTGGCCCTGCGAGATGAATGAGATCATGGACTTTGCCGAACGCCGCGGCTTAGCGATCATTGAGGATTGTGCCCAAGCGCATGGGGCACGCATCAACGGGCGGCCCGTGGGCTCGTATGGAGACGCATCGGCTTTTTCCTTCTGTACCGACAAGATCATATCAACCGGTGGTGAAGGCGGGATGGTAGTGATGAAGGACCGAGATGTCTGGCGGCGCGCGTGGGCCTATAAAGATCATGGCAAGGACCCCGAGACCTATTCCGCGATTGTGCCCGGTCCGGATTTCCTGTGGCTTCACAGTTCGCTCGGCAGCAACCTGCGTATGACAGAATTCCAAGCGGCAATTGGAAACTGCCAGCTTGCCAAGTTGGATGGCTGGTGGGAGCGCAGGGAGAGGAATGCCACGGCATTCGAGGAACAGCTTTCAGACCTTGACGCTGTCAGGATCGCGCGACCGCGGCACGATATTAAGCACGCCCGCTACAAATATTACGCGTTTATCCGCCCCGAACGGCTCAAGCACCTGTGGAGCAGGCGCCGGATCCTGGAAGAAGCGGTAAGCGCAGGAATGCAGTGTTCGACCGGCTCTTGCCCCGAAATGTATTTGGAAGAAGCGTTCCGCGACTATCGTTTGCGACCCGACAAGCGGTTGCCGGTAGCACGGCAGCTTGGCGAAACGTCCATAATGGTTCCCATCGACCCCACACTTTCGCCAGCGGACCTTGAGGCTTCTGGCCAGCTACTTCGACATATAATTCAGCGAGCATCTGAATGAATTCACCTTCGCCTTTAAGACTTCCAGAGTTTTTGATTGTCGGCGCTGCAAAGGCGGCAACGACGTGGATTGCCAACCAGTTGCGCGCTCGCTCGGATGTCTTTATTCCGGGACCTGAACCACATTATTTCAGTGGTGAATATGACCGCGGAGAAAATTGGTACCGCGCCTGGTTTAAAGATGCTCGTCCCGACCAGTTATTGGGGGAGAAGTCCGCCGACTATTTGGCGGATCCCCGCGCGCCGGAACGCATCAAACGGCGGCTTCCCGATGCAAAAATCGTGGTTCAATTACGAAACCCTGTGGATCGGGCTTATTCGGACTATTGCATGCTCTACCGCCGCGGAACGGTAAGCAGCGAAATCCATAAATTTCTGGGATCAAGGGATAATCCTCAACCCCGGTTCCTAAACGATGGCCTTTATAACCAGCATCTGAAGCGCTTTTTAGA
>LNFM01004170.1_pt1 | contig 74056 bp, 81 predicted proteins | sample 596031 | NCBI WGS metagenome assembly LNFM01 (sample SAMN04254537, study PRJNA301005) | activated carbon metagenome | isolation source: dual media filters at the Ann Arbor, Michigan drinking water treatment plant | place: USA: Ann Arbor
ACCCGTTGCACGCCGAGCTGGACGCGGACATCGGTCTTGCCGACCTCGTAGGGCGAGCCGTTGGGCACCAGCAGGATCTCGCCGCCGGTCTCGGAGATGCATTCGACGACGTCGGCCGTCCACACGTCCTCGCAGATCGGCACGCCGAGGCGCACGCCCTTGAAGACCAGCGGCCCCGGCATCGGGCCGGGCGCGAACACCCGCTTCTCGTCGAACACGCCGTAGTTCGGCAGGTCGACCTTGAAGCGCTTGCCGATCACCTCGCCCTTGTCGAGGCAGACGATGGCGTTGTGCAGCCTGCCGGCCTCGCGCCACGGCGTGGTGACGAACATAGCCGGCCCGCCGTCCCGCGTGTCGGCGCGCAAGGCCTCGACCGCCTCGTGACAGCGTTTCTGGAAGGCGGGCTTCAGCACCAGGTCCTCCGGCGGATAGCCCGACAGGACGAGCTCGGAGGTCAGCACCAGCTCGGCGCCCTGACACGCCGCCTCGGCACGCGCGGCGCGCACCTTGGCCAGGTTGCCCTCGACGTCGCCGACCTTCGGGTTGAGCTGGGCCAGGGCGACCTTCAGCGAATCAGGCATGACGACCAGAGCCCATTATGCTCACAGTGAGTATATAACTCTAATGCTAGTTCTGAGCATAATGGGTGTCAAGCCGGCCTACTTTGCGGCGACCGCCTCGATCTCGACCAGCATGCCGGGATCGGCCAGCCCCTGCACGATCAGGAGCGTCGAGGCCGGATGTCGCGCGATAGGGCTCGATGAAGCGGCTGTCGGTCAGGAAGACGTTGACCTTGACGATGTCGCGAAAGCCCATGCCGGCGCTCTTCAGCACCTGGCCGATGTTCTTCCAGGCCTGGGTGCACTGCTTCTCGATGCCGGCCTGCAGCTTGCCGCGCGAATCGACCCCGACCTGGCCCGAGACGAACAGCACGCGGGCGCCCTGCGGCACCTCGGCGCCCAGGCTGTACTTGCCGGCCAGCGATACCGATTTGGGATTGTGATACGTGATGGCCATGATGGCTCCCCCTGTTTAAGAGAGGGCACGGTTTCAGGTCGGACAGGATGACGTCAAGCAGCAAGAGCGTTCATATCGTCGGCGGCGGCCTCGCGGGCAGCGAAGCGGCCTGGCAGCTCGCTTGCGCCGGTGTGCCTGTCGTCCTGCATGAAATGCGGCCGGTGCGCGGCACCGATGCCCACCAGACCGAGACGCTGGCCGAATTGGTCTGCTCCAACTCCTTCCGCTCCGACGATGCCGTCAACAACGCGGTCGGCCTGCTGCACGAGGAGATGCGACGGGCGAACTCCCTGATCCTGCGTGCCGCCGACACCCACAAGCTGCCGGCCGGCGGGGCGCTCGCCGTCGACCGCCACGGCTTCTCCGCCGACGTGCAGGCGGCGTTGCTCGCCCATCCGCTGGTCGAGCTGCGGCGCGAGGAAGTCACCGGTTTGCCGCCAGCCGACTGGGACAGCGTGATCATCGCCACCGGACCGCTGACCTCGCCCGCCCTCGCCGAGGCGATCCGCCAGCAGAGCGGGCAGGAATCATTGGCATTCTTCGACGCCATCGCGCCGATCGTCCATTTCGAGAGCATCGATCTCTCGATTGCGTGGAAGCAGTCGCGCTACGACAAGGGCGGACCGGCCGGCGATGGCGCCGACTACCTCAATTGCCCGCTGAGCAAGGACGAGTACGACGCCTTCGTCGCGGGCCTGCTTGCGGGCGACAAGACCGAGTTCAAGGAGTGGGAGCACAACACGCCCTACTTCAACGGCTGCCAACCCATCGAGGTGATCGCCGCGAGCGGACCGCAGACCCTGCGCTTTGGCCCTATGAAGCCGGTCGGCCTGCGAGATCCCCGCACCGGCCATCGTCCGTGGGCGGTCGTCCAGCTCCGTCAGGACAACGCGCTCGGCACGCTGTGGAACATCGTGGGCTTCCAGACCAAGCTCAGGCATGGCGAGCAGACACGGATCTTTCGCACCATACCTGGCCTGCAGAATGCCGAGTTCGCCCGCCTGGGCGGCCTGCATCGCAACACTTTCCTGAACAGCCCGCGCCTGCTCGACGCGACCCTGCGCCTGAGGGCGATGCCACGCCTGCGCTTCGCCGGCCAGATCACCGGCTGCGAGGGCTATGTCGAGAGCGCCGCCATCGGCCTGCTGACCGGCCGCTTCGCCGCGGCCGAGCGGCTCGGCCGCGCCCCGAGCGCGCCGCCCGCGACGACGGCGATGGGCGCCCTGCTCGGCCACATCACCGGCGGCGCCGACGCAGCGACCTTCCAGCCGATGAACGTCAATTTCGGCCTGTTCCCGCCGCTGCCCGGCACCCTGCGCGGCAAGGAACGCAAGCAGGCCCTGTCGACAAGGGCACTGCGCGATTTCGATGACTGGCTGTCGCCGGCCCCTCTCGCAGCGGATTGAAGCCCGACACGGCGCGCGATGCCGTCGAGCCTGAGCGCTGCTTAAGCTGCAACATTATGAAATGTGCGGCAACACGCCGTAACGATTTGTTATTTCCCATTCAGGGCGCGTTGCTGTCCGATGCCTTTCGGGTCCATCGGCGGAGGTCAATGTGCACGGTACGGATGTTCTGGTCGCCGAGAATGTGGAGCGTGTCACCCTGCAGCTCGAGGTGATGCGGGAAATTCGCCGTCACCTGGCGCCCTATCATTCGGCGGGAACGCCGATCACGGGCGAGACGGTGATCTGCACCGGCCTGACCGTCGATTCTCTGACGATCATGGACCTGATCATGGAGCTCGAGGATCATTTCGACGTCACGATCCCCATGAATGTCGTGGCGGAGATCCGCACCATCGACCAGTTGGCCTCGACCGTCCTCGGCCTGCACGCGCAGCGTTGATCCAGGAGTTGCCCCCAGCCTGGCGCCCCGATGATGGGATCATGAGATAAGCTTGCGCGCGGCGGCCGGGGCGCATGCTACCTGACAGGCCATGAGTCCCGCTGAGCGCCGGCAGATGATGCTGGCCGGGCCGATCGTGCCCACCATCCTGGTCCTGGCCGCCCCCAATGTGCTGAACGTCGCCATGCAGAGCCTGGTCAGCGTTTCCGACAGCTGGTTCGTGAGCCAGCTCGGCATCGTCGACCTCGCCGCCCTGGCCCTCGTCTTCCCGACCCAGATGGCGCTCGGCCAGATGTCGGCCGGCGCCATGGGCGGCGGCGTGTCGTCGTCGGTTGCGCGCGCCCTCGGCTCGGGCAACCGGGCGGCAGCCGAGGCGGCGGCCGCCCATGCCCTGGTGATCGCGCTCGCCATGGCGACGCTGTTCGCCATCGTGTTCGTGGGCTTCGGCCGCGCGATCTACGGGGCGCTCGGCGGCAGCGGTCGCGCGCTCGACGGCGCCGAGGCCTTCGCGTCCATCCTGTTCCTCGGCTGCTTCGCCCACTGGATCGCCAACTCGCTGGCCTCCGTCTTGCGCGGCACTGGCGACATGAAGACGCCGGGCTACGCCTTGGTCGTCACGGCAGCGCTGCAGATCGTCCTCACCGGTGCCCTGACCCTGGGCTGGTTCGGGCTGCCGCAACTCGGAATCCGCGGACCCGCGCTCGCCGCCGTCATCGCCTTCACGCTCGCCGCGATCTGGATGGCCTCGCGCCTCGTCGGCCCCGGTGCCGCGCTCAGGCTGCGCTGGCCGAAGGGCGGCTTCCGCTGGGCCTCCTTCCGCGACATCCTCAAGGTCGGCCTGATCGCCTGCGTGGTCGTGATCCTGACGAACGGCACGGTGCTGCTCGTCACCGGCCTGGTGGGCCGCGAAGGCGATGCCGCCATCGCCGGCTACGGTATCGGCAGTCGCCTGGAGTACATGCTGGTGCCGATCAGCTTCGGCATCGGCGCCACGCTGACCGCCCTGGTCGGCACCAACATCGGCGCCGGCCAGTACGCCCGCGCCCAGCGCGTCGCGTGGACCGGCGCCCTGATGGCCGGCTCGATCGCCGCCGCGATCGGCGCGGTCGTGGCGATCTGGCCCGACCTGTGGCTCGGCCTGTTCACGGCCGACCCCGGCGCCCTGGCCTCGGGCCGCACCTACCTGCACATCGTGGGACCGGTCTACGGCTTCTTCGGGCTCGCCATGGCGCTGTACTTCGCCTCGCAGGGAACCGGCGAGATGGTGTGGCCGGTGATGGCCAACCTGAGCCGCATCGCCATTGTGCTGTGCGGCAGCCTGCTGGCGCTCGACGTGCTTGGCTGGGGCATGCGTGGCCTGTACGGCTTCGTCGCCCTGGGCATCGTCTCGTTCTCGCTGGTGATCGCCTATTCCACGACGCGGCGCGCCTGGACGGGGTGAGCGCGAGCACATCGTGCGGACCGCTGATAAAAGGGCCGCAGCCCCAGGGAGCAGCGGTCATGAAGACGATCCTGATCATCGGCATCGGCGCCGGCGATCCCGACTACATCACGGTGCAGGCGATCAAGGCCCTGAACCGGGTCGACGTCTTCTTCCTGATGGACAAGGGTCCGGCCAAGGTGAAGCTGCGTGCCCTGCGCGACGAGCTCTGTCGGCAGCACATCCAGGGCCGCACCTGGCGCACCGCCGAAGCGCCGAGCCCGCCGCGCGATACCGCGCCGACCGACTATCGGGCAGCGGTCGACGCGCTCAATCGCGACAAGAAGGCGGTGTTCGAATCCATGATCGAGAGCGAGATGAAGGACGGCGAGACGGCCGGCATCCTGGTGTGGGGCGATCCCATGCTCTACGACAGCACGATCCGCAACATCGAGGCGATTGCCGCCGCCGGACGACACGCCATCGCCTACGAGGTGATCCCCGGCATCACCGCCGTCCAGGCGCTGGCCGCCCGCCATCGGATCCCGCTCAACCGCATCGCCGAGCCGGTCACGCTGACCACCGGCCGACGCCTGGCCGAGGGTTTCCCGGGCGACAGCGACAGCGTCGTGGTGCTGCTCGACGGCGAGGACACCTATCGCCGCTTCGCCGACCAGGACATGGAGATCTATTGGGGCGCCTATCTCGGCACGCCCGACGAGATTCTCGTCTCGGGCCCGCTGTCCGAAGTGTCCGACGAGATCCATCGCCGGCGCAGCGAAGCACGCCGCGCCAACGGCTGGATCATGGACACCTATCTGATGCGCAAGCGGACCTGACCGGCCCTCGGCAGGACTAGAGGCAAACGTCAGAATTTGGGCGAGTTCTGATCCCAGTCGGGATCGCTGCTCGGGCTGAGCGGCTGCTCGAAGGCCAGGAGGCCCTTGCCCGGCACGTAGTTCACCTCGAGACGAATGCCGTCGGGGTCCTCGAACACGATGTAGTAGTAGCCCGGTGCCCAACCGCCCTCGACCGGGCCGCGATCGATAACGGCACCCATGGCCTTGAGCTTCTCCGCCACCTTGTCGACATCCTCGCGCGAGCGCGCCCGCAGGCAGAGGTGATGCAGGCCGATGCGGTTCTGGACGAAACGCTCCTTCGTGTACTCCTCGGCAGCGCGCTGGATGCCGATCGCCGTTCGGCCGCCCACGTGATAGAGAAAATTGTTGCCGTCATAGACCTTCTTCATGCCGAGGAAGGGCATCAGCTCGGCATAGAACTTTCGCGACTTCTCCCAATCGCTCACTGTCAGGATGACGTGCGCCATCCCGTTCACCTCGATCATGGTCGCGCCTCCGCAGCGTCGTGTTCGTAGAGCCAGGCAATGTTGTCGAATGACCGGTCGCCCGACGTGGCCATGGCGTGATCGCGCTTCTGCTGGTCCGGCCCGTCGGGCAGATGGAAGCGCATGCGGTTGGCGGCGCTCGCCTCCTGCAGCCGCGTGGCGCGCGGCTTGCGCACGTCCTCGTAGCGCCGCAGCGCTGCCGGCACGTCGTCCGGCATCGCCTTCAGGAGCGTGGCGAGCGCCGCGCCGTCCTCGATCGCCTGGGCGGCGCCCTGCGCCATCATGGGCAGCATGGGATGACAGGCATCGCCCAGCAGGGTGACCCGCCCCTGCGACCAGCGCGGCAGCGGCAGACGATCGTGCAGGGCCCAGATGAAGGTCTCGGGGAAGGCGGAGATCAGGCCGCGCACCGTGGGGTGCCAGCCGTCGTACAGCGCCAGCACGTCCTCGACGCGGCCCTTGTCGGTCCACGATTCGCTGGTCCACGCGCCGTGCTCGACGACGCAGACCACGTTCATGAACCGCCCTGCCGAGACCCAGTAATGCACGCAATGGGCCCCCGGCCCCATCCAGTTGTGCGACGCCACCTCGATGTCGAGATGGCCGATCCGCTCGGCCGGCACCAGGCCGCGCCACGCCACGCAACCGGTGAAGCGCGGCTTCTCGGGACCGAACACCAGGTGGCGGACGCGGCTGTGAATGCCGTCGGCGCCGATCAGCAGGTCGGCCTCGGCCGAGGCCCCGTTGTCGAAGCGAGCGACGATCCGGCTGCCCCTCTCCTGCAAGTCGACGAGACGGTGGCCGGCATGGGCTCGCTCGGTCGGAATCGCCTCGGCCAGCAGAGCCGCCAGATCGCCGCGATGAAAATGAAAGTATGGCGCGCCGAACCGCGCCTCGACGTCCGGCCCGAGCAGGGCACGCTGCAGCGTGCGGGCGTCGTCCCAGCGCTTCTGATGGACCGCGCGGGGCCGCACGCCGTAGCGATCCATCGCCGCCGCCAGCCCATAGCGATAGAGCAGCCGCGCCGCGTTCGGGCTGATCTGGATACCGGCGCCGATCTCACCGAACCTGGCCGCCTGCTCGTAGACCTGCACGTCGAAGCCCTCGCGCAGCAGGGCAAGGGCAGCCGACAGGCCGCCGATGCCGCCTCCGACGATGGCGACGCTGAGCGTCATGCGTGCTCCCTCGTTGGCGCGGCCAATCCGCCATCGAGGACCTGCGCCCAGACGGCGGCGCCGTCGCGACACGCGTTGCCGCGCCAGGCGACGTGCGTGTCGGGCCGCACCAGCACCAGATTCGCCTCGTAGATCGGCGCGATCGACGGATCGTCGACGATCGCCGTCTCGAGCGGTACCGGCGCGGCATCGATCAGCGGCGACGGATCAGAGTCGCCGAAGCGCAGCAGCGTGAACCATGGACCCAGCCGATCGTAGAGCGCGCTGCCGTCGTGCAGGAACACGCTGGGCAGGCGCGCGCCGGGCGCGGTGGTCGGCCGATAGGCCACGGGATCGCCATCGACGCCGTCATAGCGGTAACCGAGCTCGATGCCCCAGCTCTCGTTCTCGGCGTTGCCGAGCCGGGCGATGCCCTGCCCCAGCGCATCGGGATCGGCCACGGTCCGGTAGAGGTTGGCGATCGCGATCCTGACATCGGTGTGGCGCTCGGAGGCGCGGCGGTTGCGCAAACCGACCGGCCGGCGCTCGCCTTCGTAGGAGGCGAGCAGGCCGGTCCTCGCGAAGCCCCTGAGCGTCGCCGCGAGCTTCCAGCCGAGATCGACCGCATCGCCGATCCCGGTGTTCATGCCGTAGCCTCCCGTCGGGATGTATTGATGCGCGGCATCGCCTGCCAGGAACACGCGCCCGCTGCCATAGCGCTCGGCCACCAGCAGATGCGTGAACCAGGGATTGGCGACCAGGATGTCGCGCGCGAATGGACGGCCGGCCCAGGCATCCAGCGTCGCGTGAGGATCGATGGCCGCCGGATCGACGTCGGCCGGCGGCCGCGTCTGCAGGGTCCAGGTGTCGACGTCGTCCTGCGCGATCAGCGTCCCCTTGTCGGTCTGGTAGTGCCAGGCGATGCCGAACGACTGCAGCAGGTCGCGCGCCTCGGAGCGGAAATGGATCATGTAGCGATGCGCCACGGCGGCCTTTCCTTCGAGGCCGATACCGAGCCTCTCGCGCACCGTGCTCGAGCCGCCATCGCAGCCGGCGAGGAAATCGCAGCGCACCGTCTCGCTGGCGCCGGTCTCCGTCGTGCGCAGCGTCGCCGTCACGCCCGACCCGTCCTGCTCGAAATCCTCGAACGCGACGCCCCAGCGGGCCTCGACCAGCGGGTCATCGACGATCGCCCGGCGCAGCACCGGCTCGATCACGGCCTGGCTCACCCGCATCGCCGGCTCGCGAGGCTGGGCGCCGTCGTTGTTCCGACGGATCTCGGCCCGCTTCGCGGTCACGCTGGGATAGCGGAAGCGATGCAGCTCGCGGCCGCCCGCCTCGCGGGCAAGCGAGGTGATCCAGGAGACGTCGAAATTGTTGTCCTCGGCGACGCCGACAGCACGCAGCTCGTCGACCAGACCGAGCCGGCGGAACAGCTCCATCGAGCGGCCGTTGGTGATGTCCATCTTGGGATGACGGGTCGTCGAGGCATTGCGCTCGACCAGCAGGCAGCGCACGCCGAACGACGCGAGCGTGCGCGCAAGCGTCATGCCGACCGGCCCGCCACCTGCGATCAGCACGGGCACACGCTTCATGCGAACCGCGCGGGCGAACCGCGCATCACGGCCGTCGCGCATACCATTTTCTCCGTCATCCCGAGCGAAGCCGAGCGGAGCGAGGCGCAGTCGAGGGACCTTTCTCTAGTCGACAGCAAGAGAGGTCCCTCCACTGCGCCTCGCTCCGCTCGGCTCCGGTCGGGATGACGGCTCTTTCTTGCAGATGCGATCGCCGCACGTCCGGCACGGAGCGGTTTCTCGCCCTCCGCAAAAGTGCGGGCGAGACGCCTCCGCGCGTCTTGCGGGCCCACGCGGTCCGACCCTGATCACGCCCGCTGGGCTTCCTTCTCGGCCATCTTCTGCTTCAGCTGCTCGGGCGTGAGGCGGACGATGTGCTCGTTCTGATGGCTGTAGATGTCGTACTTCCCGACATCGAGATCCTCGAGCACGATCTCGCGCGCCAGCACCTTCTGCTTCCAGGCGGCGTGCTCGGCCTCGGCGGCGTGGAACTCCGGCATGACCTCGCGCGCGAACAACTCGAGCGACACGCAGATGTCCTTGTGGCTGGTCTTGCCGGCCTGGTTCAGCAGGATGACCTGGTCGACGCGGCTCTGCTGGAACTGGCGCAGCTTGCGGCGGATGGTCTCCGGCGAGCCGATCAGGCCCGACTCGAGCGCCTTGCGCTCCTCCGGCCCGCCTTTCCAGCTCTGGTACTCCTCCCAGAGATTGGAGGTGCCCGGCGCGTCGACGCCCTTCCGGCCGTAGTACGACAGCGCAAAGATGAAGAACGTCCAGCCGGCGGCCTTGGCTTCGGCCTCCGCGTCGGTCGGCGCGCACATGAATCCGGACACCATGGCGACGTTGGGATTGCTCGGATACTCGGCGAGCTTCCGGGAGTTGTTCAGCAGGTTGTTGTAGTACTTGTGCACCCAGGCGCGCGCCGCCTCCGGCGTGACGAAGGTGAAGCCGAGCGCGCCCATGCCCCATTCGCCGGCCTTGCCGATGGTCTGGATGTTGGAGCAGGCGACCCACAGCGGCGGATGCGGCTTCTGGAACGGCTTGGGGATCACGTTGCGCGCCGGGAAGTCGTAGTACTGGCCGTGGAACTCCCAGCTGTCGCGCGTGAACATCGGGACGATGGCCTTGACCGCCTCCTCCCAGCGCTCGCGCTTGTCGCGCACGCGGATGTTGAACGGATGCAGCTCGGCCGGTCCCGCCGCCTCGCCCATGCCTAGATCGACGCGTCCGCCCGACAGCAGGTCGAGGGTGGCGATGCGCTCGGCGACGCGGTGCGGCTGATTGGTGGTGAGCTGGACCACGCCATGTCCGAGCCTGATCCGCTTGGTGCGTTGGCTGGCCGCGCCGAGAAAGACCTCCGGCGCCGAGGAGTGCGAGTACTCCTCGAGGAAATGATGCTCGACCTCCCACGCGTAGTCGTAGCCCAACGCATCGGCCAGCTCGATCTGGGTCAATGAATCCTGCAGCAGCTGGTACTCGCTGCTCGGTCCCCAGGGACGTGGCAGCTGATGCTCGTAGAAAATGCCGAATTTCATGTCCGCTCCCTCGCCTTCCTCTCGCCAGGCCGCTCAGGCCTTGGCTTGCCCGCAGAATGTCGCGATGCGCTCCACCAGGGTCGGCACCAGCGCATCCGGCATGTCATGGCCCCATCCCGGATAGGTCTCGATCTCGGCGCCCGGCACCAGGCGCGCCACGTCGCGGCCGCACTCGACCGGCAACAAGGGATCCTCCTCGCCGTGCAGGACCAGCGTCGGCGCCCTCACCGTCTTCAGCAGCTCGACCCTGTTGCCCGAGGCGATGATCGCGAGGTACTGGCGCCCCGCACCCTCGGGATACCAGCGCCGATCGATGTTGATGGCGACGAGTTCCCGCAAAGCGTCCTCGGAGGCGGGATAGCCGGGGCTGCCGATGGCCGCACGCACCTTCATGCCGTGGGCGATCAACTGATCGCGCGCCGGCCCGGACGGCAGCGCGGTCAGCATGGCCAGCGCCTCCGGCTTGCCGAGCGGCAGGCCCGGCCGGCCGCTGGTCGAGAAGATCGACACGAGGGAACGTGTCCGCTGCGGTGCCACGCCGGCGATCGTCTGGGCGATCATGCCGCCCATCGAGCCGCCGACGATATGCGCGCGGTCGATGCCCAGCGCATCGAGCAGTCCGGTCCCGTCCGCCGCCATGTCGCTCACCAGGTAAGGCGCCGCGACCTTCCTGCCGCCCATCGCATCGCGCAGCGCCCCGGCAATGTCCGGAGGCCCCCACGCGCCGAAATCCGTCGACAGGCCGCAATCGCGATTGTCATAGCGGACGACGAAGAACCCCTTGCCGGCCAATCCCTCGCAGAACGCCCTGGGCCACAGGGTGAGTTGGGCGCCGAGACCCATGATGAGCAGCATCGCCGGATCGGCCCGGTTTCCGAATGTCTCGTACTCGATCTCGATGCCATTGGCCTTAGCCCGTGCCACGCGCCCTCCTCGCTCGTTCTCACCTGTCGACCATGACTAGCGCGGCACCGATGAAACAGACAACTCATTCCGCCAACGTCGTAATGCTCGTACTGATTGAGTGGACTTGATATTCATCCCTCGGATCGTGTACTTCATGCAGGTTCCATTTTTGTTCTATTCACAGGACCAAGGTGGTAGCCTTCGATCCAGGAGTTGGGTGCAATGAAGGTTGCAGGACTATTTGCAGGCATTGGCGGCCTCGAGCTGGGGTTGCAGGCAGCCGGGCATGCGCCTGTCATGGCCTGCGAGATTTGGGGGCCAGCTGCTGGCGTCCTGAAGGCCCACTTTCCCAAAGTTTCCAAGCGGCCAGACGTCAGGGAACTGAATTCCTTGCCACGCGCCGTAGACGTGCTCGCGGCAGGCTTCCCATGCCAGGACCTGTCTCAGGCAGGGCTGACCGCCGGCATCTCCGGCAAGAGATCTGGATTGGTCGACCATGTGTTTCGACTTCTCGACAATCGCCGCGTCGAGATTGTCATTCTCGAGAACGTTTCTTTCATGTTGTCCCTCGACAAAGGCGCCGCAATGGATCGCCTGACGAAGGCGTTCGAGGAGAGGGGCTACCGTTGGGCGTATCGAACCGTCAACTCACTGGCGTTTCTGCCACAACGCCGCGAGAGGGTGTTTTTGGTCGCGAGCGTCGGCGAGATCGAGCCACAATCTGTGCTGTTCGCTGACGAGGTAAAGCCTTCCATCAGTCCGACCCGCCTGGATACCCACGCCCATGGGTTTTATTGGACAGAGGGTACGCGCGGCCTGGGTTGGGCGCCGAACGCTGTGCCAACCTTGAAGAATGGGTCGACTATCGGCATTCCCTCCCCGCCGGCGATCCTGCTGCCTTCCGGAAAGATCATCAAACCCGACATCAGGGACGCCGAGCGGCTGCAGGGCTTTCCCAGCGACTGGACTTCCTCTGCTCCAGAGAGGCAACGCTGGTCGCTCGTCGGAAATGCCGTGTCGGTTCCCGTTGCCAAGTGGCTCGGAGAACGCCTGCAGATGCCTGGCCTGTACGAGCGCGACCGCGATCGCGATTGGTCGAGAAAGCCTGGTGCCTTTCCGCGGGCCGCGAGGTTCGATGGTAGTCGGCGGCACGTTGTCGAGATCAGTGACTTCCCGGCTTGGGTCCGCCGCCCCGATCTGCACGAATTCTTGCATCATCCCGGCGTACCGCTCTCCGAACGTGCAACCACCGGATTTCTCAAGCGCGCAGAAGCGTCGTCTCTTCGATTTGTGCCGGGATTCCTCGATGCGGTCCGTTTACATCTGCGAAAGATGGCAGATGCGCGACTGCAGGGTCAGATGGTCGAAGAGCGACTGCTCTCGCCAACGACTGCTCGGGCCGCAGCCTGAGAAGGCATGCCGCGCGGTACCTCGAGAGGAACCGATCCGCAGCGCAGCGCGCTAATGAAGCGCGTGCGTCAGAAGGGAACTCCGCTCGAGGTGGAAGTCGCCAGGATCTGCACTTCGTTGGGCCTGCGATACCGACGCAATGTCAAGTCATTGCCCGGGTCGCCCGATCTCGCGAACAAGACGGGAAAATGGGCCATCTTCGTGAACGGTTGCTTCTGGCATCATCACGCCAACTGCAGGTTGGCGACTATCCCGACACGAAATGCCCGCTTCTGGCAGCAAAAATTCTCGATGAACCGACTACGAGACGCTCGCAAGATCCGGCAACTCGAGTGCCTGGGATTCCGGGTCGCGGTCGTCTGGCAATGCGAACTGGCCAAGAATCGTCGCATTGTCGGACGCCTTTCAAATCTGGCCGAAGCGCGTATCGTAAAGGCCACGTAGCCGGTCGATCATCGAGGTGTAGTGATAGACTTCGCCCGCCTGCGGTGCAGGATGTGCGGTCACGAGCTCGACCTTCGACCCGTCGTTGGGACAGTCGACTACCACGATACTCAGCGCGTCGTAGCCTTCGGTGCCTGCCTTCGATCTCCTCGGAAGCTGCTTCACCTTGTCCATCGTGATGTTCACCGACTTGGGTTGATCGTGAACGTTCCACTTTTCATTGTCCACGTGGTGCCTCTCGTTGCGGCCGGGACTCAGAAATTTCCGGGCGGCATTCACCATGACGAATCCGGCTGCGATTGCCAGATCGTGCGAACCGTGAATTGTCTGATGGCTGGAGTTCAGCTCGTCATAGAGTCGCGGGAGCGCCTTTTGGTGAGCGGTCATGCAGGCCTTCGCCTCCAAGGCGAGGAGGACGTTGCCCACGGGGGCTTGGCGTAACTCGGGCAGAGCCCGCAACTCGTCGAGCTCTCCTGCCGAGAGCTCGATTCTATGGTGCTCGGCCAATCCGGCCAAAGTGCGCGAACCCGCCTTCGCCGTGCTCGCCGGCAGGCTGATGACCAGATCGAGATCCTTCTTTCGGTCGTTTCGAAAGTCGCGCATCTCGTGGTTGATGCCGAAGCAAACCTTTCCCGATGCGACGTGCGCGCGGAAGAGATTCGATATGCGGAGCAGGTCGAAAACGATCGCCCAGCACGCGATCTTGGAGTGACGATCGCTTCGGCTGTGGTAGTTCCACGCGTTGCCGTGCTGGTCCTCGACCGAGGTCTTGGAAAGTGAGCGGACAAGGATCTCGGTGCCGGAAATCATAGCCCTGATTCTGTTTCTTCGGGCGAAGTCTAACTGCCATCTACACTGGAAGCACTCAATACCGCCCGGTCCTCGCCGCCCACCAATAGGCGAGCGGCTTGCGCCAGGGTGTCAGGCCACCGTCGAGCGACAAGGCCGGAAGCAGGATGGGCAGTGCCGCCTTGTCGATCCTGCTGCGCAAGGCGCGGGCTTCGGCGAGCAGCGCCGCGCGCTCCGGTCCCTCGCCCATCAACCAGGCCGAGCCAACTGTCCGGGCCGCCTGCAGCGTCGCAGCATCAGCGACGCCGAGCACGGCGAGCTCGAGATCGGCCAGTGCGTGGCCCGCGCGCACCACGTCGAGGGCGCCGTCGATTTCCTCCTCTCGGGCGTCGATCAGCGCCTCGAGCCTCTCGGGGGCGAGACGATGACGGCGCACTGCTTCGCTGAGCGCCTCGACGACAGGTTGCGCCCGCGGTGCGCCAGCGCCTGTCGCCTCGGCCACCGCCTCGCGCCACCACTGCAGGCGGATGCGCGCCAGCATGGGCTCTCGCGTGACCGTCGGGGTGCGCGCCAGCTCGTGATCGAAAGCCAGCAGCGCCAGCAGGTCGGAGCGCGCCGGCTCGGGCGCGAACAAGGCGGCGAGGAAGCGATCCCGGTCGGCAGCACGCACCGTTTCGAGCACGTAGCGGTGTGCGGCGTCGGGCGCACGGTAGCCATCCGTCATCGCGGACAGTGACCCAACTGCGACAGTTGAACGCAGCCCCCCGGAGGATTACACTTCCACTCATAGGGATTTGCCAATCCCTTCAATGAGATAAAGGGGGAGATACCGAGATGGGTGCAATATTCACCTCGCCAGGACGCACCGTAGCCGCCGGTGTCGTGCTGCTGATCCTGATCGTCATCGTCGTCGGCCTGCTGACCGGACAGATGGCCAAGATCGATCACAACTGGGCCACCTTCCTCATGCGCTGGTTGCACGTCGTCAGCGGCGTGCTGTGGATCGGCCTTCTCTGGTACCTGAACTTCATACAGGTGCCGACCATGCCGACCATCCAGCCGGTCGAGAGCCGCAGCGCCATCACCAAGTACATTGCCCCGAACGTGTTGTTCTACTTCCGCCACGCCGCCCTCGCCACGGTGATCACGGGCCTGCTGCTGGCGTGGATGCTGGGCTACATCGTGAGCGCGCTGACCCTGCAGAAGGGCTTCGTGATGATCGGCATCGGCATGTGGATGGCGCTCGTCATGGCCTTCAACGTCTGGTTCATCATCTGGCCCAACCAGCAGAAGATCCTCGGCCTGGTCGAGGCGACCGCCGAGGAAAAGGCGGCGGCCGCCAAGCCGGCGCTCTATGCCAGCCGCTTCAACACCATGTTCTCGATCGGCATGCTCTATTGCATGGTGGCGCAACAGAACGCGCCGGTGTGAACACGGCATGGAGCCGAACGTCGAACGGGGCCCGCACGGGCCCCGTTTCTTTTGGCCGATCGCGCTCACGGCCGTCGGGCAAGCGCCAGGCCGACGCCCGCACCGATCAGCAGGCCGCCGGTCAGGCGGTTGCGCAGCCGGACGTGAGCGATCAGCAGAGCGCGCAGTCGGTCGGCCAGCAGCGCCCACACGCCGTCCAGGACGACCGCGATCGCCAGGAAGGTCGCGGCCAGCAGCAGCAGCTGGTCGGACGCCGTCGGGCCGGGAACGATGAACTGCGGCAGGAAGGCGCCGTAGAACAGCAACGTCTTGGGGTTGGTGAGCCCGACCAGGAAGCCGCGCATGAAGATCACCCGGGCCGAGCGAGCCTGCGGACCGACCTGGCTGAGATCGGTCGCCGGTGCGCGCCAGGCGGCGATGCCGAGCCATACCAGGTAGGCGACACCAATCCAGCGCAGCCAATCGAAGCTCGCCGCGAGGAAGCTCAGCACGACGGTGGCTCCCGCCACAGTGAGCGCCAGGTGGACGACGACGGCACTGCTGGTGCCGGCAACCGTCAGCAACCCGAAGCGGGCGCCATGGGCCACGCTGTTGGCGACGATCAGCGCGACGTTCGGTCCCGGGATCACGATCAGGACGACGCAGGCGAGGACGTAGGCGAGGTAGAGGTCGAGGGGCATCATTGCGGATACTGTAGCCGGAATTTCTCTTCTCCGGACCACGGGGTCCGGCCGGCTCTTCCCATCTACAACGGCACCAGGGCGGCGGCCACGCGCCGGCTCTCGGCGAGCAGCACGTTGAAGATCCGGCAGGCCGAGCCGGTGTCGACCACCTCGAGGGCCAGCCCGGCCTGCCTGAGCTCGGCGCGCAGCGCCGGCGGCACGAGGATGGCGCGCGGCCCGCAGCCCAGCACCAGCAGCTCCGGCGGCGGCTCGACCTGGCGGAGCGGTGCCAGGGAGGCGAGCGACAGCTCCTCGACCCGTGCCACTGCCCATTCGACGGTCAACGTGGGCGTCACCAGCACGGGCGTGCGCCAGTCGCGCTCGCCGATCAGGAAGCGGCCGGGACCGTAGCTGCGGATGAGCTGGACACGAGCCGGGTCCGGCGTCGGCAGGGTCTTGTCGTCGGGCGGGCCGGCCGACGGGCCGCTCACGCCCTTGCCTTCTCGGCTTTCTCGTCGTCCCTGTTCAGCTGCTCGGGCCGCAGGTTGAGGTAGACCAGCGTCGCGCCGGCGATCCAGACCGAGGAGTAGGTGCCCACGATGACGCCCCACAGCATGGCGATGGAGAAGCTGTAGAGCACCGGGCCGCCGAACAGGACCAGCGCCAGCACGGCGACGAACATCGTCCCCGAGGTCATCAGCGTGCGGGCCAGCGTCTCGTTGATGCTGAAGTTCAGCAGCTCGACCAGGCCCATCTTCTTGTAGCGGCGCATATTCTCGCGAACGCGATCGAAGATGACCACGGTGTCGTTGATCGAGTAGCCGGCGATGGTCATCAGCGCGGCGAGGGCCGTCAGGCTGAAATCGAGCTGCAGGACCACGAACAGGCCGACCGTGGAGATCACGTCGTGCAGCAGCGCGACCAAGGCGCCGACACCGAACTGCCATTCGAAGCGGAACCAGACGTAGATCGCGATCGCCGCGAGCGTCGCCACGATGGCGATGATTCCGCTGCGCATCAGCTCGTCGCCGATCTTGGGGCCGACCGATTCGGTGCCGCGCAGCTCGTACTTGTCGCCGATCGCGTCCTCGACCAGCTTGATCGCAACCTGCTGGCACCATTCGGCCCGCTGGTCGGGCGTCATCTCGACCTTTGCCGTGTTGACCGAGCCACGCGGCAGCTGGCGCTCCTGGACCGTGAGGCCGACGCGGCTCACCGCGTCGCGCCAGCCGACGGAATCGAGCGCGCTCGGCGCAGTGAACTCCACGTCTCCCGTCCCCGCAGCGCCCGGCTTGACGGCCCAGTTGCCGCCGGCCCGGCGCTTCAGGACGCGGTCGGCGTTGGCGACGCACTGGGCGCTGCCTTCCTGGCGCTGAACGCGGATCAGGGCAGTGCTGGCATCGCCGAACTCCTGGAGCGACACCTCGCCGACATCGAGTGCGCCCACCGTGGCGCGCAGTTGGTCGAGCTGGACCGTGCCCTGCTTGGCGCGGACCTGGACGGCAATGCCGCCTTCGAAATCGATGCCGAAATTGAGGCCGAACACGAGGACGCCGACCAGCGACAGCACGTTGATCACGGTCGAGGCAATGAGCGCCACCCGGCGCTTGCCCATGAAGTCGAAGCTCGTACGGGCGCGAATGAGGTGGTGCGGTCTCCACAACATGGCAGCGCCTCAGATCGGCAATTCGGTCGGCCGCCGGACGCGCACCCAGGTCGCCAGCAGCATGCGGGTGAAGATCGTGGCGGTAAACAGGTGGGTGAGCAGGCCGAGCGTCAGCGAGGTCGCGAAGCCGCGGATCGGACCCGAGCCGAAGCCGAACAGCAGCACGCCGGCGATCAGCGCTGTCAGGTTGGAATCGATGATCGCCGTCAGCGCCCGTTCGTATCCCGTCGCCAGGGCGCTGAACGCCGACCGGCCGTTCGCCTTCTCCTCGCGCACGCGCTCGTAGATCAGCACGTTGGAATCGACGGACATGCCGACGGTCAGCACCAGGCCGGCGATACCGGGAAGGGTCAACGATGCACCGAGGATCGACATGCCGGCGAACACCAGCAGCATGTTGACCAGCATGGCGATGCTGGCGAAGCCGCCGAAGACCGGGCCATAAACGACCAGCATCAGCAGGATGACCAGGGCGGTGCCGATCAGCGCCGCCGTCGTCCCGGACTGGATGGCGTCGGCGCCGAGATCGGCGCCGACAGTGCGCTCCTCGATGATGCTGAGCGTCGCCGGCAGGGCGCCCGACCGCAGCAGCAGGGCCTGCTCCTGGGTCTGCTGCGTGGTGAAGGTGCCAGTGATGATGCCGCTGCCGCCACAGATCGCGCTCTGGACGACCGGGGCACTGATGATCTCGTTGTCGAGCTGGATCGCCAGCCGCTTGCCGACGTTCTGCCGCGTGGCGTTGCAGAATGCCCGTCCGCCAGCGGTGTTGAAGGTGAAGCTGATGATCGGCCGGCCACCCTGCTGCTGCTCGAAGGTCGCCTTGGCATCGTCGAGATCTTCCCCGCCCACGACCACGCGCTTCAGCACCGGCAGGCACTGCGGCTGGTAACGGCGGCAGATCTGCTCGGGCGAGAGCCGCGGGTTGGCCGCCTGGATCTCTTCCCATGCCTTGGGATTGGCGCGGCGCAGCTCCTGCATGCCCTCGCGCGTGGGCACCAGAGAGGTCGTGGGCGGCAGGCTCGTGGGAATGTTGGCGCCGGATTGCGCCACGTCCTCGTTGACCAGATGAAAGGTGAGCTTGGCTGTCTGGTTGATCTTGCGCTTGAGGTCGGTCGTGTCCTTGATGCCCGGTACTTGCAGCAGGATTCGATCGTCGCCCTGCCGCACGATGGTGGGCTCGATGGTGCCGGTCTCATCGACGCGGCGGCGCAGGATCTCGATCGACTGCTCGATGACCTCCTTCTTCCTGTTGAAGAGCTCCTGGTCGGAATAGGCGAGGCGGATGGTGTCACCGCTGCCCGACACGGCGAGCGACGGGTCAACGGCCCGGATCGCTTCGAGGGCCTTCGCGCGCTGCGCCTCGTCCCGCAAGGTGACGATCACGGCGCGGCTCGCCTCGACCGTCACGTCCTTGAGGCCGACCTGCTGCTTGCGCATCTCCGCGCGCACCGAATCGGACAGGTTGGTAAGCCGTTCGTTGAGGACGGTGCGCAGGTCGGCCTCGAGCTGGAAATGCGCGCCGCCCCGCAGGTCGAGGCCGAGATTGATTCGGCTCTGCTGGTACCAGCCGGGCAGGTGATCGAGCACCGCCGCCGGCAGGATATTGGGCAAGGCAAACAGCGCGCCCAGTGCCGTGAAGACGATGACGGCGATGGTCTGCCAGCGGGGAAGATTGAGCATTCCGGTCTTCTATCCGGCCTTTGCGGCTACTTCTTGCCGCCGAACAGGCTGCCCAGCAGGCTCCTGCGCTCGGGCACCGGCGCAGGCGGCGGCAACATGGGCTTCTCGTCCTCCTCGGAATCTTTGGCACCGCGCACCGATTCGCCGCGCGTCACGATGTCCGTGATGGTCTGCTTGACGATGCGCACGCGCACGCCGTCGGCGAGCTCGACCTGCAACTCGTTGTCCGAGATGACTTTGGTGACCAGGCCGATGATGCCGCCGCCGGTCACGACCCGGTCGCCGCGCTTGACGCCGGCCAGCATCTCCCGCTGGGCTCGCACCTTGGCTTGCTGTGGACGGATCAGCAGGAAATAGAAGACCACGAAGATCAGGATCAGCGGGAACAGCTGGACGAGGAAATCGCCGCCGCCACCCGACCCTTGCGCCCATGCCTGGGAAATGAACATCTTCCGCTCCCGATTCTTTCCGGCCCCGTTGGCGCCTTTGGCTGCCGGGCGGCCAAAACGCCCCATTGAAAAGCGCGCGGACTATAGCGACCCCACCCCGCTTTGCAACGCAAGTGCGGGGACGATATGGTCTGGCCCTTTTTTCACGACGCAATCCAATGGATCAAGACCTTAAGGCCACTCTTTCACGCATCGTCGAAGCCCTGGACCGGCTGGCACCGCCCACCCCGCCCGGCGCCGACCTGGCGGCGGCCGAGGCATACGTCTGGCACGCTGCCGGGCATCGCTTCGAGGCCGTGGCCAAGGTGAACCGCGTGGATCTCGGCCTGCTTAAGGGCATCGATCGCCAGAAGGAGACCCTGGTCGAGAACACCAGGCGCTTCGCCAGGGGTCTGCCGGCCAACAACGCCCTGCTCTGGGGCTCGCGCGGCGCCGGCAAGAGCTCGATCGTGAAGGCAGTCCACGCCGCGGTGAATCGCGAGATGGGTGGGCCGCCAGGTCCCCTCGCCCTGGTCGAGATTCATCGCGAGGACATCCCTTCCCTGCCCGTGCTGCTGGCGATGGTTCGCCCGTCGTCCCGGCGCTTCGTGGTGTTCTGCGACGACCTGTCGTTCGACGGCCAGGACGCCGCCTACAAGTCCCTGAAGGCCGTGCTGGAAGGCGGCATCGAGGGCCGGCCCGAGAATGTCGTGTTCTATGCGACGTCGAATCGCCGACACCTGATGCCGCGCGACATGATCGAGAACGAGCGGTCGACGGCAATCAACCCGTCGGAAGCGGTCGAGGAGAAGGTGTCGTTGAGCGACCGCTTCGGCCTCTGGCTCGGCTTCCACAACGCCGACCAGGACACGTTCTTCGCCATGATCGAAGGCTATGCCCGCCATTACGGGCTCGAGGTTCCGTCCGAGACACTGCACAAGCAGGCCATCGAATGGTCGGTGACACGCGGTGCGCGCTCGGGCCGCGTGGCCTGGCAGTTCATCCAGGAGGTCGCCGGCCAGCTCGGCAAGAAGCTGGGGTAGCAACGGAGGTTCCAGCATGGACAACCCCGAGGACGCGATGTTCTCGCCCGCCGTCAAGGCGGAGCAGGCGCGCCTCGGCTCGCGCGCCCAATTCGAAGGCCGCGCCTGGAAATCGGAGATCACCGACGAGCTGCGTCAGTTCCTGGCCGTCGTCGACACCTTCTTCCTGGCGACCGCCAGCGCTGACGGGAGGCCCTACGTGCAACATCGCGGCGGCCCACCCGGGTTCCTCAAGACGATCGGCACCCAAACGCTGGCCTTCGCCGACTTTGCCGGCAACCGCCAGTACATCTCGCTGGGCCATCTCAAGGAAAACGACCGCGCCCACATCTTCATCCCCCACTTCGCCACCCAGCAGCGGGTAAAACTGTGGGGCCGCGCGCGCGTCGTCGAAGGCGACCGCGAGCTGATGGAACGCCTGGTCGATCCGGGCTATCGCGCCCGCCCGGAGCGGGCGATCGCCTTCCGCCTCGAAGCCTGGGACATCAACTGCCGCCAGCATATCGTGCCGCGCTACACGGAGGCCGAGCTCGCGCCTGCGGTCGATCGGCTGGCGCAACGGATCAAGGAGCTGGAGGCGGAGGTCGCGCGGCTGAAGGCACCAACTGCTCCAACCAACAAGACCTCATCCTGAGGAGGTCGCGTAGCGACCGTCTCGAAGGATGGCGATCAGGCACGGTGCTTTGTTGCCCATGCTTCGAGACGCCGCGTCGGGCGCGGCTCCTCAGCATGAGGTCGTGAACTAGTTGAGAAGGCTCCGATTTCTCGGCGCACGGCACGGTCCTTGCTTCCCTTCGGTCGCGAAAGGGAGATTCATGTCCAAGACCCGAGCCGTCACCGTCAATCGTCGCACATTGCTCGCCGCTGCCGGGGCGGCGACCGCAGCCCTCGCCGCGCCGCGCATCCTCCGCGCCCAGGGCAAGGAGGTCGTGGTCGGTGGTGCGGCCAGCCACAAGAACTTCGTCGAGACGGTGATCGCTCCGGTCGTCGAGAAGAAGCTCGGCTGCAAGGTCGTGTTCGAAGGCACCCGCTCGCTGGTCAACCTCGAGAAGATGCAGAAGAACAAGGACAAGCAGTATCTCTCGGTCGTCATGATGGACGATCCGGTGATGATCCCGGCCGTCGCCGAGGGCCTGCTCGAGAAGCTGACGGCCGCCAAGGTGCCGAACCTCGCAATGCTGAAGCCCGGCACCGTCCACATGGACGGGATGTGGTGCAACTACCTGCAGCCCTGGCTCGGCATCGCCTACAACCCGAAGGCGCTCAAGGCGGCGCCGACCTCGTGGGCCGACATCTACGATCCCAAGTACAAGGGTCGCATCATCCTGCCCTCGCTGCAGAACACCGAAGGCCTCGCCAACCTGTTCATGGCGGCCCACCTCGCCACCGGAAAGCCGATGGCGGAGGCTCAGAAAGATGTCGACGCCGGCTTCAAGAAGCTGGTGACGATCAAGCCCAACCTGCTCACGGCCTATACGCAGATGCCGCAGGCCTACAATCTGCTGGAACAGGGCGAAGGCTTCATGATCTCGAGCGCGATCTCGCAGGTTGCCCTGGAACGCAAGGCGAGTGGCGCGCCAGTCGATATCGCCGTCCCCAAGGAAGGCATCTTCGCCATGCCGTCCGGCGTCGCCCTGGTGAAGGGCGGGCCGCAGCCCGAGCTGGCCGCCGGTTTCATCAACGAGATGATCGGCCCCGAGGTCCAGGCCAAGCTTTCGGCGATCACCTTCTCCCTGCCGACCAACAAGGACACGCCGGTGCCGGCCGGCATGCCGACCGGTGTCACGATCCATGGCGTCGACTGGCAGTTCGTGGCGGCCAACCGTGCCGATTGGGTGAAGCGCTGGGATCGCGACATGGCGATGTAGCCCGTTCTCGTGGCTTCCGACCCCTTTCTCGATATCGCCGGCGCGGAAAAGTCGTTCGGCACGGCGACTGTCCTGGGTGGCGTCGATCTCGGAGTCGGCGCCGGCGAGTTCGTCTCGCTGCTGGGCCCGTCGGGCTGCGGCAAGACCACCCTGCTCCGCATCGTCGCCGGCCTGCTGTCGGCCGATCGCGGCACGGTGAAGCTCGACCGGCAGGACATCACGCGCCTGCCGCCGCACAAGCGCGACGTTGGCGTCGTATTCCAGAACTATGCGTTGTTCCCCCATCTCAGCGTGGCCGAGAACGTCGCCTTTGGCCTGAAGGCACGCCGCCGCAGCGGCGCCGAGACGCGGGACGCGGTTCGCCGCTTCCTCGACCTGGTGCATCTGTCCGACTTCGCCGACCGCTCGGTGCGTGCCCTGTCGGGCGGCCAGCAACAGCGTGTCGCGGTTGCACGCGCACTGGCCGTCAAGCCGAAGCTGCTGCTGCTCGACGAGCCGTTCTCGGCGCTCGACCGCAAGCTGCGCGAGACCATGCAGATCGAGCTGCGCCGCCTCTTGCGCGAGCTGGGCACGACTGCGGTGTTCGTCACCCACGACCAGGACGAGGCGCTCACCATGTCGGACCGTATCGCCGTCATGAACCGCGGCGCCATCGAGCAGCTCGCCGATCCCAAGTCGATCTATCGCCAGCCGGCGACGTCGTTCGTGCTGGAGTTCGTCGGCCTGTCCTCACGCCTCACCGGCAAGGTGGCGGCGAGCGAAGCCGGCATCGTGACGGTCGACACGGCGCTCGGCCCGCTGCGCGGGCCGGGCCAGTTCGTGCGAGGCGCCGACGTGCTGCTCGCCGTTCGCCCCGAGCGCATCCGCGCCGGCGCGGGCGAGAACCGGACGACGGCCACGCTGCTCGACGCCGTGTTCCAGGGCTCCAAGGTCCAGCTCCACTTCAAGGCGCCCGACGGCGACCAGCTCATGGCGGAGACGGCCGACCTCGAAAGCGCCGTCCCGCCACCCGGCAGCCCGATGACCCTGGGTTGGGCGATCGCCGATACCCTCGTCTATCCCGCCCGGCCGGCATGACCCCCGCCACGGCCTCGCCACAGCGGCCGCCGTCGCCGTGGCGCGATCCAGTGGCCCTGCTTGCCGTCCCGGCAGTGATCTACTTCGCGGTCGTCTACGCCTACCCCCTGGTCTGGCTGCTGCTGAAGAGCTTCAGCAGCCCGACCGGCTTCACCGTGCAGCCCTACATCGGCTTCCTGAGCGATCCGTTCAACTGGCGGGTCATCGGCAACACGCTTCGTGTTGCCGCCTGGGTGACGCTGTTCTGCCTGATCGTCGGCTATCCCGCCGCCTTCGCCCTGGCGCGGGCCGGAGCCTTCGTCCAGATCGTCATGCTGGTGTCGATCATCTTGCCGCTGTCGATCGGCGCGGTGGTCAAGGCCTTTGCCTGGCAGATCGTGCTGCGCCGCGACGGCGTCGTGTCGCAACTGATGGTCGGGCTCGGCCTGTGGGACGAGCCGCAGCGCCTGCTGTTCACCGAGACGGGCCTTGTGCTGGGCGCTGCCAACATCTTCCTGCCCTTCATGATCCTGCCGATCTACTCGGTGGTGAAGCTGATCGATCCGCGCCTGAGCGAGGCCGGCGCGACCCTGGGCGCTACGCCGCTCTATCGCTTCACCCACGTCACGCTGCCCCTCACCCTGCCGGGCGTCGTCTCCGGCATCGCCTTCGTGTTCTCGATGAGCGTGTCGATGTTCGTCATCCCCTCGCTCCTGGTCGGCGATCGCTTCCAGACGCTCTCGACCCTGACCGGACGGTCGTTCCTGCTGATGCGCAACGAGCAGCTCGGCTCGACGACCGCCGTCGTCCTGCTCGTGCTCGCCGTCAGCATCGTCGTTGCGTCGACCTGGCTCGGTCGCCGCCTCGGGGGTCGCACGTGACCGCTCTCGAGCGCCTGACCCGATACGTCGTGTGGATCGTCGCCGCCGCGACCGTCGTCTTCCTGATGACGCCGCTCGTCGTCACCCTTGCCGTGTCGTTCGGCTCGTCCACGGTTTTCACCCTGCCGCCGCCCGACTGGTCGCTGCGCTGGTACGAGCGGCTCGCCAGCACGCGCGGCCTGCTGCCGGCATTGACCGTCTCCCTGCAGGTCGCCGCCATCTCCACCGTGATCTCGATGGTTTTGGGAACGCTCTGCGCCATCGCCCTGGTACGCGGCCGCTTCCCCGGCCGCGAGGCGATCTCGACCTTCCTCGTGTCGCCCCTGATGCTGCCCGGCCTGGTGATCGGCATCGCCATGCTGCAGGGCTTCAAGTCGATGGGATTGCGCGACGTCTACGCCAGCCTGCTGATCGCGCACGTGGTCATCACCTTGCCGTACATTGTCCGCACGGTCGTCGGCGCCCTGGGACTGTTCGACTTCTCGCTGATCGACGCCGCACGCACGCTGGGCTGCAACTATCCGGCGGCCCTGGTGCGCGTTCTGGTTCCGGCCCTGGCGCCCGCCTTCCTGACATCCGGCATGTTCGCGTTCCTGGCGTCGATGGACAATTATCCCATCTCGATCTTCTTCACCGACGCCTGGACCAAGACCCTGCCGATCCAGATGCTGCAATACGTCGAGGAGCGGCCCGATCCGACCATCGCCGCGATCTCGGCTGGCCTCGTGCTCCTCGCCATCGTCGCCCTCGTGATCGGCGACCGCCTGGTCGGCCTGCGCAAGCTCGCCGATTTCTAGCGGCAGGGCGCCAATCCCTTCGTAGTATCGATCCATGAGAATCCTGATCGCCAATCCCAACACCTCGACCGGCGTCACCGATCGGCTCGTCGCCTCGGCGAAACTGGTCGCGAGCCCTGGCACCGAGCTCCTGCCCATGACCGCAGCGCGCGGCGTGCCCTACATCGCCACACGCGCCGAAGCCGCCATCGGCGCCGCGGCGGCGCTCGAGATGCTGGCGGAGCGGCGGAACGAGATCGACGCCGCGGTGGTCGCGGCGTTCGGCGATCCCGGCCTCGGTGGCGCCCGCGAGCTGTTCGATTTCCCCGTGGTCGGCATGGCCGAAGCCGCGATGCTCGTCGCCTGCACGCTCGGCCGCTCCTTTGCCATCGTGAGCTTTTCGCGGTCGCTCGAGCCGTGGTTCGCCGAGATAGTCGCCTGGCACGGCCTGTCCGGACGCTGCGCCGCCATCCGAACCCTGGACGAAGGCTTCCGCTCGATCGAGGACGTCCAGGAAGAGAAGGAATCCGTGCTGGTCGACCTGGCGCTCGGCACCGTGACCAACGACGCCGCGGATGTCGTCATCCTGGCCGGTGCGCCGCTCGCCGGCCTCGCCAACAAGATTCGCGACCGCGTGCCCGTGCCCCTGGTGGACGGCATCCAGGCCGCCACGGTGATGGCCGAGGGGCTCGTCCGCCTGAAGCCGCGCAAGGCGATTGCAGGCACCTTCCGCCGACCGGGTCCCAAGGACTCGAAGGGCCTCGCCACCGCCCTTGCCGACGTGATCGGCCATCGTGACTCGTGACCTGAAAGGCTACGGCCGCACGCCGCCCGACCCGCGCTGGCCCGGCGGAGCTCGGGTCGCCGTGTCGTTCGTCATCAACTTCGAGGAAGGTGCGGAGATGGCACTGTCCTCGGGCGATCCGACGAACGAGAAGGTCTACGAGGTCACCGACGAGGTCGCGGGCGTGGCCGACCGCTGCATGGAATCGCATTTCGAGTACGGCACCAGGGTCGCCTGGTGGCGGATCGCCGACACGTTGGAGAGGCTCGGCGTGCCGGCGACGGTCAGCACCTGCGGCCGGGCCGCAGAGCTGTCACCCTGGCTGATCGAGGACGCCGTCGCGCGCGGCCACGAAATCTCGTGCCATGGCTGGCGCTGGGAAAAGCACGCGCACATGGCCGAAGCCGACGAGCGTCAGGCCATCGCCCGCACGGTCGAGGTTCTTACGAGCATCGCGGGCCGTCGCCCGGTCGGCTGGCACACCCGATCGACGCCATCCCCCAACACCCGCCGGCTGCTCGTCGAGGAAGGCGGCTTCCTGTACGACAGCGACGACTACTCCGACGACCTGCCGTTCTTCGTCGAGGTTTCGGGCACGCGGCACCTCGTGCTGCCCTACAGCTTCGACACCAACGACATGCACTACCATCAGGGCTTCCACCGCTTCGTCACCGCGCGCGACTTCGCCGACTACACCAGCGATGCCTTCGACACGCTGTGGCGCGAGGGCGAGCGGCATCCCAAGATGATGTCGATCGGCCTGCATCTGCGCATGGTCGGCCGCCCCGGCCGCATCGCCGCCCTCGACCGCATAATGTCGCATATGCGGGCCAAAGGCGGCGCCTGGTTCGCCACCCGCCGCCAGATCGCCGAGCACTGGATCGCGCGTTTTCCATGAAGCGGCGATGATCTCTCTTGCCATCGGGATGACGGATTTGCTGCCATCCGAAGAGCAGCGAGAGACCTTTCGTCGGCCAGCCGAGCACCCCATGCTGAGGAGCGCCCGCAGGGCGCGTTTCGAAGCATGGGCTTCAGGCAAGAACTCCATTGCCCATCCTTCGAGACGCCGCGCCACGCGCGGCTCGTCAGGATGAGGAACATTGTTCGCCGAAATTGGCAAACGGCTAGCGACCGCCCCCTACCCCTTCCCCTTCGGCCGGATGATCTTGATGGTCGACGTGGCATGCACGATCACCCGACCCTTCTCGTCTTTCAGGTCGCCGTCGAGGAAGCCTACCGTTCCGCCCCAGCGCATTACCCGGCCTTCGGCATAGACGATGCCGGGGCCCATGGCCTCGAAGTAGCTGACCTTGAGCTCCAGCGTCGGAACGGCGACGGCGAGCCTGCCCCTGACGATGGCGGCGTTGGCCATCGCCGTGTCGACCATGCCGGCGAGGAACCCTCCCTGGCAGATCGTGCCCTGCGAGTGGCAGAAAGCCGGCACGACCTCGAAGCGGAGGCGCGCATAGCCGCGTGCCGAATCGATGTCGAGCAGCTCGCCGTTCAGGGTGCGGACGGCGTCGGGCACGCTGTCGCGCATTAGCCGCAGGATCTCGGAGTCGTGAGACAGGTCCCTGGGCGCGTGCTGGAAGTCTGGATGAACCGAATTCATGGGGCGCGGACTATAGCGAACGTGCGCCGCGATACACCTTGTCCAGCAGGCCGATCAGGACCTGCATTTCGGACGCCGAAAGGCCGGACGCGATGCGCTTTTCATGGGTCGCGACCAGACGGGTGAAGCGAGCGAGTGCCTTGCTGCCCTGCGGCGTCAGGGCCAGGGCATGGGTGCGGCCATCGGTCGGCGACCGACGACGCACCAGGAGGCCTCGCGACTGCAGGCGATCGAGGATGGGCACGAGGGTGGAACGGTCGATGCCGAGGGCGCGTGCCAGCGTCGTCTGGCTCAGCCCGGCGTTGCGATCGACCAGCACGAGCAGGCCGAACTCGCCCGGCGAGAGCGCCTCGCCCGCCTTCTGGAAGGTCGCGGCGAAATCCTCGAACACCGCCGATTGGGTGCGACGGATGACGTAGCCCAGCAGCGACGGCCCTGTCGGATGGTTTGGCGGGCGAGCGGCCCATGACCGGATAGGTAGACGGAGATTGTTGGGGGATCAAACGTCTTTGCGGCGTTCCTGGATCGTGTGCAGGGGCGCGGCGACCGCCACTTTCGCGACGACAGGCCGGTCCGACCCGCCTGGCCTGGATTTCCACGGAGGCCTATCCGGCTCCGGGGAAATCCGGGCTAGAATACCGTCGAGTTCGCTTGGGAGTATCCAATGAGGCGGCGTACCGCCCCGCGCTGCGGCCGTCCTGTCGGATTGCCGGCCGCGGCATGAGCTTCGAGGTCCGCATCGTCCAGGTCGGCCGCATCGTCGAGGTGCCTCCGCGCGCCACCATCCTGGCGGCGGCGCGCGATGCCGGCGTCGACTATCCGTTCGGCTGCCAATCGGGTAACTGCGGTGCCTGCAAGTCGCGCCTCGTGCGGGGCGACGTCACGTTGGATGACTACTCGGAGTTCGCCCTGTCGGACGACGAGAGGGCGTGCGGCCTGATCCTCGCCTGTCGCGCAGTACCTCGAGGCAACTGCGAGGTGGCCTGGCTGGAGAACGACGATCCGATCGCTCACCCGAGGCGCCGGCTCGATTGCCGGGTTCGCAGCGTTCTCGACGCCACGCACGACATCAAGCGCGTTCGCCTCGAGGTCGTCTCCGGCGGTCCCTTCCGCTTCTCGGCGGGTCAGTTCGCGTCGGTCACGTTCGAGGGTTGCCCGCCACGCGACTATTCCATGGCAAACGTGCCCGGCGATCCCTTGCTCGAGTTTCACGTCCGCGTCACGGCGAGCGGCGCCACCAGCCTCCATGTCGCCCGGCGACTCGGGATCGGCGACAGCGTCCGGGTCGACGGTCCATTCGGCACGTCGTTCCTGCGCGAAGGTCATCGCGGTCCGATCATCGCCATCGCCGGCGGCTCGGGCATGGCGCCGATCGGCTCGATCGTCGAGCATGCGTTGCAATCGGCATTGCCGCAGCCCATCCATTTCTACTTCGGCGTCCGCACCGAGCAGGATCTCTATCGGCACGACCATTTCATCGCCCAGGCAGTGCGCCATGCGAATTTTCACTTCACGCCGGTGCTGAGCGAAGGCGTCGACGCCAGCTATCGCCGTGGCCTGGTGCATGACGCAGTGGCCGCCGACTTCAACGATCTCGACGGCTGCAAGGCTTACCTTGCCGGCCCGCCGGTCATGGTCGAGGCGGCGAGCGCCCTGCTGGAGCGGCGCGGAATGCGGCGCAGCGACATTCACGCCGATGCTTTCTACACGGCCGCGGAAATGGCCAGTGCGGGCAGGAAGACGGGGGCGGATCTGTGACGGGTCGTCGCAGGGCTGGGCGACACGTTCACCGACCTCGGCGCCGAGCTCGATGCGTCCGACACCGGATCGCCGGTGTGATTCCTTCCCTTCCCGGCTTTGCTGCGATGCTGGCCGCGCTCGCTCACGGGCACTACGCTGAGGCCATCGTGACGGGATCGAGAGGCTCATGAGCAACTACAGCGCTCCGCAGCATACGACCGGCCGCCTGAAGCGGCCGTTCGGCGAGCTATACTACGAGGTGACCGGCCAGGGTCCGGCCCTGGTGTTCGCTCATGGCCTCGGCGGCAACCACCTGAGCTGGTGGCAGCAGGTCGGGCACTTCGCGCTGCGCTACACCTGTGTGACCTTCGCCCATCGCGGCTTCGCACCCTCGGGCGCCCTGCCGGAAGGACCCGATCCGGCCGACTATGGCAGCGACCTCGCGGCCCTGATCGATCATCTCGACCTTTCCGACGTGCGCCTCGTCGGCCAGTCGATGGGCGGCTGGAGCGTGCTCGAGTACGCCCTCGCCCAGCCGTCGCGCGTCGCCGCTCTCGTCCTGAGCGCGGGCGGTACAGGGTACGATGCGTGGCTGCAGGATGCGTCGGCCAAGATCGCAGCAGACACCGCGCGCGGCATTCATCCCGCCATGGGTGCGCTGGCCGCGGAGCGCCAGCCCGCCCTTCACCTGCTTTACCTGTCGATCGATCGGATGGCTGGAGCGCTCGACAAGGAGAAGCTCCGTGCCGGATTGCGCCGCACCGCCCAGCGCACGCTCGCCGACCTCGCGGGGTTCGGCGTGCCCACGCTCCTGATCGCGGGCGGCGAGGACATCGTGTTCCCGCCCTTCCTGGCAAGTGCCATCGCCACAACCCTGCCCTGCGGCGAAGCGCGAATGATCGCCGATTGCGGCCACTCGCCATATTTCGAGCAGGCCACTACGTTCAACGCGCTGGTCGGAGAATTTCTGTCCCGCCGGCGCTAGGAGGCGGGCATTGCTTCAGTTGGGTCGTATGTCGCACTTGCGTCCGGGACGCGTGCCGACATCTCCCGAATGCCTGCACCGCGGCGGGAATGTCGTGTTCGTGCTCATCGGAGGGCAGGTTGGGCTGCTTGCCTGTGAGCCCGCCTTCGCGGTCTGAAGGAGGAGAGTCGTGTCGAAGGACAACCCACGCATCGCCGTCCTGGGCTTCGCCATCGAGTGCAACCGGTTCTCGCCGGTGACCACCGCAGCGGACTTCGAGCAGGACGTCGATATCCGCGGTAACCAGATCGTGAGCGAGGCCCGCTCGGGTGCCTCGATCACGATGCCCGACCTGCCTGGCTTCTTCACCGAGATGGATCGCACCGGGCCTTGGACGCCTGTGCCCCTGCGCGTCGCCCTCGCCCAGCCCGGCGGCCCTGTCGAGCAGAGCTTCTTCCAGAGCTTCCTCGGCGACATCGCAGCAGGGCTGGCGGCCAGCGGCCCGTTCGACGCGGTATTCATCTCCGCTCACGGCGCCGCGCTGGCCGAAGGCACCGACGATCCCGACGGCGACCTTTTCGACGTGGTCCGCCGCGCCGTTGGGCCCGACATCCCGGTGATCGCCGTGTTCGATCTGCATGCCAACGTCTCGCGCAGGATGATCGACAACCTTTCCGTCTTCGTCGGCTACCTGGAGAACCCGCATACCGACATCTACGAGCGAGGCGTCGAGGCGGCCCGGCACATGCGCGAGTGCCTGGCTGGCGCGCGGACGGCGATCGAGATGGTCAAGCTGCCGCTGGTCCCCCCGCAGATATCCCTGCTGACCGCCAGGGGCCCGTATGCCGACCTGATCCTGTACGGCCAGTCCCAGGTCGGCGGCGACATCCTCAATGTTTCGGTGATGGCGGGGTTCGCCTACAGCGACAGCCCCAAGAACGGGCTGACCGCCGTGGTGACCGCCCGAAACGGCAACAGGAAGGTCGCGGCCGATCTGGCGCTCGACATCGCCACGCGCGCCTGGGGCATGAAGGAACGGTTCAAGCGCGGGATGATGTCCCTGGCCGATGCCGTCCAGCTCGCCGTATCGGTGGGCCGCGACCGGCGCCGCAAGCCGATCATTCTGGCCGACGTCGCCGACAACCCGGGCGGCGGCGGGCGCGGCAACACCACCTATCTCCTGCGCGCGCTCAAGATGGCCGGCGCCGAGCATGTGATCCTCGGCGTGTTCAACGACGCCGCCCTGGCGGCAAAGGCGCATGCGCTCGGCGAGGGCGCGACCTTCACGGCCTCGTTCAACTCCCAGGAGCACCAGGAATTCTCCTTGCCCTTCGATTGCGAAGCCAAGGTGATCAGGCTGTCGGACGGCAAGTACGTCGGACGCCGGGGCGTGCTGCGCAACGTATCGGCGGACATGGGCCCGTCGGCCCTGCTCGATCTCGGTGGGGTGCAGGTCGTCGTCATCAGCTATCGCTGCCAGTGCATGGACCCGCGGCAGCTCGAGATGTTCGACCTCGACATCGCCCACGCCCGCGTCGTGGTCGTCAAGAGCCGCGGACATTTCCGGGGTGGGTTCGACGAGTTCTTCAAGCCCGAGCAAATCTTCGAGGTCGATTGCCCGGGCCTGACGTCCCCGGTGCTGGCGAACTTCACTTGGAGCAAGTTGCCGCGGCCGGTTTATCCGCTCGACGAGGAGACGACCTGGACACCGCCTTCATCTGCGTGAAGGAGAAGCCATGTTGCGTCGCGCGCTCGCAGCCCCTGCTGCCCCGATGCTCGCCCGCCCCGGCGGCCGCGCAGTCGACCAAGCCACTGCACGTGGTCATGCGCTCGGACCTCAAGAACGTCGCTTTGCCGGTCACGGTGTTCCGGAATGTCGAGAACAAGCAGGACTACCTGTCCGGCAGCGGAATGAATTCCGGATCGCCCGGCACCTTGGCGAAGCGATCCTCGCGCCAGTCGGCCTTGGCCTTCTCGATGCGCTCCCGGGTCGACGACACGAAGTTCCACCAGATGTGACGCGGACCGTCCATCGGCGCCCCGCCCAGCAGCATCGCCTTGGCACCGTTGGCGCCGGCGACGATCTCCACCGGCTGGCCGGGGCGCAGGACCGCGAGATCGCCGCGGCCGAGCAGGCGATCGCCGACCGCCGCATCGCCGTCGGCCAGGTAGATGGCGCGCTCGGGATGCTCGGGCGAGACCACGATCTTGCTGCCGGCCGCCAACTCGGCGGCGACATAGAATATCGGAGAAAAATGAGTTGTCGGCGCCGTGCGGCCGGCATATCTGCCGACGATCAGGCGCAGGCTCGCCTCGCCATCCCGCCACGACGGCAGTCGCGCCGCCTCGACATGCTCGAATGCCGGGGCGGTCTCCTCGTGCGACTTTGGCAGCGCAACCCAAGTCTGGACACCGTGCATTCGGAAGCCGGTGGCGCGCATCTCCGGCTCGGTGCGTTCGCTGTGGGCGATACCGCTGCCCGCGGTCATCCAGTTGACGTCGCCCGGCCGGATCGCCTGGGCGTAGCCGAGGCTGTCGCGGTGGAAGATGCCGCCCTCGAACAGATAGGTGACCGTCGCCAGCCCGATATGGGGATGCGGCCGGACCTCCATGCCGCCGCCCGGCGGGACATCCATGGGACCGAAATGGTCGAGAAAGATGAAAGGCCCAACCATCCGACGCTTCACGTTCGGCAGGACGCGCCGCACGACGAAGCCGCCGCCGAGATCGTGACTGTGCCCCTGGATGAGAAGCTCGATGGGGTCGGCCATTCTTTACCCTCCTGCCCGGCCTGCCGTCGCAATGGCCCGCTCGTGCCGACCATGAATGGCAAATGCAAGGCGCCAATCCGATGGCTCCTTCGATCCGCGGGACCTGCCGGAGACCACTATGGTGCAGTGCACGAAAGAGGCAAGCGAACCCGCGTCAGCAGGTTGCCTACGAGCAGCAGCCCGAACATCGAAGGGCGGTCGATTGTGGTGGCTCATTGACGGGCCGACAAAGCGGCATGGGTGTCGACCGCTCCGGCGGCGGCACTCGAAGCGCGACCCGTTTATCCAGTGACCAATGATCCTCCCTCTCGACCGCGATCAGGAAAATCGTTTGTGTACAAACTGTTAAGGGAGATTCACGGGTGTTGCATTTTTGCAACTTTTTGTGGACTTGTGGATATTCCGTGGCCACAGTGGCTCCGAAGAAGGGCAGGCGGCGTGGGGCATCGACCGGGGGAGGTCGGTGATTTCGTCGGCGAGCCTCCGGAATGAAATGCTTGGTCGGAATGGAACGGGAGAGGCTGATGGCGTTCAGTTCGACGCGTAATCAACGCGCGCTCCGCTGGCGAACCGCCCGCAATCTACTGGCGGCAACCGCCGCTCTTGCTGCACTGCAACTTGCAATGACCCCGGGGTCGTTGGCCCAGGTCAAGGCTCCCACCAAAGCCCAGCTCAAGCCCGGCAAGGCGCCGGCGGCCGCTCCGGCCGAGGACATTCAACCCTTTGCCGTCGGCACGGACGGCTCGGTCGCCGAGCAGCTGCTCGGTTTGCAGGTCGATCCGGCGGACGCCCAGGCCGCCGCCGAAGCCGTCAGCAAGGCGATCGGCCAGCTCGATGTGGGCAAGGGTACCAGCTCGGGTCGTGCCGTTCTCAAGTCGCAGGGTGCCAATCAGCCCAAACGCCTCGTTTCCCTGCAGCTTTTCTCGGCCAAGTCGATTGCCGTCGAGCTGTTCCGCGGCAACGATGGCAGCTACGGCTACAAGCTCGCGCCGGGCGCCACGGAGAGTGACGATGAGCGCGTCTCCAGCTTGCCGCGCACCGCATCACAGTCGGGTGCCGCCGTGCGCTCCGTCCAGGCCGGTTCGGTCGGCGTGGTGAAGGTCAGCGCGTCGAGCGTGGCCACCGGCTTGGCGCAGACCGGCGCGAGCACGGCGACCCTGAAGGAACTGACGAGCGCCCTGGCGGGCTTCTCGCTGGCAGCTTCGAAGATCGAGGTCCTCAAAGGCCGCACGGCGGATGGCTCGCCGCGTATCCTGGCGGCCTACGTGGGAGATGGAAAGAACCGTCAGGCCGTCTGGTGGTTTGCACCGCCCAACCAGCCCGAGGGCTGGTTCGACGAGCAGGGCCGTCGCCTCGGTGGCACGGCGCTGGCCGAGCCACGTCCCGATTCGCGCATCTCCTCGCCATTCGGCATGCGCCGCTACTATGGCCGGTCGAGCGGTGGCGGATTCCACAACGGCATCGACTACGAAGGCAAGGTGGGCCAGCCGATCTATGCTGCGGGCGACGGCGTGATCAACCATCAAGGCTGGTACTTCAACTACGGGCGCACGGTGAAGATCAGCCACGCCGACAATTTCGAGTCCCTGTACGCCCACATGTCGCAGTTCGCCGCAGGCATGGGTCCAGGCTCGCCGGTGCGGAAGGGCGATCTGATCGGCTACGTCGGCTCGAGCGGCCGGTCGACCGGACCACATCTTCACTTCTCCATCATCGTCAACGGCCAGTTCGTCGACCCGCAGCCTTACGTCACGGAGCGCGGCGGCCAAAGGACTCTCGACGGCGAGGCCCTGGTTGCCTTTCGGCAGTGGCAGCAGGATGTCCGCAAGGCCGCCGGCAAGGGCGCGGATTCGAATGATCGGGGATACCGCGGTCTGCAAGGCGCCGAGCCCTGGTCGACCAATCCATTCTCTCCCCAGAGCGTGAATCGGCTCTAAGCCGGACTGCAGGCAATTGCACCCAGCGAGGCGGCAGTCCGGGGCATCGCGCCGGAACCTGTACTCTATGTCGGCTCACTGCCCGGCCGCGCTTGCAAACGCGATGCATGCGAGCCTCCGTTGCGCGTCCGGCTTCGATCGCCTAGGAGATGCGCCATTCTCCCGAACGCTCGCCCGAGGCGAATGACGGGAACGAGGGGCAACACGAAGGGAAGGGCACGATGTTCAACAAGTTCCTGGCCGCCGGAGCTGCGGTGGCCACGCTGGTCACTGCCGCGAGCGCTGCGTATGCAGGCAAGGATCTCGATGCAATCCGCGCCCGCGGCGCGATCAATTGCGGCGTCGGAATCGGCACAGCCGGATTCATGCTGGCCGACAGCCAGGGCAAATGGAAAGGCCTGTCGGTCGATGTCTGCCGCGCCGTTGCCGCGGCACTCTTCGGCGACGCCGAGAAGGTCAAGTACCAGCCCCTGACCTCACAGCAGCGGTTCACGGCGCTGCAGTCCGGCGAGGTCGACATGGTGATGGGCAACGCCACCTACACCCTGACCCGCGACACCGCGCTCGGCCTCGATTTTACCGGTGTTTTCTACTATGATGGCCAAAGCTTCCTCGTGCCCAAGGCACTGGGCGTGAAGAGCGCCAAGGAACTCAACGGCGCCACCGTGTGCGTGGCCCCCGGCACCACGACCGAGCTCAACCTCGCGGACTATTTCCGCGCCAACAAGATGACCTTCAAGCCGGTCGTCATCGAGAAGGTCGACGAGATCCGGGCGGCGTTCTTCGCCGGCCGCTGCGACGTCTATACGACCGACGCATCGAGCCTGGCAGCGACCCGGGCGGCCAACGTCCCGCCGCCGCGCTCCTTCGACGATTTCGTAATCCTGCCCGAGATCATCTCCAAGGAGCCGCTCGGGCCGGTGGTGCGCCACGGCGACAACCAGTTCGCCGACATCGTGCGCTGGGCGCTCTACGCCATGATCGAGGCCGAGGAGTACGGCATCACCTCGAAGAACGTCGACGAGATGCTGAAGAGCGACAATCCGGTCATCAAGCGCATCCTCGGCGTGACGCCGGGCATGGGCAAGGCGCTCGGGGTCGACGAGAAATGGGTCTACAATATCGTCAAGCAGGTCGGTAACTACGGAGAGAGCTTCGATCGCAACGTCGGCAAGGATTCGCCGCTCAAGATCGAGCGCGGCCTCAACAAGTTGTGGTCTCAGGGCGGCCTGCAATACGCCCCGCCAATACGGTAGGCACGTCCTCCTTCCCAGCCACGAGGTGGACGACCCGACACAATACCTCCCTCGTCATTCGGGGGAGGCAACCCATGGGCGCGAAAGAGCAGAGACCACCCCCTGTGAGACGCGGCCCGGAGGGCCGCGTCTCGAAAGCGCCTTTGAGTCGGCGCCCCGTCATGCGGGGCACTGGCCGAACGGGACTGGGCAAGGAACATGAAAAGCGCAATTGGCCTGTTGCTTGCTAGCCCCAGCAAGGTGAGACTTGCCCTGTGTGAAAGGCTGAATGGGAGGCAATGATGCGTAAGGCTTCAATGGCAGTGGCGGCAGGTCTGGCCGCGATTTTCAGCTCGACCGGCGCGATGGCCGGCAAGGACCTCGATGCGATCAAGGCGCGCGGGTCCCTGATCTGCGGCGTTCCGACCGGCGTCGCGGGCTTTGCCCTGGCCGACAGCCAGGGCAAGTGGGTCGGCCTCGATGTCGATGTCTGCCGGGCCGTCTCGGCGGTCATCTTCGGTGACTCCGAGAAGGTCAAGTACGTTCCTCTCACCGCCCAGCAGCGCTTCACTGCGCTGCAGTCCGGCGAGGTCGACATGCTGTCCAACAACACGACCGAGACGCTGACGCGCGATACCGCGCTTGGCTTCGACTTCGGCGCCGTGACTTATTACGACGGCCAAGGCTTCATGGTGAACAAGAAGCTCGGCGTGAAGAGCGCCAAGGAACTCAACGGTGCCACAGTCTGCGTCCAGCCCGGCACCACCACCGAGCTCAATCTCGCCGATTACTTCCGCGGCAACAAGATGAGCTTCAAGCCGGTCGTCATCGAGAAGGTCGAGGAGGTTCGCGCGGCATTCTTTTCCGGCCGCTGCGACGTCTACACCAACGATTCGTCGGCCCTCTATTCGACGCGGGCGGCCAACGTCCCGCCGCCTGCCAAGCCCGAGGACTTCATCGTCCTCCCCGAGATCATCTCCAAGGAACCGCTGGCGCCGGTCGTCCGCCACGGCGACAACCAGTTCGCAGACATCGTACGCTGGACACAGTACGCCATGATCGAGGCCGAGGAGTACGGCATCACCCAGAAGAGCGTCGACGAGATGCTGAAGAGCGAGAATCCCGTCATCAAGCGCATTCTCGGCGTCACTCCCGGCATGGGCAAGGCTCTCGGGGTCGACGAGAAGTGGGTCTACAACGTCATCAAGCAGGTCGGAAACTACGGCGAGAGCTTCGATCGCAACGTCGGCTCCGGCTCGATCCTCAAGATCGATCGCGGCCTCAACAACCTGTGGACCAAGGGCGGCCTGCAATACGCCCCGCCGATTCGCTGAGCCGCCGCTCCGACGCGGCCGGAGGGAATCGACGGTGGTTACATTCGGGCGATTCCCTCCTAATCTTCGGGAAATAACGGCAAGGGGCGAGCGGACGAACCGCGGCCGGCAGGGGGAATAGCGAATGGCAGTCCAGGCTGTGGGCTCCACGGGGCGCGTCAGGGTGGCGCCCTGGAACGATCCGGTCATCCGCGGCTGGGTCTTCCAGATCGTCGTCGTCGGCCTGGTCGGGCTACTCGCCTGGTATCTCGTCTCCAACACCATGGAGAATCTGCAGCGCCAGAAGATCGCCAGCGGGTTCCACTACCTCGAGCGCGAGGCGGGCTTCGAGATCGGCGACACGATGATCGCGTACTCGCCGGCCAGCACCTATGCCCGCGCCATCTTCGTCGGCCTGCTCAACACGCTCAAGGTCGCTGTAATCGGCATCATCCTGTCGACCATCCTGGGCACGCTGATTGGCGTGGGACGCCTGTCCAGCAACTGGCTCCTCGCCAGGATCTGCGAATGGTACGTCGAGGCGTTCCGCAACGTGCCGCTGCTGCTCTGGCTGTTCCTGTTCTACAAGCTGATCAGCGAGGCTTTCCCTGGTCCGCGCCAGGCGATCAGCATGCTGTGGAACACCGTCTTCCTGTCCAATCGTGGGCTCTACTTCCCGGTCCCGATGACCGATCCGATCCACGCCTGGATGGGGCTCGCCCTGCTCATCGGGATCGCCGGCGCCTGGGTGCTGCATCGCTGGGCAAGGAAGCGCCAGGATGCGACCGGCCAGCCCTTCCCGTCGATCCTGGCGGGCTTCGGCGTGGCGCTCGGTCTGCCGCTCCTGGTCTGGCTGCTCGGCGGCGCGCCGCATCACATGAGCTGGCCCGAGCTCAAGGGCTTCAATTTCGACGGCGGCACGGTGATCCAGCCGGAGTTCACCGCCCTGCTCGTCGGCCTGGTGCTTTACACCTCGGCCTTCGTCGCCGAGATCGTGCGCTCGGGAATCCTCGCCCTGCACAAGGGACAGAGCGAGGCCGCCGCCGCGCTCGGCCTGTCGCGCGGCCAGTCCATGCGGCTCGTCCTGCTGCCGCAGGCGCTGCGTGTCATCGTGCCACCGATGACCAGCCAGTACCTCAACATCACCAAGAACAGCTCGCTGGCCATCGCCATCGGCTATCCCGACCTGGTGGCCTCGATCAACGTCACGATCAACCAGACCGGCCAGGCGATCGAGAACGTGCTGCTGATCATGGCCGCCTACCTGTCGGTCAGCCTGTCGATCTCGGCGTTCATGAACTGGTACAACAAGCGCATCGCCCTGAGGGAGCGCTGAGCCATGACCGACATGCCCGTCGGCGAGCGCCGCCAGCTCGCCCCTCCGGTCGACGATAGCGGCGTCCTCGGCTGGATTCGAAGGAACCTGTTCTCGAGCTGGGCGAACGGCCTGACCACGATCGTGCTCGTCCTGGCCATGGGCTGGGTCCTGTCGTGGTTCCTCGAATGGGCAGTCTTCACCGCCAACTTCACGGCCTCGACCGGCGCCGAGTGCCGCGGCCAGGGTGCCTGCTGGGCACTGATCCGCGAGAAGTACCGTTACATCTTCTTCGGCTCCTTCCCCTACGAGCAGCACTGGCGCCCGCTCTTCGCCGTGATCGCCATGCTGGCGATGCTGATCCTGTCGGCCGACCGCCGGATGTGGAACTGGCGCCTGATCGTGATCTGGGGCGTCGGCTCTTTCGTCACCTTCCTGCTGATGTTCGGGCAGCTCCACCTCCCGCTCAGCCTGGTGCTGTTCATCGCCATGGTGGTCGGCGCGTCCGGCATGAGCCTGCGCAAGGGCATCGGCTCGCCGACCGAGATTTTGGCCTATCGCGTCGCCGCCGCGGTCGGGCTGGTCGGCCTGGTCCTGCGCATCGTCGGCGTGCTGCCGGGATGGAGCCTCGCCATCGCGCCCCTCCCCTACGTCGAGACCGGCCTGTGGGGCGGGATCCCGGTGACGATCATCCTCGCCACCTACGGCCTCGCCTTCGCCTTCCCCTACGGCATCCTGCTGGCGCTCGGCCGGCGGTCCAACCTGCCGCTGATCAAGGGCCTTTGCGTGGGCTTCATCGAGCTGATCCGCGGCGTGCCGCTGATCAGCCTGCTGATCATGGCCTCAGTCATGCTGCCCCTGTTCCTGCCGAGCGGCGTCACTTTCGACAAGTTCCTGCGCGCCCAGGTCGCCGTCATCCTGTTCGCCGGCGCCTACATCGCCGAGATCATTCGCGGTGGCCTGCAGTCGCTGCCCAAGGGCCAGTTCGAGGCGGCTGACGCGATGGGCCTCAACTATGTCCAGAAGACCGGGCTGATCATCCTGCCGCAGGCGCTGCGCGTGGTGATCCCGCCCCTGATCAACACCTTCATCGGGTTCTTCAAGGACACCTCGCTGGTGCTGATCATCGGCATCTTCGATTTCCTCAACACCGCAAACCAGGCCCTGGTCGATCCCAACTGGGCCGGCTTCCCGGGCGAGGTCTATCTTTTCGCCGCCTTCGTCTACTTCATCTTCTGCTACTCGATGTCGCGCTACAGCAAGTATCTCGAGTACGAGCTCAACAAGGGAACGCGCCGCTAGCGCGCCGCCGGGAGACAAGCACAATGGCCGCCAACGCCGCGCACAATCTGTCGAACGCCGCGTCCGTGATCACCCTCCGTGGCGTCAACAAGTGGTTCGGCCAGTTCCACGTGCTGTCGGACATCAATCTCGAGGTCAAGGAGGGCGAGCGGATCGTCGTCTGCGGGCCGTCGGGCTCGGGCAAGTCGACCCTGATCCGCTGCATCAACCGGCTCGAGGAGCATCAGCAGGGCGACATCATCGTCGACGGCGTGACCTTGTCGAACGACGTCAAGAACATCGAGGCCATCCGCCGCGAGGTCGGAATGGTGTTCCAGTCGTTCAATCTCTTTCCGCACCTCACCATCCTCGACAACCTCACCCTGGCCCCGATCTGGGTGAAGAAGATGCCCAAGAAGGACGCCGAAGAGGTCGCCATGGGGCTGCTCACGCGCGTGCGCATTCCCGAGCAGGCGTTGAAGTATCCCGGCCAGCTCTCCGGCGGCCAGCAGCAGCGCGTCGCGATTGCCCGAGCGCTCTGCATGCGGCCCAAGATCATGCTGTTCGACGAGCCGACCTCGGCGCTCGACCCGGAGATGGTCAAGGAAGTGCTCGACGTCATGATCGAGCTGGCGCGGGAGGGCATGACCATGCTGTGCGTCACGCACGAGATGGGCTTCGCCCGGGCCGTCGCCGACCGTGTGATCTTCATGGATCGCGGCGAGATCGTGGAGCAGAACGAGCCCGAGGAATTCTTCGCCAACCCGCGCAACGAGCGCACCAAGCTGTTCCTCGGCCAGATCCTGCACCGCTGAGAGCCGGCCTGCGCCGCGATGAAGATCCTGGTCACGGGCGGCGCGGGCTTCATAGGCTCGGCCGTCATCCGCCACATCGTCCGCGACACCGACTGGACGGTGGCCAACGTCGACAAGCTTACCTATGCCGGCAATCTCGAATCGCTGGCGGAAGCCCGCACCAGCAACCGCCACACCCATTTCAAGGTCGACATCTGCGACCGCGCGGCGATCGCCGAGATCTTCCGCAGCGTGCAGCCGGACGCCGTGCTGCACCTCGCGGCGGAAAGCCATGTCGATCGCTCGATCGATGGCGCCGCGCCCTTCATCGAGACCAACGTCACCGGCACCTGGGTCATGCTCGACGCGGCGCTGGCCTACTGGCGCACGCTCGACGAGGCTACGCGCGGCCGCTTCCGCTTCCAGCACATCTCGACCGACGAGGTATTCGGCTCGCTGGGCCCGACCGGTCGCTTCACCGAGACCACGCCCTACCAACCGAGCTCGCCCTACTCCGCCACCAAGGCGGCGTCGGACCATCTGGTGCGGGCGTGGCATCATACCTATGGCCTGCCGACTCTCGCCACCAACTGCTCCAACAACTACGGGCCGTACCACTTCCCCGAGAAGCTGATCCCGCTGGTGATCATCCGGGCGCAGCGCGGCGAGACCCTGCCGGTCTACGGCAAGGGCGAGAACGTGCGTGACTGGCTGCATGTCGAGGATCACGCCGAGGCACTGACCCTGGTCCTGCGCAACGGCCGGCCGGGCGAGACCTACAATGTCGGCGGCGACAGCGAGCGGCGCAACATCGACGTCGTCGAGTGCCGGGCAGCCCCAACCGCCCGCATGCCCGCCTGATCCGCTTCGTCACCGACCGGCCAGGCCACGATGCGCGCTATGCCATCGATGCCGGCAAGATCCGCAGCGAGCTGGGCTGGCGACCGCGCCACGGCTTCGAGGACGGGCTGCGCCACACGGTGCGGTGGTTCCTCGACCACAAGGATTGGTGGGAACGGGTCATGAGCGGCGCCTACCGGGGCGAACGGCTGGGCCTTCCGGGCCAGCCCTGAGTTTTTCTGAGGTTGAACACCTAGTAGTACCCTCACCCTGAGGAGCGGCCGCCAGGCCGCGTCTCGAAGGGTAGGCCAAGCCACCGTAGTTTCCCACCCTTCGAGACGCGGCCTGGCGGCCGCTCCTCAGGGTGAGGAATTCGCTTGAACCAACTACGTCCCAGCGCTCACCGACCACCGGAACCTCACCGTCGTGCCGACGTTCGAAACCGTATGGTGGATGCGACAATGCAATGGGTCGTTTGGCTTGCCGTCGCGGCTCTCACCATGAGCGGCTGCGCAGGCGAGAACGCGCTCTACACCAACCCCAAGTACGTCCCCGGCTATAAGCCGGGCGGCGGCACTGCTCAGGCTTACGACCGTGCCCCGAGGCTCGACTGGCGCCAGCTCTGACGGCCGTTCCTCAGGCCAGGTTCTTCTTGAAGAAGCCGACGGTGCGCTCCCAGGCCAGCTTGGCGGCCGCCTCGTTGTAGCGCGGCGTAGAGTTGTTGTGGAAGCCGTGCTGCGTGCCGGGATAGAAATGCGCCTCGTAGGCGACCTCGCTGGCCTTCAGCGCCGCCTCGAAAGCAGGCCACATCGCGTTGATGCGCTCGTCGTTCTCGGCGTACTGGATCATCAGCGGCGCCTTGATCTTCGCCACCGAAGCCGTCTCCGCAGCGGCGCCGTAGAACGGCACGGCGGCCTGCAGGTCGGCGCCGAGCGCAGCGGCAAGAAAATTGGTCGTGCCGCCGCCCCAGCAGAAGCCGGTCGCGCCGAGCTTCCCCGTGGAGAGCGCATGCGTCTTCAGGAAGCGCGCGCTGTTCACCATGTCGGTGCGCAGCTTGGCCTGATCGAGGCCGGCCTGCAGCGTGCGCCCATCGTCGTCGTTGCCGGGGTAGCCGCCGACCGGGAACAGGCCGTCCGGTGCAAGGGCGACGAAGCCCTCGACCGCGGCACGCCGTGCGACATCCTCGATGTAGGGGTTGAGCCCGCGGTTCTCGTGGATCACCAGCACCGCCGGGAACGGCCCAGCGCCGGACGGCTGGACCAGGTAGCCGCGCATCTGCCCGGACGTGCCACCCGGCGAAGGATAGTTGACGTAGCGCGCCTTGATCCGGGAATCGGTGAAGGAGATGGTCTGCGCACTGGCGTAGCGCGGCATCAGCGCCTGCGCCATCGCCAGCCCGCCCACCGCCACGACGGCAGCTTGCTGGAAGAACGTCCGCCGGTCGATGCGGCCGTGGCAGTACTCGTCGTAGAGCTCGAACACTCGCCGGTCGATCTCGCCCTGCGTCAGCGCTGGATGCTCGGTGATCGTGTGGTCAGGCATAGTCGGCACCTCCCCGTTCTTCGCCGGGAATAGTGGTCTCGTTCGCCTGACGACGAAAGTCGATTGCGGGCGGGTTCAAGTGCTTGTGAGTGCCCTCTTCTCCGCCCCGACCCTTCTTCGCCCATGAGCGCGACACTCCAGTGGCGCTTGATCATCGGGGCCGCGTGACCTTCGGGTCACCCCTCCAGCTGCCGCTTGAGGCCGGCCCAGCGATCGAGGATGGGCAGGATCGCGTCGTCCTTGCCCGCCGGCAGGGAGAACACGACGCGGTCGATGCCGAGACGCCGGTAGAGCCGCAGGCGCTCGATGTCGTCGGGCACCCGGAACAGGCTGATCGGCAGGCCTGCCGGGTCGCGGCCGGCCTCGCGCGCCATCTGGTGGAACTGGTCGATGACGCCCAGCCCATCACGCTCCAGCCAGTCGTCGCGCGGGATCCAGCCGTCGCCGTAGCGGATCGCCCGCCGCGCGGCGTGCGGGAAGGCGCCGCCGACGATGATCGGCGGATACGGCTTCTGCCACGGCTTGGGCCACTGCTTCATCCTGTCGAAACGCACGAGCTCGCCGTGATACTCGGGCTCCTCCTCGGTCCAGATCGCCTTCATCGCCTCGATGCGCTCTCGGGCGAGCTTGTGGCGCGTGGCGAAGACGGTGCCGTGGTTCTCGACCTCGTCCTGGTTCCAGCCGTTGCCGACCCCGAACAGGAAGCGACCCTGGGAGAGCTGATCGAGCGTCGAGACGACCTTGGCGGTGACAATGGGATCGCGCTGGATGACCAGCGCGATGCCTGTGCCGACCTTGAGCCGGGTGGTGGCGACCGCTGCCGTGTTGAGCGCGAGGAAAGGATCCATCAGCTCATAATAGGCCCGTACGAGCCCGCCGCTCGCCGGATAGGCCGATCTACGCGACGAGGGAATATGGGTGTGCTCGGGCACCCACAGGGATTCGAAGCCACGCTCTTCCAGGGCCCGGCCGAGCGCCGCCGGATGCATGGACTCCGTGGTGAAGAACATCACCGCCCCGATCTTCATGAACGCACCCCCAAGACTGGCAAGCCTGCCTCAATTTAAGGCCGCGCTCCGGACAGGCAAAGCGGCAGCTTCGTTCAATCCTGCAGGGTCGCCCGCACGACGGCAGCGACCTCGTCCACCGCCTCCACCGGCATGTGGGCGCCCATCGGCAGGCTGAGCACGGTCTCCGCGAGCGTCTCGGCGAGCGGGAACGTGCCCACCGGCCAGCCGAGATCGGCGTAAGCCTCCTGCAGGTGCGGCGGGATCGGATAGTGGATCAGCGAGCCGATGCCCGCCTTCTCGAGCGCCGCGATCAGGTCGGCGCGCCGCCCGGTCCGCACGACATAGAGATGCCAGATCGGCTCGGCCCATTGCGGTGCACGCGGCAGGCCGAGACCTGCGATGCCGGCCAGTCTGTCGTCGTAGCGCGCGGCCAGCACCCGCCGCCGCTCGTTCCAGGCATCGAGGCACGGCAGCTTGACGCGCAGGAAAGCCGCCTGCATCTCGTCGAGCCGCGAATTGTAGCCACGCTCCAGGTTCACGTACTTCACCCGGCTGCCGTAATTGCGCAGCACGCGCAGCCGCTCGGCGAGCTTCGGATCATCCGTCGTCACCGCGCCGCCATCGCCGAAGGCGCCGAGGTTCTTGGTCGGGAAGAAGCTGTGCGCGCCGGCATGGCCGAGGGCGCCGGTGCGCCGGCCGCGCACCCTGGCGCCCTGCGCCTGCGCCACGTCCTCGACCACCTTGAGGCCATGCTTGTCGGCCAGCGCCATGATCGCGTCCATGTCGGCCGGCTCGCCGTAGAGGTGGACCGGCATGATGGCCCGCGTCGCGGGTGTGATCGCCGCCGCGATGCGTTCGGGATCGATGTTGGGGCCGGCCGGCGTTGGCTCGACCGGGACGACCGTGGCACCGACCGCCGTCACCGCGAGCCAGGTCGCGATGTAGGTGTTGGACGGCACGATCACCTCGTCGCCGGCGCCGAGATCCCAGGCGCGCAGCACCAGCTCGAGCGCCTCCAGCCCGTTGCCCAGCCCGACACAGTGCGCCGTGCCGCAGAACGCGGCGTACTCCTCCTCGAACGTCGCGACCTCGCGCCCGAGCACGAACCAACCCGATTCCATGACGCGCCGGTACGCCGCATCGAGCTCCGGCTTGAGCTCGGCATAGACCGATTTCATGTCGAGAAACGGGATCATGGCCGCGCCGCCGCCTCGCGTAGGAAGGTTTCGTAGTCGCGCAGATACTCGGCCTCGTCGTAAAGCGTCGAGGCGATCACCAGCACCACGGTCTGCGGCGCGAAGTCGACCAGCTCGTGCCACACCCAGGTGCCGAGATGGAGGGCACGCGTCGGATCGTCGAGCCGGACCTGCTGCCGGCCGCGGCCGTCGTCGAGATCGACCCGGCAGCCGCCGTGCAGCGCCACCAGCAGCAGCTCCGACTGGCGATGGCCGTGGCGGCCGCGCCACTGGCCAGGCGCGATGCGATGCAGCCAGAACAGCCGCCTGGGTGCGAACGGCAGGCCCTTGCCGAGCTCGGCGAAGTTGACCTGGCCGCGCGCGTCGGCGACGCCAGGTATGTCGAGCCAGCAGCAGTTGCGAATCGCCAGAGGGGGTTCACGGGTCACCGACTTGCCACTCCATCACGCATTGCTCGCCCGCAGCTTGCGCCACTGCATGTAGACCACGCCGCTCAACGCCACGAGGCCTCCGACGATCTGATAGGCGTTTGGCATGAAACCATAGGCCATGGACCACAACACGGCGAAAAACGGCACCAGGTTGACCCACAGCGAGGCGATGGCGACGCCGAGCCGGCTGGCACCGACGTTCCAGAAGTAGCCGCCGAGGCCGCTCGCCAGAAGCGCGACCGTCAGGAGCTGGCTCCACACCCAGGGGTCGCTTTCGTCGAGCGGCGAGCGCGACCAGCCGAGAGCGACCAGCACGGCGCTGAGGGCGGTCGCCCAGCCCAGTGCCGACAGCGACGCGACATAGGCGCGGTGCAGCTGGCTGGCGTGGCCGAACCATGCCTGTGCCTTGAGGCTGTAGAGCGTCCACAGGATGTTCGACGACAGCAGGAAGATCTCGCCGCCGCCGAAGCTCACCGGCCCGTCCCCCACCAGGCTCGGCGAGGCGAGGATGGCGCCGCCGACCAGGGTCAGCGCCAGCGCCACCGGGAAGCCCGGATCGAACCGCAGGCCGGTCGCGACGCGGACGGTCACCGCGGCGACCAGCGGCCCTGCCACCTGCACCGCCGCTGCCGTGATCGGATTGCTGAACTTGAGGCCAAGCGTGTAGATGAAGAAGAACGAGGCCATCAGCAGGCCGAGCACGGCGAAGCGCTGCACGCCGACATCGATGCGCAGCGCGCGTACGCCCTCGACCAGCATCAGCAGCACCGCCAGGCCTGCCGTGGCCACCGCGGTCCGGATTGCCGACATCGGGATCAGGTCGAAGTGCGCCAGCATGACCTTGGAGACAGGCACGTTGGCGCCCCAGCTCGCGCCGACGAAGATCATGGCGGCGAACGCGCCCAGCAGGTGACGATGCTCGCGCATCATCGCCCGACCAGCCGCATCTGGCGGAACTGCAGGCCGGCGATGGCGCCCATCACGACCACGCCGCCGGCGAGTTGCAGCCAACTCGGCTCGCGTCCCATCAGGGCGGCGACGCCGATCGCGAACACCGGCGCCGAGTTCGAGAACAGCGAGGCGACTGGCACCCCGACCAGGGAGACCCCGGTGTTCCACAAGAGCAGCGCAATTGCCACGCCGAGCACGCCGATCCAGACGAACATGCCCCACTCGGCTGCGGTCGGCACGCGTGTCGGCACCTCGATTCCGATCGTCGCCCAGACGACGGCGCAGACGAGCGCGAGCAGCACGCTCGCCACGCTCGAGGTCAGGGCGGACAGGGCGATCTGTCCGCGATCGGACAGCCACTGCTGGGCACGGATGGAGTACCAGGCCCAACACAGCTGGGCCACCACCAGGATCGGCTCGCCGCCTTCGAGGCCGACGCCGCCCTCGGCCTTGCCCGGCGTTCCCAGCACGACGATGACGCCGCCGGCGACGACCAGGCAGAGGCTGAGCGGAAAGCCCGCCGGCATGCTCGCGCGCAGCATCAGGCGGGCGAGCAGCGTCGCCCAGATCGGGCCGCACATCAGCACGATCGCTGCCGTCGCCGGATGCGAGTGCGCGACGCCGAACGTGTAGAGCACCGAGAACGCCGCCATCGCCATGCCGAGGCGCAACAGTCGGCCGGGCTGCAGCGGACGCGGGGTCACCGCCGGCCGCGGCCCCAGGACGACGGCCAGCCACAGCACCGGCATGCCGAGCACGTAGCGCAGCCACGACAGCAGCCACTTGTCGTAGTGCTCGCTGAGCGCCGCCAGCACCGGGATCATCGACCCCCAGATCAGGGCGGACAGCAGCAGCACCAGGGTGGCGCGCCGGAGCGCGCCGAGCGAGGGAGCGGCCACGCGCGACCCGTCAGCCAGTCGTGCGCCGGCGCACCGCCTCGTAGCCGACGCGACAATCGCCGTAGACATCGGGCTTCTCGGTCGACACGCGCGCCTCGACGACGCCCGGCTGGGCGAGGCAGAGATCGAGGATGGCGTCGACCAGCGATTCCTGCAGGTTGAAATGCCGGCTCTTCGCGAGCGCCACGATACCGTCGTGGACGATGTCGTAGTTCAGGACGTTGGCGATGCGATCGTCGTGTGTCTTGTCGGCCGGCGCCAGCAGCAGGTCGGCATTGACGATCACGGTCTGCGGCCCCTCCTTCTCGAAATCGTGGATGCCGATCGAGACCTGCAGGCGAAAGTCGCGGAGGAAGATGCGGCGATCCATGTCAGCCCTTGTTTTTCTTCCTGTCGAAGGCGATGTCGCGTGGCCGTCCGGTCAGGTGCTCGCCGCTGTCGATGATCAGGGTGTCGCCGGTGAAGGTGGGCGTCGCCACGATGAAGCGCAAGGCGCGCACCAGGTCGTCGGTCGTGACGCCGACCTGCAGCGGGTTCCGGGTGTGCTGCTCGGCGAAGCGGGAATCTGTCTGGCTGCCGCTGCGCAGGGTCAGGCCCGGGGCGATGCCCGCCACCCTGACTCGCGGCGCGAGGGCCTGCGCCAGCAGCGTGGTCAGCCCCTGCAGGCCGACCTTGGACAGCGTGTAGCTCAGGAAGTCGGGATTGAGGTTGAACAGCTTCTGGTCGAGCAGGTTGACGATCAGCCCGGTCTCGCGGGCCGGCAGCTGGCGCGCCAGCGCCTGCGACAGCAGCATCGGCGCGCGCAGGTTTATCGCCATGTGCCGGTCGAAGCTCGCGGCCGTCGCCGCCGGCGCGCGATCGAGCTCGAACAGCGAGGCGTTGTTCACCAGACAGGTGAGCGTGACGCCGGGTGCGCGGCACCTGTCGACCAGGGCTTCGCTCTGGCGCGCCGACCCGAGATCGGCCCGTACCGCCTTGGCCCTGCCCCCGGCCGCCGCGATGGCGGCCACGGTCTCGCGCGCGCCCTCGGCCGATGCGTGATGGTGGACGAAGACGTAGTAGCCGTCCGCCGCCAGCGCCAGCGCCAGGGCGCGCCCGATGCGCTGCCCGGCTCCCGTGACCAGTGCGCCCTTCACGTGCGCGCTCTTCTCATCCTCCTCCCCAGCATTGCCGGGGAGGTGTCCGCGCCTGCCCTGAGCGAAGCCGAAGGGTCTTCGCGGACGGAGAGGTCATGCGCGTCAGTGGTGGTGCTCATGACCCCTCCGCCGCCGCAAGACGGCGGCACCTCCCCAGCGCAGCTGAGGAGGAGAATAATGAGCCTGTATTGCTGCCTTGTTCACGAGGGTCTACTAGCATGCGGCCATGACCTCGTCCCCGTTCGAAACCGTCGACTGCGTTGTGGTCGGCGCAGGTGTCGTCGGCCTCGCCGTCGCCCGCGCTCTCGCCCTTGCCGGCCGCGAGGTCATCGTCGTCGAAGCGGCGGAGGGCATCGGCACCGAGACGAGCTCGCGCAACTCCGAGGTCATCCACGCCGGCATCTACTACCCCAAGGGCAGCCTGATGGCGCGAAGCTGCGTCGCCGGCCGCCGCCGCCTTTACGCCTATTGCGCCGAGCACGGCGTGCCGCATCGCAATTGCGGCAAGCTGATCGTGGCGACCAATGACACCGAAAGGGAGAAGCTCGCAGAGATCAAGGGGCGTGCCGAGGCCAACGGCGTCGAAGGCATGCGCCTCCTCGCCGCCGCCGAGGCGATGGCGCTGGAGCCCAATCTCTTTTGCACGGCGGCGCTGCTGTCTCCCGCCACCGGTATCGTCGACAGCCATTCCTACATGCTGGCGCTGCAGGGCGACGCCGAGGCGCACGGCGCGATGCTCGCCTTCAACAGCCCGCTCGAGCGCGGCCGCGTCGTCGACGGCGGCATCGAGATCACAATCGGTGGCGCCGAGCCGATGACGCTGCGCTGTCGCACCGTCGTCAACTCGGGCGGACTGCATGCGCCGGCGCTGGCGCAAAGTATCTCCGGCATGCCATCCAGTCGGATCCCGCCTGCGTACTACGCCAAGGGAAACTACTTTACCTTGACCGGACGCTCGCCCTTCACCCACCTGATCTACCCGGTGCCCGTGCCGGGCGGCCTCGGCGTGCACATTACCGTGGATCTCGGCGGCCAGGCCAAGTTCGGCCCCGATGTCGAATGGATCGACGGCATCGACTACAACGTCGACCCGCATCGCGCCGACAAGTTCTATGCCGCGGTGCGCCGCTACTGGCCGGCCCTCCAGGACGGCGCGATCCAGCCGGGCTACGCCGGCATCCGGCCCAAGATCGTGCCGCAGGGCGCGCCGGCCCAAGACTTTGTCGTGCAGGGGCCGGCCGATCACGGCGTACCGGGCCTGATCAACCTGTTCGGCATCGAATCGCCGGGTCTCACCGCCTCGCTCGCCCTGGCCGATCTGGTGCGCGACATCGCCAACGCATGAGCCTGGCCCGCCGCGGCCTGCTTGCTGGTTGGCTCGGCACCCTGCTGGGCGGCTGCTCGGCGGCGGCGATGCTGAACGCCACGGTGCCGCGCGACGGCTATTCGCTCGAGCATCGCCGTGATGCTGGCCGCCAATACGGGGTGGCTCGCAACGGCCGGGCGCCATAAGCGCGCCCCGACGCGGGACGATGTCCTGCTGTGGATCGACAACGCCCGATCCGCAACGCGGAAGTCCGTTCCGGGGCTAGTGCGTCTGGGTGAGGTTCGCTAATGCTGGCCCCGAGCAAAGGTCCCCGGGGGAAATCCAGCAGATGATCAAGACTCGCTTCACCGAGATGTTCGGCGTCAGGCACCCGATCGTACAGGGCGGCATGCAATGGGTCGGCCGCGCCGAGCTGACCTCGGCGGTGGCCAATGCCGGCGCGCTGGGTTTCCTGACCGGCCTCACTCAGCCGACCCCGGAGGATCTGCGCAAGGAGGTCAAGCGCTGCCGCGAGATGACCGACCAGCCGTTCGGCGTCAACCTCACCATCCTGCCCACCCTGGTGCCGCGGCCCTACGGCGAGTACATCGACGCGATCATCGATTCTGGCATCAAGATCGTCGAGACCGCGGGCAACAACCCCAAGCCGTTCCTGCCCAAGCTCAAGGCAGCCGGCATCAAGGTCATCCACAAATGCACCTCGGTGCGCCACGGCGTCACTGCCGAGAAGGTCGGTGTCGACGCGATCTCGATGGACGGCTTCGAATGCGCCGGCCATCCCGGCGAGGACGACGTGCCCAACCTCGTGCTGCTGCCGGCGGCGGCCAACGTCATCAGCATCCCGATGATCGCGTCCGGTGGCTTCGGCGACGCGCGCGGCCTGGTCGCGGCGCTGGCGCTGGGCTGCGAGGGCATCAACATGGGCACCCGCTTCATGGCGACCAGGGAAGCGCCGATCCACGACAACGTGAAGAAGGCGCTGGTCGACAGCGACGAGCGCTCGACGTCGCTGATCCTGCGCACCATGCGCAACACCAGCCGTGTCTACGGCAACTCGGTCGCCAGGAAGGCGATCGAGATGGAGCACGAAGGCAAGACCATCCAGGAGATCGGCCCGATCGTCGCCGGCGCCAAGGGCCGCGTCGTCTACGAGACCGGCGACATGGAGCACGGCATCTGGTCGGCCGGCACCGTGATGGGCCTGATCAAGGACATCCCGACCTGCAAGGAGCTAGTCGAGCGCATCGTCAGCGAGGCCGAGGAGATGATCCGCGGCCGGCTCTCGAAGGCGATCGCGGCCTGACCGCGAGCCGCCGCCTGCGGCAGCACGCATCGTCGATCGCCGAAGAGCTCCCGGGCTCGGTAGCTCCGGCGAGGCCGGGCACCGCTCCCCTTGGCGCCAGCGTCGCACCCGCGGCTAGTTGGCGGTCGTGACGGAGCCGTTCGAATCGACGATCAGCAGGACCTCGGTCTTGCCGCGGAGTGCCTTGGCGCGCCAGACGCCGTCGCCTTTGCTCACGATGCGCACACTCTTGTAGCCGTCGGCCTCGATGGCGGCGCGCGCCGCGTTCTCGCCGGCCGGGTCGGGACTATCGGACGACCCCACCGTGCCGGCGTCGCCGGTGGCGGTCGCCGCTGTCGAATCGGTGGTTGATGGCCTTGCCGCCTGACGAGGCTTCAGGAGCAGCGGCACCGGCGCCTGCTGGGGCTCGAGCGATGCCTTCGGCAATTCCACCGGTGTGGACCTGGCAACCGCGATCGGGCGCGGCACCGCTTGGCGGTCCTTCGTCGGATGAGACGCGGGGTTCATCGACAGCAAGTGCGGCTTGCCGTCATCGGAGTGCCTCGCGAGGATGTAGGTGCCTGTCGCCCCTACGATCGATACCACTGCCACGAGGGTGAAGATGCTGCTTCTCACGGTCGCCTCCCGGGTGGGTCGCCTTATGGTCCTCGACGGCTGAGGTTGCCGGCACGGACGCTCGGGCGAGGAAGGATCGTCGAATGACGGCACTTCTATCGGTCTTTCGTATCCCGGCGGTGTCGTGCCCCGGACAAACTGTATCGTCTGTGTCGCTACGTCTTCCCGGCTGTGCCGTTGCGGCGACCGTCCTCCCGGCTGCACTTCGCTTGGGCAACGGAAGGGACAACGATCCAGCCGCAAGGTCGTATCGGACCGTCTCCGGCATCGCTATGCTTACCCTGCCTGGGCGTTCGACTTCCGGCCGCTCCAGTTTCTCGGCCCTGCGAGATGCAATTCGATCGAGTTCGACGGCGAGAGCTCCTCAAGCTCCTTGGCAGAACGGCGGCAGCGTGGCCGCTTGCCGCACATGCCCAGCACGCGACGAACCCGGTGATCGGGTTGCTCGGGAGTGAATCGCCGGAGCTATGGGCGAGTCGCATGCAGGCGTTCCATCTGGGCCTGGGCGAAGCCGGGTACGTCGATGGCCTGAACGTCGTGATCGAATATCGCTGGGCCGACGGCCGCAACGATCTGTTGCCGGCACTGGCTGCCGATCTGGTTCGTCGTCGGGTGACCGTGATCGCCACACCGGGCAGCACTCCGGCGACACTCGCGGCAAAGGCGGCGACATCGACGATTCCGATCGTCTTCTGGATCGGTGGCGACCCGATCGAGCTTGGCCTCGTCGGCAGCATGAACCGGCCGGAAGGCAATCTCACCGGGGTGACCACGTTGAACCATGGGCTGGTCGCCAAGCGCATGGAGCTTCTGCATGAGGTGGCGGCGGGGACGCGCGCGCTTGCCGTGCTGATCAACCCGACAAGCCCGGCCCTCAGCAAGATCACGATCGAGGAAGCGCAGGCAGCGGCTCGCGGCCTCGGCCTGGAGCTTCTGATACTGGAGGCCAGCACGGAGCGTGACCTCGATAGAGCCTTTGCAACCCTGGTCCAAGTGCGAGCCGGCGGGCTGGTGCTGGGTACCGATGCCTTTTTCAGTAGCCGGCTCGAGCTGATTGCGGCGCTTTCTGTCCGCCATGCGATGCCCACGGTCTACCAGTTTCGCGAGTTCGTCACGGCTGGCGGGCTCATCGGGTATGGCGGCAGTCTTGCAGAGGCGTTCCGCGGAACGGGCGTCTACACCGGGCGCATACTCAGTGGCGAAAAGCCCGTCGACCTGCCGGTCCAGCAGGTAACGAAGCTGGAACTGTACATCAACCTGCAGACCGCCAAGGCCCTCAAGCTGCAGCTTCCGCTCCACCTGATCGGTCGCGCCAACGAAGTGGTCGATTGAGCCCACTTTCAGTAGTGGCCAATGCAAAAATGGAGGGAATCCGCCGCGACGGGCTCATATCGGCATGATGCCGCGGCGCGGGGAGGCGGTCGCGTAGGTGTCGCCGGCGATCGGCGCGCCCAGGGCCACGAGCGCGTTGCGCTGCTCCTGGATCGGGGTACGCAGGATCGCGTCCTCGATCCTGGCCAAGGTCGCGAAGGGTGGCGCGTCGAGCGTGCGCCTCATCCAGGCAGCAGCACCCGGCCAGCGCGCCGCATCGATCTGGACCCTCGCCCAGGCGGCATTGCGGAAGAAGCACGCCGGGGCGATGTCGCCGATCGACAGGGTCGGCCCGAAGCGGAAGCCCTCGGCCGGCGCCTCGCTCTCGAGATAATCGAGCACCGCCGGCACGTCCTCCTTCAGGGTGCGATCGACCAGCGCGCGATCGCCCTTCTCGCCCCACACCGACGGCCGGATGGCGATCTGGTTGAACAGGCGCCAGATGAGGACGTCGCCCATGCGCGTGTCAGCGAACTCCTCCAGCCAGCGCGCCCGCGCACGGTCGCGGATGTCGGCCGGAAACAGCGCCGGCTCGGGCTGCCTGTCCTCGATGTACTGGCAGATCACCGACGAGTCGGAGAGCACGAGGTCGCCGTCGACCAGCACCGGGATGCGGCGCAGCGGGCTCAGCTTCGAGAACCGGTCGTCGCCGAAGAACGGCACGATCGGGTCGACCTCGTATGCCATGCCCTTGGCCTCGAGGCACACCAGGACCTTGCGCACGTAGGGCGACAGATAGCTGCCGACGATCTTGATCATGGTTGTCCCGACGTTCGAAAGATCACGAGTATCGACTTACGATTGGAAGCACGCCACTCGTTCTCCTCCCCAGCTTCGCTGGGGAGGAGTCTCGGTATTCCGAATCAGGCGCGGCTCGCGAAGCGAACGCGCCGCAGGAGGGGGCATGAGCGGGACCGGGACTATGCCCCCTCCGTCCGCGAAGACCCTTCGGCTTCGCTCAGGGCAGGCGCGGACACCTCTCCGGCGAAGCTGGGGAGGATTCCGGAGTCACACCAGATTGATGCGACAGCCGCAGACCTCGACCTGCGAGGGCCCGAGCTTCCTGCCGCGCTTCTCGGCGGCGGCAAGGACCCTGGCCTTGTCGACGGCCTTGACGTCGTAGGCTGACACGCCCTGCCCGCGCCCGTCGCTCGCCGGCACGAATCGAATCTCGCCGCCGTCGAGCGCGATGCGGTTGCCTTGCACGGGACGGCCAAGAATCTTCGCCCAGTTGGCGGCGGCGGCCGACGGATCGGGATGCTGGATCTCGACGCCCGCCAGCCCGTTGGTGACGTCGGAGCGGGCGTGCTTCAGCCAGTCCTTCTCGGCCGGCGGCCACCACAGCGCCGGATCGACGCCCTTGGGCGCGAAGGTCGTGTCGAGCGACAGCAGGACGCCCGCCGTGTCGGACGGATGGAAGTGGGTGTACTGGTACTCGGGCAGATCCTTCTGCGCCACGGCGCGGATGCCGAGATCGGTCACGCGCTTGCGCTCGGCCGCAGCGTCGGCGACCTGGAGGATCACCATGTAGCCGCCGTCGCCCTTGCGCCGATCGATGTAACGGCCGGCCGACGTACCTTCCTGGAACGGCGTGACGATCTCGAGGAAATCATGCCCGGTCGGGCAGACGACGTTGACCAGGCCCCACTTGGCGACGCCGGGATCGCGATAGGCGACGTCGATGCCGAGGATATCGCACAGTTCCTCGCGCGAGCTCTCGAGCTCCTTCGTGACGAACACGCATTGGCGCAACCGCATCGCTTCCCTCCCATTTCCGGCCGTTACCCTCTATCGTAGCGCCATGCGGACCGTGTGGACCATGGCTTTCGTGGCGGCGGCCGCGCTCTCGTTCTGCTTCCCGGACTTCATCGTCTTCCGCTTCACGCAGGCAGCGATCTGGGCGATCGCCCTGGTCGGGCTGGTGATCCTGTGCGGCATCAGCGGACAGTTCTCGTTCGCCCAGGCGGCCCTGTTCGGCATCGGCGGGTACTCCGCGGCGATCGTCGTCAACCAGTCCCCGCTTTCGATCTATTTGGGATTGCCCGCAGCGGTGTCGATGGGCTTCGCGGCGGGCTACGGCCTCGGCCGCATCGCCGGCAGCCACAGCCTGTGGACACAGGCGCTGGTGACCTACGCCTTCGCCATCGCCTTCCCGCAATTGCTGCGCTGGCGCCTGATCGAAGACATCACCGGCGGCGTGAGCGGCCTCTATCTCGACTTCCCCAGCCCACCGGTCGATTTCCTGAGCGACGATCGCTGGCGTTTCCTGATGACTCTCGGCCTGCTCGGCACGGGTCTCTGGCTCGCCTACAACCTGATCGACAGCCGCTCCGGCCGCGCCCTGCTGGCAACGCGCGACAATGATCTCGCCGCCTCCGCCCAGGGCATCCGGGTGGCGCAGGCACGGGCCACCGCCTCGGGTATCGCCGGCGCCTACATCGCCCTGGCAGGCTGCCTCTCGGCCTTTCAGTTCGGTTTCGTCGGCCCTACCGGCTACACTTTCGGGCTGTCGATCCAGATGCTGTTCGGGCTGGTGATCGGCGGCATGTACTCGCCAGGCGGCGCCGTGCTGGGCGGCCTGGTCCTGCAGTTCCTGCCCGACCTTACTGCCGGCCTCGGCAAGGGCCTGTCGGGCCTGCTTTACGGCGTGCTGCTGATGGGCGCGATCGTCGTCCTGCCGCAGGGGCTGGCGGGCTTGCTGGAGGCGCTACGGCTCCACAGGCAGCGGAAGACGGCAAGGCCGACAGCAGCAGCCCGGGCACCTTCGCGCCCACCTGACGCTAGCTGGTAGTGACCTGCATCGCCTTCAAGGGCGGTTCTCCCCCAGCCGTTCGCGAAGCGGCTGGGCTCATTGTCGCCTCAGCGACGCCCAGGTCGAGAGGCGCCCTTCTCGAGGCGTTCAAGGCGGGACTCTAACGTCTCTCGCATGACCTTCATCTGTTGCTGTAGTTGCTGGTCCTGCACCTTCAACCGATCAATGTGGGCGGCGAGGTCGGCAAGCTGTTGCTGGAGACCGCTCAATCGCCTGTCGACATAGGCTGCGTCGACGCCGCGCTGCTGGCCGATCGCCAGTGCGGGCACCAGGAAGAGTGCCATGACACCAATCCAGATGCCGACTGCCTTCATCGAAGGTCCGCCTTCGCCACCGCCGGGCCGGACCGCTCGACCCAGGCCAGCCGGTTGCCCTCGACGTTGCAGGAAACCCAGCGCGCCATCGGCTTGCACCTCATCATCGGCTCGACCTTCGATTGTCACTCATATCGCGAGACAATCGAACACTTGCAGGGATCCGCGCCCCTTGGATCACGACAGGTCCCCGTCACCTCGTGTCGAGCGCAGATTTCCGGGCCGCGAGCGTCTCGCTCGCAGCCCGCAAGAACACGAGCTGACGTCGCTCAGTACCCCTTGAACACCGGAGCCCGCTTCTCGACGAAGGCGCGGGCGGCTTCCTTGTGGTCCTCGGTCTCGCCGGTCCTGCCCTCCTCGGCGATCTTCATGTTCTTCTTGACGTGCCACCAGGCCACGCGCGGGCCGGCGGCGAGCTTCCTCGCGAACGTCATGGTCTCGGCCTCGAGGCTGGCATCGTCGACCACGCGGTTGGCCAGGCCGAGCTTCTCGATCTGCTCGGCGTTCAGGATCTCGGCGGTGAAGTAGAGTTCGCGCGCCTTGGAGGTGCCGACCAGCTTGTGCAGGAAGTAGTGCGAGCCGAAATCGCCCGAGAAGCCCACCTTGGCGAAGGCCGTGGTCATGCGCGCGCTCCTGCCGACGAAGCGCATGTCGGCGGCCAACGCCAGCGACAGGCCGGCGCCCGCCGCCACGCCGTTCACCATGGCGATCGTGGGCTTGCCCATCTCGTGCAGCAGCTCGGAGACCTGCATGCGGTTGCGAATGTCGTGGACCTTGTCCTCGTAGGTTTTGTCCTGGTCGCGGCCGGCGGCCATCGACTTCACGTCGCCGCCGGCGCAGAACGCCTTGTCGCCGGCGCCGCGCACCACGACGCAGCCGATGTCGCGCGAGCCCGCCGCCTCGGTCAGCGCATCCTGCAGACCCGCCATCATGTCGCGCGACAGGGCGTTCATCGCCTCTGGCCGGTTGAGGACGATCTTCATGACGCCGTCCTCGACGGATTTCAGCAGGTGAGACATCGGGTTCCTCCGGTATTGCGAAAGCCTTGGCTGGCGGCGAATGTTTCGTAAAGAGCGCAGTCGCGCAACGGTATTCCGCCTCGCTGAGCGGAACCCTATCAGGAGAATATGGGCGCCATGACTTACGAAACCTTGCTCACCGAGCTGGCCGACGGCGTGATGACCGTGACGCTCAACCGTCCCGACAAGCTCAATGCCTTCAACACCGTGATGAGCCGCGAGCTGATCGATTTTTTTCAGCATGTGAACGAGATGGACGATGTCCGCGCCGTCGTCGTCACCGGCGCTGGCCGCGCCTTCTGCGCCGGTGCCGACATCTCGGGCGGCAGCGGCGCCTTCCAGGTATGGAACGACGGCAAGGCCCCGCAGAAGCGCGACGCGCGCGATTCGATCACGCTCGCCATCTTCAACTGCCTGAAGCCGATCGTGGCGGCGATCAACGGCGCGGCCGTCGGCGTCGGCATCACCATGTGCCTGCCGATGGACATCCGCCTGATGTCCAGCGCGGCGCGCATCGGCTTCGTCTTCAACAAGCGCGGCATGGCCATGGAGGCCGGCTCGTGCTGGTTCCTGCCGCGGCTGGTCGGCATGCAGCGCGCCCAGGAATGGGTGATGACGGCCGAACTGCTCGGCGCCGAGGAAGCGCTGAAAGGTGGCCTCGTGCGCTCCGTCCATGCACCGGAGGAGCTCGTGCCGGCGGCGCAGGCGCTGGCACGCAAGTTTGCCGCCAGCACCTCGTCGGCGGTCGCCGCCGCCGTCAACCGGCGCCTGATGTGGAGCATGCTGGGCGCCCAGGATCCGCTCGATGCGGTGACGCTCGACCTGCAATGCGTCGGCTACCTCGCCGCCGGCGCCGACGCTCAGGAAGGCATCAAGTCGTTCTTCGAGAAGCGGCCGCCGGCTTTTCCGCTGAAGCCCAGCAAGGACATGCCGCCCTTCGGTCCGTGGGCAAAATAGCGGCTTGGAAGGCGGCTTTGGCGGGCGTCTAATGGCGGCATCGCCGAAGGTTGCCGCTGGAGATCGCCGCCATGCCGCCTCGCTCAATCACCGCCGCGAGCACACGTCGCGATCCTGCCTATGCCGCGCTGGAAGAGCGCATCCTGGCACGCGACCAGAAGGGCGCGAGCGAGGTCTATTATGGCCTGGTGCGGGAGGGCCGGCCGTTGCCGGAGATGCTGCGAGAGGCGGTGCGCATCCACGGGCCCTATACCCACGTGCCCTATCACGAGCGGATGGACGACGGCTACGTCAACTTCGTCAACAACGACCACTGCCTGCTGAGCGCGCGTGCCACCCTGCATCTCGCCCGCATGCTGCCCGGCGGCGCGTCGGGACTGCCGATGGCGCAGACCATCTGGTACATCCCGACCGGCCTCGATATCTGGAACCAGAAGATCGCCAAGGCGCCCGGCCACTACTCGCGCGGCTTCCAGATGCCCGACGGTCCGCCGCCGGCGCCGGTCGTCCACTGGCCCGACCAGGCACCGCTCGCGCTCGGCGGCCCGCTGAAGGAACGCCTCGGGCAGTGGATGACCTTGGTCCATCGCGGCCAGGTGATCGACGCCTATCGCGTCTTCCTCGGCCTGATGCAGAACCCTGCCGAGCGGCGCGCCGCGCTGGCCGAGCTCTGCTTCGCCGGCCTGATCGACGTGCAGGACCGTTCCTTCCACAATCGCTCCTACACGACCGGGCACAAATCGTTCCGCGCCCGCGCCACCGTCGAGCTCGGCGAGGCGATCGGCTGGGACATGGCGCACGACGTGCTCTATGCCGGCGCGCTCGACATCGCCGTCGGCCCGCGCTGGTACTCGCTCTACGAGACGGCGTGCAACGCCATCATGATCCATCTCGAAGGCCAGACCCTGCACGCCGTGCCTTATAGCGGCACGACCGAGCAGGAGCGCGCCATCCTCGCCGACAACAAGGCTCCGCTCGATGCCGCCGAGACCGACGCGCTGATCGAGGTCATCCTGCGCGAGCCCGAGCCGGCGTTCGCCGTTCATCTCACCGCATTGCTGAAGGCCGGGAAGAGCCCCCGCGCCATAATGGATGCGATTCAGGTCGGCGCGGCGCAGGTCGTCATCGAGACGCACGACGAGCTGAACTTCTCCCTGCCCCAGCATTGCTACGAGTACTGCAACACGCTGGGCTGGTTCTGGGACACCTTCGATCATCCGCAGCGGCTGAAGCTGCTTTACCTGGCCGCCGCCTATCTCAACCAGGCTGCCTGGCACCAGAAGCTGACCGGCGACCTGACGCCGCCGCGCCGCGAGCCGCCGGCACACGCCATGGCGCTCGGCGCCAGCGAGATGGCCAGGCGGGTCGAGGCGGCCTGCATCGCGCTCGATGCTCCCGGTGCGCTGGGCTGGGTCGAGACCTATCTCGGGAGCGGCCACGACACCGCGCTGCTGGTGCGCTCGCTCGCCTACGCCTGCTCGCGCCTCGGCAACGACCCGCACAACCAGGAGATCGCGTTGTGCATGCTGGAGGACTACGGCAAGAACCGGAACCCGCATCGCGCCCGCCTGCTGCTCGCCGCGGCGCAGCACACGGCGCGCCATCGCAAGTACGGCGACGCGCTAGAGTGCAGCCGGCGCTTCGGCACGGCGCTGGGGGTCGCCGAGCTGGCCTAGGACAACCAAGATGCGCCCATGCCGAACCTCGAGAATCTCAGGAAGCAAGCCAAGCTCTACGTGCGCTGGCATCGCGACCGTTACTATCCGGTCGCTGCTCAGATCCGTGCCCTCGTCCCCCGCTACAAGGGCCTGACCGACCGACAGGTCCTCGAGGCCGAGTTCAAGCTGAGCGACGCCCAGGAACTGGTCGCCCGTCAATCGGGCTTCGACAGCTGGCCGGCGCTCAAAGCCGGCATCGAGGCCATGCCCGACACTGTCAGGCCCGAAAGCGCGGCGCCGATCCTGAACGGGGTCGAGGCTCAACTCTACGTCGCCGACATCGAGGCCTCGTGCGACTACTTCGCGTCGAGGCTCGGTTTCACCGTTGCGTTCACCTACGGCGAACCGCCGTTCTACGGCCAGGTCAGGCGCGATAATGCCCGCCTCAACCTACGCATGGTCTGCGAGCCGGTCTTCGTCGGCGACATCCGCGAGCGGGAACAGCTACTCGCCGCCTCGATGACCGTCGACAGCGCCGCCGAGATTCGCGAGCTCTTCGTCCAGTACCAGGCGGCCGGCGCCGACTTCCTGCAGACCTTGAAGCAGGAACCCTGGGGCGCCCGCACCTTCATCGTTCGCGATCCCGACGGCAATCTCCTGCTGTTTGCCGGACCCGCGACCTAGCGCTGGCAGACTGAAGCCGGATCCGCGCGAAGGTTGCTGGCCTCGGTTTCAGGCACGGTCATGAGAACCAACGATCCTCTCGCGCTCGCCATGGATCACGAGGGCCTCGCCATCCCTCAGCGTCCGATAGGGAATGCCGGACGCCTCATAGAAGGCGATCTCGCGCTCGACCGACGCGGACTCCGGATGATCCGACTGGTAGTGAACGGCGATGGCGAACGGCACGATGCCCAGCCCATCCCAGACGATCTCCGGATCGTAGCCGGCGGGAACCTCGTGCGGATTGTCGGTCACGGCCGCAGCGCTGAACCCGGCGTAGACGATTGCGTCCCTGGCGATGGCATCCCTGACGATAGCGTCGAAGCCACTCTGCTTCATGGCCCGCCGAAGAATGAAGGCATTGCCGCCATTGATCCAAACCAGGTCGACGTCGCCCAGGAACTGGCGAAGCGGCTCCGATGCCCGGAAGTAGTTCCTGAGATCGAGCTCGACGACGCCAAATCCCAGCCCCGCCAGCTTGCTCGTTTGCCGGTCCAGCCAGCCGGTTCGCGCCTGTGGCCGATGATCGAGTGCATTCAGGATGATCGCGACGCGGCGCGCTTGCCCGGCCAGTGCCACGAGCTCGTCGGGATGGTTGCCGACATCGAAGGACGAAAGATAGAGCCGCATAGGCGGGTCGTAGCAACTGGGGCCCGCGCGGGAAAGGTTCTGCGCCCTCAGGCCATTCCCTCGGACGCCAACGCCAGGCGTCCGCACCGGCCCGACCCGAGAGTCGTCGTAGCCGAGCGGTCCCCGCCGAGCATGGCCACCAGACCCTTCGCGATCGCCGCCGGCGACTTGCCGCCGGGCCGGTACCAGATCGCCGTCCCGTTCAACGCCCCCAGCAGGTGCAGGCGCCACAGGGTGCGGTCGGCTCCCGCCGCCAGCGGCAGGGCCTCGACGAGCGCCACGAACCGGCGTTCGTAGCGGTCACGCAGGGCGACCAGGCGGCGGCGCAGCGGCGGATCGAGTCGGCGCAACTCGGCGGTCATCACGGCGGCATGCGCCGAGTCCGCCAGCAGGGTCTCGAGATGGGCGGTGCAGGCGGCCTCGAGCCGCTCCCAGGGATCCTGGCTGCCCCTCACCGCGCGATCGACGGCGCCGCCGATCTCGGCAACGCCGGCCTCGTACACGGCGGCGATCAGGTCGTTCTTGGACGGGAAGTGATAATACATCGAGCCGGCCAGCATGCCGGCCGAAACCGCCCTTTGCGAACTGGCGGGCAGAGACAGAGAGCAGCTTCTCGCGCGACATGGACGCCACCCTATCACCAAACACTTGTTTGGTAAGGGGCCGGGCGCTAGCCTTTGCGGCATGCCCTACGTGTTCGATCTCGGCAATCCCGCCACCAACGCCGACCCGTTCCCCGAGTTCGCCCGCCTGCGCGCCGAGGATCCGGTCCACTGGTCGCCCGCCATGAAGGCCTGGATCGTGACGCGCTACACCGACGTGCGGCAGGTGGCGCTCAACAACCGCGAGATCTCGGCCGACCGGCTGACGCCGTTCTTCAAGTCCAACCCCGACTATCGCAACGGCTCGCTCGACAGCCTGGTGCGCTATCTCAACCACTGGATGGTGTTTCGCGACCCGCCCGATCACACGCGCCTGCGGCGGCTGTTCACCAAGGCCTTCACGCCGACTGCCGTCGCCAGCCTGGCGCCGAACATCGAGGACATCGTCGCCCAGCTGATCGACGGCATGCTCGCCAAGGCGCGCCGCGGCGATGCGGTCGATTTCATCGCCGACTTCGCCTATCCCCTGCCCGCCTCGGTGATCATGGACCTGCTGGGCGTGCCGCGGGCCGACCTCGAGCAGGTCAAGGTCTGGTCGGACGACATCGCCCTGTTCATCGGCACCGCCCAGATCGCCGGCAACAAGTACCTGCGCGCCGAGGTCGGCGCGCGGGCGATGTCCGGCTACTTCCGAGGCCTGGTCGAGGACCGCACAGGCGAGCCACATGGCGACATGATCAGCCAGCTGGTGCTGGCGCGCGACGACCGCGACGCGCTCAGCACCGACGAGATCATCGGCACCTGCATCCTCCTGCTGTTCGCCGGCCACGAGACGACGACCAACCTGATCGGCAACGGCTTCCTCCATTCGATGAAGCATCGCGGCCAGTGGGACCGCCTGGTTGCCGACCCGACGCTGGCTGCGAGCGCGGTCGAGGAATACCTGCGCTACGACGGTCCGTCAGGAGCCTTGGCCCGCGTCGCCGCCGCCGACCTCGAGATGGCCGGCAAGACCATCCGCAAGGACCAACGGGTGTTCGCCTTCATGAACTCGGCCAACCGCGATCCGGAGGCCTTCGACGACCCCGACCGCTTCGACATCGGCCGCGCCCAGAACCCGCACATGACGTTCGGCCACGGCATTCATTTCTGCCTCGGCGCCCCGCTCGCCCGCCTGGAAGCGGAGATTGCGGCGACCCGGCTCAGCGAGCGCCTGCCGCGCATCCAGCTGCACCCCGGCGAGCCCGACTGGCACGATTCGCTTATCCTGCGCGGCGTCAGGAAGCTGCCGGTGACGCTGGAAGCGTGAGGTCGCTACTCCTGCCGCAGGATCGCGAGGGCCTGCTGGTAGGCCGACTCGGCTCGGACCTTGAGCTCGGGCAACGTGCAGCTGCCGATCGGATGCTGGACCATGACGAACGGGTAGCCGGCGAGGCCGAGGACCCGGGCGATGTTCTTGACGGTCACCTCGAAGGGCGTGGTGCAGATCACCACGGACCGCTTGCCGAGCTGCTCGAAGCTGATGCTGTCGTGCAGACTGCACGTCGAGCAGGAGCCTCAATCCCCCAGGCCGGTGACCAGGAAATCGACGTCCTGCGCCAGGGTGACGAGGGTCGTGGCGGGGGCGGGCGCGCTCGCGTTCTTCTTCGAGGCCACGGTTCGTACCGTGCAGCCATGGCGTTCGACGAACAGGGCAGCGACCTCGCGCAGCATCTCGTCGGCGTTGAGCTTGCCGTTCTCCAGGATGCCGATCCTGAGGCCGTCGAGCCTGGCCAGGGGCGGTGCGCGGAAGGCCTGGCGCCGGGGTGGCGCGGCTTGTGGCGAATAGAGTTGCATGCGGCTGGTCTCCTGCTGGCCAGTTTGGCTTGCCGGCGGCCGGCATGGCAACCGCCGAGCCGCTGCCTGAGGCGCGCCCTAGTTCCAGCGCAGAAGGTGCCGCTCCAGCCGGCCCGCGATGGCGAAGATCAGCATCACCACGACGAGGATCAGCAGGATCAGGGCGAACATGAGTGCTGCGTTGTAGGTGCTCTGGGCGAACGACAGCAGGTAGCCCAGCCCATGGGTCGCGGCCACGAACTCGCCGACGCAGGCGCCGGTGAAGGCGAAGCCGACGGCGACCTTCAGGTTGCCCAGCACCCAGGCGGTGACCGACGGCAGGTAGACGTGCCGCACCAGCGCCAGGCGACCGCCGCCCAGCGTGACGACGCGCTCGACCAGCTTGCGGTCGACCTGGCGAATGCCGGTGTACACGGTGAAGAAGATCAGCACCGCGACGAGGATGAAGGACAGCGCGATCTTCGACGCGATGCCGATACCCAGCCAGATCACGAACAGCGGCGCCAGGATGACGCGCGGGATGGCATTGAGCACGCTCATCACCGGCTCCAGCAACTCGGCGACGAGGGGAATCAGGGCGGCGGCGACCCCCAGCAGGATGCCGACCACGATGCCGAGCGCCAGCCCGCCCAGCGCCGCCGAGAAGGTGGCCTCGAGATGGGGCCAGATCCGCCCGTCGGCGAACAGGTCGGCGAGCGCGTGCCAGACCCGGCTCGGGCTGGGCGCAAACAGCGGATTGAGCATGCCGGCGCGACCCGCGGCCTCCCACGCCGCGACCACCAGCGCCAGCGCGATCAGCCGGCGCAGCCAGGCGTGGCGCGGATCGAGCATCTTCACGCCGCCTCGACGCGGTGATCGACCGCCCGCGTCAGGTCGGCCCACAGGCGCTCGTAGAGCGGCGCAAAGGCCGGATGGGTGCGCGAGTGCACGGGATCGCGCGGCCGGGGGATCGGCACTTGATAGTGCTGGGTAATGCGTGCGCGCGGCCCCTGCGACAGCAGATAGACGTCGTCGGAGAGGCTGAGCGCCTCCTCGAGATCGTGCGTGACCAGCAGCACGCTGATGCCGCCGCGCTCGACCAGGGCCACCACGTCGCGGACCACGCGGGCCCGCACGATGGCGTCGAGGGAAGCGAACGGCTCGTCCATCAGGATCAGCTTTGGCTGGCGCGCCAGCACCTGGGCGAGCGCGACGCGCTTGCGCTGGCCGCCGCTCAGATGGCGCGGGAAACGGTCGCCGAACCCGGCCAGGCCAAGCCGCTCCAGCCAGGCGTCCGCCTCGGCCAGCGCCTTGCGGCGCTCGACGCCGTTCAAGGTCAGGCCGAGCGCCACGTTGTCGCGCGCCGTCTTCCACGGCAGCAGCGCATCGTCCTGGAACAGCAGGCCGATCTCGGCGTGGCCGAGCTTCGTCTCGATGGTGCCCGACAGCGGCTTCTGCAAGCCGATCACCGCGCGCAGCAGGCTCGACTTGCCCGAGCCCGACGGCCCGACCAGGCTGACGAAGCTGCCCTCGCCGACCGACAGGCTCACTCGCTCGAGGACCGGTTCGCCGCTGCCGTAGGAGATCGTCAGATCGCGGACGTGCAGTGGTCAGCCCCCGGCGATCGAGGTGTCGTGCAGCCCCGAGATGCTCGAATCGGGCTTGATCAGGCCGCCGACGATCAGGCTCTGCTGGACGCGTTTGGCGGAGTCGAGATCGATGGTCACCGACTCGGGATAGAGCGATTCGCGGTGCGCCAGGATGATCTGGCCGAATTCCTCGAGATCGAGCCCGGCCGTCATCTCCTTGGGGAAGGACGCGCTCAGCTGGTTGCCGGTCATGGCGCGCAGCGTCTTCAGCGCCTCGGCGAGCGCCCTGGCCAGAGCGATCATCTCGGGCTTGCGCTGCTCGACCTCCTTGGCCCGGACCGCGACGCCCATGAACTCGAAGGAGCCGCCGAGATGGCTCTTGGCTTCCTCGAGATCCATGGCGTTCATCAGCACGCGCCCGCCGGCCCGCTTCACCAGGGTGAGCGCCGGCTCCTGCACCAGGCCGACATCGACCTGCCCCTGGCGCAGGGCTTCCAGGAGGTTGACCCCCATGGTGGCGAACCTGACCTTGCCCGGGTCGGCGCCGGCCTGCTTCAGGAGATAGAGGGTGAGAGCATGATCGGCCGTGCCCAGCGCGTTGATGCCGACCGTCTTTCCCTCGAGATCCCTGATCGACCTGATCTTGTCGGCTGTCCTGGGGGCGGTGACGATGGCGAACAGCGGCAGCCGTCCGGTCACCGCGAAGCGGCGGATGTCGGCGCCGACATTGGCATAGGCCTGGATGGCGACGTCGAGCGACGTGGCAGCGTAATCGACGGCGCCGCCGACCAGGGCCTGCATCGCCGCCGTGCCGCCGCGGGTATAGACGAACTGCACGTCGAGGCCGTGCGCCTTGAGAATGCCGGCCGAGCGCGCAACCTCGTACGGCACGCCGCACAGCAGCTGGCTGCAGTAGGCGAGCTTGATCTGCCGGCCCTGGGCGATCGCGGGCGCCGCCTGCCCCGCCGACAGCACGCTGGCGATCAGCCCCGCTCCCTTGAACAGCGACCGCCGGGACACGTCGGTGTCGGGGACCCGGGCCGTGGTTTCATCGCAGCAGCCCATCATGAGCCTCCAACCTTGCGGGCCCCTCCATACGCAAGGTTGGACGGCCCGACAAGGCGGGTAGATTACCGTCAGCCGCTCCCCTTCAAGTGGCGTTCGCACATGGCCTTTCCCGTCATCCCGAGCGGAGCCGGCCGAAGGACGGCGCAGTCGAGGGACCCTTCTTGCTGGTCCTTGTAGAAGAAAGGATCCCTCCACTACGCCTCGCTACGCTCGGCTCCGGTCGGGATGACGGAGGTTGTTGCCGTATGCGACCGCCCTGCGCAATGACTGCGTCATGGTGGGAGAGATTCGAAAAACGTCCCCCCGCTCGCCGAGCGTCAGCGCTCATGTGCATTCCATCCCGTCTCGCATAATCTCCCTCCACGCGTAACGACGGAGTGTGCTGAATGAAGGCGATGGTCTGCCGCCGCTGGGGCGAGCCCGAGGACCTGGCGTTCGAGGAGATCGAGCCGGCGCCGCTCGCGGCTGGCCAGGTCAGGATCAAGGTGCATGCCGCAGGCGTCAGCTTCGCCACCACGCTGGTGATCGCCGGCAAGTACCAGAGGCGACCGCCCTTCCCCTTTGCGCCGGGCACCGAGGTTTCGGGCACGGTGATCGAGGCCGGATCGGCCTGCCGCCGCCTACGGGTCGGCGACGAGGTCGTGGCGGTGCTCGACTGGGGCGGGCTGGCCGGGGAGGCCGTCGCCCACGAGGTCAACGTCTTCCCCAAGCCGAGCACCGTCGGCTTCGTCGAGGCGATCCAGCTCCCCATCTCCTACCCGACGTCGGCTGGCGCGCTCACCTGGCCCGCCGTGCTCGACGTCCAGAAGGGCCACACGCTGCTCGTCCACGCAGCGGCTGGCGGGGTCGGCATGGCGGCCGTCGAGATCGGCAAGATCCTGGGCGCCACCGTGATCGCCACCGCCGGGGGAGCGCGCAAGGCCGCCTTCGCGCAGGCACTCGGCGCCGACCATGTGATCGACTACACCGCGAGCGACTTTCGCGACGAGGTCATGAAGCTGACCGGCGGCCGCGGCGTCGACCGGGTCTACGATCCGGTGGGCGGCGAGGTCTTCATGCAGTCCCTGCGCTGCATGGCCGTCGAGAGCCGAATCTGCCCGATCGGCTTTGCCGGCGGCACCATCCCGCAGATCCCGGCCAACATCCTGCTGGTCAAGACCATCGCCGTGACCGGGTTCAACTACGGCTACTATGTCGGCTGGAGCCCGCACGATGCGCGCTTCGAGGCGGCCGATCGCACCTTCGCCCTGATGGAGCGGATCCGCGGCTGGTGCGAAGCGGGCCTGTGCCGGCCGCATGTCGACCGGACCTTCAAGCTGAAAGAAGCGCCCCAGGCGATGCGGGCGCTTCTCGAACGCAGCGTGACCGGCCGTGTGGCCGTGGTCATGGAGTAGCCTGGGCGGCGGCTACTGCTTCTTGGTCAGTGCCCCTTCGAACTTGCAGTAGCCGTCGAGCTTGATCTTGGAATCGCCTTCCTTGATCTGGCCGACGACGTCCATGATGCCGCCGCCGCCGACCGTCGCCGCCGTCTTGATGGCGCCGCCCTTGCCGAGCGTGGTCTCGAAGTGGCGCTGCGGGCGGCCTTCCTGCTGGAACAGGCCCTTCACCTGCTCGCCCTCGACGGTCACGTCGATCGTCATCTTGTAGGTCGGGCACTTCGAGCTGCCCGGGACGTTCGTGCCGTAGCCGGTCCACGTGTAGACGGCCTTCGGCGCCTGAGCCTGCGCGGTGGCGCCGAGCAGCAAGCCGATCGCCGCGCCAGCGAATGCCACAACCTTCATCATCGAAACCTTCTCCCGTCAGAAATGAGCCTTGATCGCCTCGAGCACGGCCTGCGGCTTTTCCTGCCCCACCGCATGGCCGGCGCCGGAGACCTTAACCAGTTTCGAGCCGGAAATCGCTTTTTTGAAGGCGTTTCCGTAGACTGGCGGGATCAGCACGTCCTCGGCTCCCCAGACGATCAGGGTGTCCGCCGTTATACGATAGAGCCGCTGTCCCAATCCCCGGTCGGGGATGGGGAAAAGCAGCTTGCCGGCCATGCCCAGCCGGCGTGCATTCATGACCAGGAACTGCTTCAGGAACTCGGGATCGTCCATGTTGCCGCCGGAGGCAAGCAGCTTCTGGCCGGCCTCGGCGTCATGGAACAGCAGGCCCGGCAGCTCATAGGGCAGCCTGGTGAAGATATCGACCACGGGATGCTCGTCGATCCACAGGCCGGCCGGCGCCAGCAGGCACAGCCGGTCGATCTCGGTACGGGCGATCGCCGCCATCTCGGCCGCGATCATGCCGCCCATCGAATGGCCGACCACGATCGGCTGGTCGAGCTTCAGGGCCTGCAGGACGTCGAGCGTGTGCAGGGTCACGTCGAGCATGTCGCGCAGATCGTCCTCGCCGGCCGACTGGCCATAGCCCGGCAGCATAGGTGCCACGACGCGGTACTGGCTGGCCAGCGCGGCAATCAGCGGATCGGCCGGCATGTGGCCGCCGGCGCCGTGCAGGAACAGGAGGTCGCGGCCGGTGCCGGCCTCGACGACCTCGATGCGGCGGCCCGACGGCTCCAGCGTGAGGAAGCGCGACGTCATTCGGCGGCCGTCCGCAGGCCGACGGGCTGCTGCATGGGATGGATCCAGAAGCGGTCGTCGTGGTTGTTCCACTCGGGCCACAGGTGACGCAGGCGGGGCATCACCTTCTCGGCGAACAGGCGGGTCGAATGGCGCACCTTGTCGTCGGGCATGTTGCCGACATGCATGAGGCAGAAGATGTTGCCGACGCGCAGCGTCTTGATCAGCTCCTCCATCTGCTGGCGCACCGTCTCCGGCGAGCCGGCGATGACGTAGCGGTTCTCCGTCAGGTCCTTCCACGACATGGTGACGTAGTTACGCGCCGAGGCGGCCGTGAACTGCGACAGCGCACCGGTCTGGATGGTCTTGATGGTGCGGTAGCCCGGCGCGTCGGCGAAGCCCGGATAGACGTGCAGGCACCTGTTGTAGAAGTAGTTGATGTGCGGGCCGTAGAGGCGCTCGGCCTCGGCATCGGTGTCGGCGACGCAGATCACCTGGGCAAAGCCCGCACGATAGGGCGATTCGTCGACGCCGCGCTCGGCCACCCGCTTCCAGTAGCCTTCCATCAGCAGCTTGGCGCGCAGGTAGCCGGAGTAGCTGAGGTATGAATACGAGTAGGTGTTGTCGAGGCAGAAATCGTAGGTCTCGACCGAGCCGCCGCCGGGGATGAAGACGGGCGGCGCCGGCCGCTGGATCGGCTTGGGCCAGCAATTGACGTAGCGCAGCTTGGTGTAGCGGCCGTTGAAGGCGAACGGCTCGTCGGCCGCCCATGCCTTGCGGATCAGGTCGTGCGCCTCGGCGTACTTCTCGCGGGTCAGCGCCGGGATGGTGCCGTAGGCGTAGTTGGTGTCCATCGAGGTGCCGACCGGGAAGCCCGCCACCAGGCGGCCGCCCGACAGCACGTCGAGCATCGCCATCTCCTCGGCCACGCGCAGCGGCGGGTTGTAGAGGGCGATCGAGTTGCCGAGCACGACCAGCGCCGCCTTCGAGGTTCGCCGCGTCAGGGTCGCCGCCATGATGTTGGGCGACGGCATCAGGCCGTAGGCGTTGGCGTGATGCTCGTTCACGCCGATGCCGTCGAAGCCGACGCTCTCGGCAAACTCGAGCTGATCGAGATACTGGTGATAGACGCCGTGGCCGACCTCAGGCTCGTACATCCGGCTGGGCAAGTCGACCCACACCGACCGGTGCTTCTCGCGGAAGTCGTCCGGCATGTGCGGCCACGGCATGAGATGAAACCAGGTGAACTTCATGGGGTGTCTCCCGTGGTACCTGTTAGTAGATGGAAAAGCCGGCGCAGCAATCACACGACCTCATCCTGAGGAGCCGCGCGCGTAGCGCGGCGTCTCGAAGGATGGCAACAAGCAAGGTCGCTGTAGCCCACCCTTCGAGACGCGCGCTTCGCGCGCTCCTCAGGGTGAGGTGGTTGGTGTTGGCGAAGCTTCGCGCGCTCCTCAGGGTGAGGTGGTTGGTGTTGGCGAAGATCGATGGGTCTCGCACCGCTTGCCTCATCGCCCCTCGAACCGCGGCTCGCGCTTCTCGAGGAAGGCCGCGATGCCCTCCTTCATGTCCTCGGTCTGCATCAGCGGCAGCAGCTGCAGGAAGACGTGGTGGACGTGCTCGTTGAACGGCTCGTTCCACGCCATGCGCATCATGCGCTTGGCCGCCTGGATGGCGAGCGGTGCGTTGGCGGCAATCTCGAGCGCGAGCGCACGCGCTGCGCCCATGACCTCGGCATCGGGCACGACCTTGTTGACCAGGCCCATCCCGAGCGACTGCTCGGCCGTCAGAGTGCGGCCGGTGAAGATCAGCTCGGCTGCCTTGGCCCAGCCCAGCAGGCGCGGCAGGTACCAGGTGCCGCCCGATTCGGGCAGCACGCCGCGCCTCGCATAGGACGCGGCGAGCTTGGCCGACTGCGCCATCACCCGGATGTCGGCGCCCAGCGCCAGATCGAGGCCGTAGCCCGCGGCCGAGCCGTTCAGCGCGGCGATCACCGGCTTGTCCATGGCGTGCAGCACCGGCGGCGGCGTGTTGCGCAGGTCGATGTTGGTCGGCGAGGCGCCCGAGCCGACGCTGAGATTGTCGGTGCCCTTGCTCTGGGCCTCGAGGTTCAGCCCGGCGCAGAAGGCGCGGCCGGTGCCGGTCACGATCACCACCCGCACCGCGCGATCCTCGTTGGCCCGCACCAGCGCCTCGGTAAGCTGCCGGAGCATCGGCCCGGAAATGGTGTTCATGCGCTGCGGCGCATTGAGGGTAACGGTGGCGATCGCCCCGTCGACGCCATAGAGCAGTTCCTCCGGCATTACCGAAGCTGCGGGCTGGGCCGCAAACTGGCTCATGTTTCCTCCCTCCGGCGAATGCCGCTATGGTGGCGCAGGAGAACCCGACACGCCATGCAAAACCGTTTCATCGATCTCTACAGCGACACCAAGACCAAGCCCTCGCCCGGCATGCGGAAGGCGATGGCCGATGCCGAGGTCGGCGACGAGCAGAAGATGGAGGACCCCACCGTCAACCGGTTGCGCGACCGCATCTGCGAGCTGCTGGGCAAGGAGGATTCGGTCTTCCTGCCGAGCGGCACGATGGCCAACCAGATCGCCATCCGCGTGCATTGCCGGCTGGGCGACGAGGTGATCGCCGACCGCACGGCGCACATCATCAACGCCGAGACCGGCGGCCCGGCCGCCAACTCCGGCGTCATGATCCGGCCGATCGACGGGCCCAACGGCGTGTTTACGGCCGAGCAGGTCAAGGCGGCACTGCGCGATCCCAACAGCCGCAATGCCCCGCGCTCGCGCATGGTGTCGATCGAGAACACCTCGAACGGCGGCTTCGGCACGGTGTGGCCACTGGCGACCATGCAGGGCGTGGCCGACGCGGCACGCGACGCCGGGGTCGCCCTGCACATGGATGGCGCGCGGCTTTGCAATGCCGCCGTGAAATCCGGCACCAAGGCCAGCGCCTACGCCAGCTGCGTCGACACGCTGTGGCTCGACTACACCAAGGGCCTGGGCGCGCCGGTCGGCGCCAGCCTCGCCGGCCCCAAGGACATGATCAGGGAAGCGTGGCGGCAGAAGCAGATGCTGGGCGGCTCGATGCGCCAGTCCGGCGTCATCGCCGCGGCAGCGCTCTACGCGCTCGACAACAACTGGGACCGCCTGGCCGAGGATCACGACAACGCGCGCCACCTCTCGGAGGGTCTGGCCAACATCAAGGGGATCGAGATCGACGCACCGCGCATGGAGACCAACCTGGTGTTCTTCGAGGTCACCAAACCGGGCTGGACCTCGGCCCGGCTGGTCGAGGCGTGCCGCGAGCGCGGCGTCGGCATCGGCGCCAACACCGCGACGCGCATCCGCGCCGTGACCCATCTCGACGTCAACCGCAAGGACATCGACACCACGCTCAAGGTGATCAGCGACGCCCTGGCAGCGTGATGCGGGTCTTCGTGCTCGGCGGCACGGGGTCGATTGGCACGCCGGTCCTGCGCGAGCTCATCGAGCGGGGGCACGACGTCGTCGCGCTGGCCCGCTCGGAGGCGTCGGCCATTATCCTGGAGCGTCGAGGCGCCACGGTCCTGCGCGGCGACCTCGCGGCGCCGGAAGGGTGGGTGCCAACGCTCCCCGCGGTCGATGGCGTCATCCATCTGGCCTGCGATTTCGCATCCGACATGGCTGCGATCGAGCGCGGCCTGCTCGATACCCTGCTGCCGCACCTGGCCCGGCAAGGGACGGAGGCGCGCTTTCTGTACACCGGTGGCTGCTGGCTGTACGGCGCGACCGGCGATCGGATCGCGAGCGAGGACTCGCCGTTCGCGCCGCTCGCGGCCTTCGCCTGGATGGTGCCGCATCTGCTGCGCGTCCTGGACAGCGAGGAGGTTGCGGGGATCGTCGTCCATCCGGCCATGGTCTATGGCGGCGAAGGGGGCGTCTTCCGTCGCTTCGCCCGCGACGCCGCGTCGGGCTCCGTGCGCGTAGTCGGGGCCGAATCGGTGCGCTGGCCGCTGGTCCATTGCGACGACCTGGCCGACCTCTATGCGCTGGCGATCGAGGCCGCCCCGAGAGGATCGAGCTACATCGGCACCGCGGTCGACAGCATGCCCGTCGGGCAGCTGGCCCGCGCCTTCGAGGCTCCGGAACTTCAGGTTCTGCCACCCGACGTCATTGCCGAGGAGCTGGGCGAATGGGCGCGCGGCTATGCCTGCGATCAGCAGCTGAGTGGCGTACGGGCGCGTCGCGAACTCGGCTGGCGGCCGGCGCATCTCAATCCCATCGCCGACATCCACCAATGGCTTCGCCAATGAATGCACCCATCACCCTCGGCCAGCCCATCGTCCGCCGCGAAGACCAGCGCTTCTTGACCGGCCGCGGCCGCTATGCCGACGACACCGCGCCGCGCGATGCGCTGGCGGTCCTGTTCGTGCGCTCGCCGCACGCGCACGCACGCCTCGGTGGCATCGATAAGGCCGGCGCCCGTGCCGCACCCGGCGTCGCGGCGATCTACACCGCGCAGGACCTCGTGGCCGACAAGGTCGGCCATCTGCCGACGGTCAGCGAGATCAAGGACGAGGCCGGGAACCGGCATCGCGAGCCGCTGCACCTGCCGATGCCGCCCGACAAGGTGCGCCATGTCGGCGACATCGTCGCCATGGTGATCGCCGGCACGCTCGACCAGGCGCGCGACGCCGCCGAGCTGCTCGGGATCGACTACGACGAGCTGCCCGCAGTGGTGACCGTGGCGCAGGCGCTCGCTCCCGAAGCGGCGCTGGTGCACGACGACGTGCCGGGCAACCTGATGTGCCGTTGGGCGAGGGGCGACAAGGCCGCCACCGACGCCGCCTTCTCGCGCGCCGCGCACGTGGCACGGCTGTCGATCCGCTCGCCACGCCAGATCGTCCACTACCTGGAAACGCGAGCCGCCTGGTCGAGCTACGACCCGGCCGACGACGTCGTCACGATGACCTTCGCCTCGCAGGGCGTCCAGGTCCCGCACCGGCTGATGTGCGAGC
>LNFM01001765.1_pt1 | contig 73950 bp, 75 predicted proteins | sample 596031 | NCBI WGS metagenome assembly LNFM01 (sample SAMN04254537, study PRJNA301005) | activated carbon metagenome | isolation source: dual media filters at the Ann Arbor, Michigan drinking water treatment plant | place: USA: Ann Arbor
CGACCGCTCGCTGATTTTATTGATGACGTATCGGTCTGGTACTTACGTCGTTCACGTGAACGTCTCAAGTCCGATGATGCTGAAGACAAAACCAAAGCTCTGGCAACCCTGCGATTTATTTTGCAAGAACTCGCAAAAGTAATGGCTCCAGCGATGCCGTTTTATGCTGAGTATCTCTATCGTGCAGTGCGAGATGAATCTGAGACCCAAAGTGTACACCTCTCTGCTTGGCCTACGGGAGACACTGTCGATACCGACCTCCTGGAAAAAATGAAGGAGGTGCGCATGTTTGTGACCGCCGGACTAGAAGCGCGCACCAAAGCCAACATCAAAGTACGTCAACCACTCTCCGAATTATTTATTCGCACAACGATGCTGCCTGATACAGAATTACTTGATCTCATCAAAGATGAATTAAATGTGAAGCAAATCAGTTTGGATGGGGTAGAGAGTGGGGCAGACGCCACTTCAAAAATTACCCTCATTACTGAGTTAACTCCGGAATTAATTGCTGAAGGTGCCGTGCGCGAAGTAATGCGTGCCGTTCAGGATATGCGTAAAGATGCCGGTCTCGAACCAAGCGACCGTATCAAGCTAACGATTGATACGAACGAGAATGGTCAAAATGCTATTATGGCTCATAAGGAAAGTTTGCTTAAAACCGTTGGTGCTACAGATGTTGTATTTGAAGTCACGTTTGGAACAAGCGTTACGAGCGGAGACTACAATTTTGTTTGTTCAATTTCGCAATAACTAAATTACCGAATAGTTTTCTTAAACAAGATGAGATACAAGGTGAGAAAGTCTGGGAGACTTTCGCAAGAGGTTGCCAGCTATTTTTTTTAAAAATAGCGACAACCTGAACAGCTTTTGTAAAAAGTACAAGCAAAAAGTTAGCGACCTTCCACAGGAAATAAACGATAAAATCTACAAATGAATTTTCCAGCATGTCATACCAAACATACATAACTGAAGGGCTAATAGTCGGCAGCTTTGATTCCAACACTGCGGACAAATCGTACCTCCTCTTTACTCGAGATGCGGGGATGATTTATGCGTCTGCACGAAGTGTGCGTGAAGAACGCAGTCGCCAGCGCTTTGCCCTCCAAGACTTTAGTCGTATCACCGTGTCGCTGATAAAAGGTAAAACTGGTTGGCGGATTGGGAGTGTGCAGTCCGAAGGAAATTACTTTGTCGAAGCGACTGACCGCGCGGTGCGGGGAAGTATCGTGCGTATCTGCAAATTACTACGTCGATTTGTAGCTGGGGAGGAACCGCATCCCAACTTGTATGATGAAATTATAGTCGGATTAACACATTTGGCAGCACCAGCGATTCTTAATCGGAGTTTGATTGAAGAAATTATTTTGACTCGATTGCTCTATAATCTGGGTTATATTGCAAGTGCGCCTGGTATTGACCATGTACTCGAAGGTAATTTAGAGATTTTGTGCACACAGCCACTTGATGCAGCGTTATTGGCTCGACTGAGGACAATCACAGAAAAGGCAACTACTGCCAGTCATTTATAAAGATAAATGTTATACTGAATGTCACCATGGCATTATTAAAAGACCAAGCTCAAATTGACGAAATGCGGCGCCGTTTGTATGAACGGGGGGCCAATGTGCAACCAAATGAGCGCCATAACCTGACTCCTATTGGACAAGCTCCGCAAACCGCCTGGCCGGGACAAAAAACGGTCCCTGCCTCAGCACCGCTCACCGACCATCGAGCCGAGGAACTTGATGAACCTCTCCTGACCTTGCACCAAGAACCAGTAAAGAAAAAATCACGGTACTCGTACCGTAGTATTATCTTACTCGGTACGCTCGCACTATTTTTGCTAACCGTTTTATTCTCCACACTCTATTTACTCTTTGGTAACTCACAAATCTCAAACGACAATATTAGTATCGCCATTAATGCTCCATTAACTATTGGTGGTGGGGAGGTTATGGATATTCAGATTGCAGTTACTAACCAAAATAAGGTCCCGATTGAATCGGCAGTTTTGATTATTAATTATCCTTCTGGTACCAAGTCAATTGATACTCCTGCTCGTGACCTTTACGAAGAGCGGGTAACTCTTAACCGCATAAATGCGGGCGAGGCTATTAATGTTCCACTTAAGGCGGTAATGTATGGTGAAGAAAACCAAGAGCGACAAATAAAAGCCACCATCGAGTATAGACTCATAGATTCCAACGGAACCTTCTATAAAGAAAGTGACCCATTAACCTTCAAAATTAGTTCTTCACCGGTTGTGATTCGAGTAGAATCCACCAAAAAAGTTTCTGCTGGACAGGATGTTGAAATTAAATTGACGGTCCAATCAAATGCCTCAACCCCGCTGAAGGATTTACTTATCACTGCCAATTATCCAGTTAATTTTGATTACAGTAGTGCCAACCCCTCACCTGATTTCCGAGAAAATGCTTGGATAATTGAAGAGTTGTTACCGGAGCGGTCAGCCACCATTGTTTTAAAAGGAGCGATTTTAGGTAAACAAGCAGAAGAATTCCAACTGCAATTTTCAGCCGGAACACCACAACAAGACAATCAATTTATGATTGGATCGGTTTTAGCTAATGCCACAGCGGATTTTGTGATCGAGCAACCGTTTATTGATGTTGGTATTGGGGTAAATAGTTTTACAACCGAAGTAGTAACACTGCCAACCGGACAAGACACCATTGTTGAAGTTACGGTACAAAATACCCTTGATCAAACACTTTATGACATGGCGGTTGAGGTAGCTGTTAAAGGTAATATCCTGGTCCGAGAAAATGTGCAGGTAACTAAGGGGTTCTACGACTCGACCAAAGACGTTATTCGGTTTGATCCGTCAGGCGACCGTAGCCTCGCGACAGTGGCTCCGGGGGCTGAGAAAAAATTCGTCTTCCGGTTGAAACCTGGTGATCAGACGTCCACTCCTTCATATAATCTAACCGCCAACGCATACGCGAGGCGTGTAAACGAATCAAGTGCTACTGAACAACTAGTTGGTACTGCCAAAACGGAAGTTAAATTTACCTCATCAGTCGCGATTGGACGTGCTATCGCTCGTAACGTTCCGGGATTTGTTGATATTGGTTCAATCCCTCCGGCACCAGATGTTAAAACTTCATACACCGTTACCTTGACTGCGAGTGCCGGTGGTAACGACGTGACCGGTGCGGTCCTCACCTCATCACTCCCGCAGTATGTCAGTTGGGAAAATCTGAGTCTCGGTGATGGAACCTTAGCGTTTAACCCCGTGAGCAAAGAAATCACTTGGAATGTTGGGGAAATTAAAGCTGGTACCAAGAAAACCACCACCTTCCAAGTAGCCCTCTTGCCAAGTCAGAACCAAATTGGTACAACACCAGCACTGCTTGGTGCGCAACGGTTCCGGGCCACTGACCGATTTACCAATGAAGTCATTCGGGCAGAAGCACCACCAGCAAGTACCGAACTAGGTATTGAGCTCGGGTTTGAAGAACAAAATGGAGTAGTGACGCGACCATAATTACTTACAATTAAATTTTACCGTATGACAAGCCCTGACAGTACACAAAACAAAATGGAAAAAATCACCGCCCTGTGCAAGCGACGCGGGTTTGTGTTTGCTGGCAGTGAAATCTACGGAGGTTTTGTCGGCTCGTTTGATTATGGTCCGTACGGGGTTGAACTGGCTAATAATATTAAAGCGACTTGGTGGGAGGCAATGGTGCAGCACGAACGTAACATTGTTGGTTTAGATTCTGCGATTGTCACTCATCCCAAGGTATGGGAAGCGTCAGGACACGTTGGTGGTTTCTCAGATCCAATGGTGGAGTGTAAAGAATGTAACACCCGATCACGAGCAGATCATTTGCTTGAAGAGTTAAATGTGTTTGCTGATGAAAAAATGACCATTGAGGAAATTAATACTATATTTGATGCCAATCGGGATAAGCTTACTTGTCCAAAGTGTGGTGAAAAGAATTTTGGAGTTGTGCGACAATTTAATCTGTTGGCCCAAACTAACTTAGGTAATTTTTCTGAGGACTGGAGTAAAGAACCAGCGTACCTACGCGGCGAAACATGTCAGGGAATTTATATTAACTTTAAAAATGTTTTAGATACAACACGCGTAAAGGTGCCGTTTGGTATCGCACAAATTGGGAAGGCATTTCGAAATGAAATTGCACCACGACAATATATTTTCCGAAAACGTGAGTTTGAGCAAATGGAGATGCAAATGTTCGTAGCTCCGCAAGAAGAAATGCCAGTCTACGATATTTGGAAAGCAAAACGGATGCAGTATTACATTGATTTAGGATTTAAGGCAGAAAATCTTCGATTCCACGAGCATGAAAATTTGGTGTTTTATGCCAAAGCTGCGTTTGATATCGAATACAATTTCCCATTTGGGTTTAAAGAATTAGAAGGTGTTCATGCGCGTGGTAATTATGACCTTACCCAACATCAAACGTTCTCAGGTGTCTCAATGGAATACTCTGACCCGTATACAAACGAAAAATACATCCCGCATGTAGTTGAAACTTCCGTTGGTTTAGACCGGACTTTTTTGGCGGTCATGACAGAGTTTTATGATGAGGATACTATCGGCGAAGAGTCACGCATAGTACTCCGTTTGCCAAAAAAGTTAGCTCCAATCAAGGTGGCAGTATTTCCGCTGCTTCGCAATCGCCCCGAGCTAGTGCAAAAAGCCGAAGAAGTATTTGCCTTAGTTTCAAAAGAAATGCGCGCGGAATTTGATGATAATGGAAACGTTGGTAAACGTTACCGAAGACAAGATGAGATTGGAACTCCACATTGCGTTACGATTGACTTCGATACCCTGGGCGAAAATCCTGAACTCCTTGATACCGTTACTGTGCGTAATCGTGATACTGGCACCCAAGAACGGATTGCAATTGCAGAACTTGTAAACTACCTCAAATAGGAATACAGTTTAAGGAGAGAAGTATAGGGAGGTCAAAATGGTAAAACTGTACCGTGCTTTGGCACCGCTCCGCCTTCGGGTGCTGCTGGTTCATGTGCCAGTTAGTCGACTGCCGTATGATTTAATAGCCGCCAAAACGAGTGCCCGCTGGCAGCAGACAAAAGCAGAACGAGATAGCTTTGTTTCCGATGTTGAAAATACAGACACATTGCTTAACGAGGGCTGGCACCTTACTTCAGAAGAATTAACTGCTCGGCAAAGGCGAATTGTCGATGTGCGGGGGAGAGTCTACAACCTGATTCGTTTTTCGGGGGCTGGGCATGTCACCCCGTATCTACGCAACTTGGTGTACTCGGCCAATTTAAGCTATACCCCCATCGAGGCTGCCTTACCTAATGATTCGATATTGTACCGGTACATTCAACTGTTCCCGGTAAGCAAGGTTGAGCTCAATTACTGACGACCTGATTTTAAAACCACGAAATCAGGTCGTTCTTTATTTTGATGTATAGTGTGATATTCTAAACAAACCATGTCAGACAAAACCCCACGCCCGCACGACCAATTGACTGGTGGTGCTTCGCACGCTTTAGCAACCAGTCAATCTGGTGTGCAGGCACGCTATATCACCACCACCTTGCCGTATGTCAACGCTGAACCGCACATTGGATTTGGGTACGAATTAGTGGTGGCCGACACGCTCGCTCGCTACTGGCGACTCATGGGTAATGAGGTATTTTTTACTACCGGTACCGACGAACACGGGCAAAAGATTGCAGAAAAAGCTGACAGTGAAGGTATCCCGCGCCAAGAGTATGTAGATACGTATGCAGCTAAATTTGCTGATTTAAAACAATCACTTAATATCTCAAACGATAATTTTATCCGTACAACCGATGCCTCACACAAGGCTGCTGCGCAAGCTATTTGGAACAAGTGTCTACAAAAAGGTGACATCTATAAAAAAACGTACAAGGGTCTCTACTGTGTCGGGGATGAAATGTTTTTGCGTGAGAGTGATTTGGTAAACGGACGATGTCCCAACCATCCGAATGCTGATCCGGTAGAAATTGAAGAAGAGAACTATTTTTTTAAGCTTTCAAATTACCAAACAAAACTCACTGAGTATTTGTCTGACCCGGCTCGTACGTTATCTGAATCATACCGTGCTTGGGCGCTACAGTTTGTGACGGCTGGACTTGATGACCTCAGTATCTCACGTAGCAAAAAACGCATGGACTGGGGGATTCCGGTACCGGGCGACGATGACCACGTCATGTACGTGTGGTTTGATGCACTCACTAACTACATTAGTACACTCGGCTGGCCTGACGATGCAGACGGCAACTTCAAAAAATTCTGGGTAGATGGACAAACAGTTCAGCTCGCCGGTAAGGACCAGGTCCGTTTCCAATCTATTATCTTTCAAGCGATGCTAATGTCTGCCGATGTTCCGCAAACAGACACTATTTGCTACCACGGGTTTATTAATAGTGGGGGGCAGAAAATGAGTAAGAGTCTCGGCAACGTTATTTCACCTTCAGAGCTAGTTGCTCGGTATGGCACCGACGCAACCCGCTATTTACTCTTACGTCACGTGCATCCATTTGATGATACTGATATTACCTGGGAACGCCTCGATGAATGGTACACCGCCGATTTGGTTAACGGGCTCGGCAACCTAGTAGCCCGGGTCATGAAGATGGCCGAGACACATTTAGAAGATATTCCTGGTGATTTGGGATTGGAAAAAGCACTGCAGGCTGAAAATAAGCAGTTAAGTATTGGCGCTCAATTTGATTCTTATTCTATTCAAAATGTATGCCAATTAATTTGGGAGCTTATTTCTGAAGCTGATGAATATATAACCAAGACAGAGCCATTTCGTGAGGTTAAAACTAATCCTGAATCTGCAAAGGCAAAAATTGAGGACCTACGTTCTCGGATATATGTTATTGGTATATTGCTACGACCAATAATTCCTGAATCAGCTCAAATAATTATTGATTCTGCACTCGTTAATAAAAAACCCGACAACCTCTTTAACCGGCTCGAGTCCTAATATGGAGAAAACGCAAATTGTTTTTATTCATGGCGGAGATTCGTTTGATACCACTGCAGAGTTTTATGAATTTGTGCGGAGTCTAAAGTACGATCCGTATGATGCAACCGAACAAAAGAAATGGCGTGACGGTATCAAAGATGCGCTTGTAGAAACACACGAGTGCATTATGCCACGTATGCCAAATGCGATGAACGCTGATTTCTTGGCGTGGAGTATTTGGTTTGAGAAAATCGTTCCGTATCTACGAGACGGGGTAGTGTTGGTAGGGCACTCACTTGGCTCTGGTTTTTTGTTACGGTACCTGAGTTCAAACAAACTACCTATCACTGTCTCGCAACTACATTTGGTTGCGGGCGTAATTGACGACCTCGATTGTCCGGGCGTGGGGGAGTTTGGTATTGATGTTGAAAGTTGGTCAGGTTTTGCATCAGCTATAAGCGACGTGCATATTTGGCACAGTACTGACGACACGTACGTGCCAATGCACCATGCAGAACGCTTGGCTGCAAAATGCCCTGACGCCACCACTCATTACTTCACGGACCGCGGACATTTTCTCCAGCCAGAATTTCCTGAGTTACTAGAGATAATAAAAAACTAACATGCGTCACCTCATTGTATTGCCGGGCAACAGTCTGAAAAATAAAGCGTGGGGTGAATTAATCCTTGAACATTACGCACCACAATACAACTCGTCGTACATGCTTGCGTACGACCACTGGGAGAGTGGGGAACCTAATATAAATTTTACAAAAGAAGAAGCAAAGCTCCAGGCTCATGCTGAGTCGCTGTCACCAGATACAGAAATAATTTTGTTCGCCAAATCAGCTGGGTCGTTGTTGGCGTTGCTCTCGATTAACCATAGGGTACTGAATCCAGTCCAAGCTGTATTTTTTGGGATGCCGCTTGATCTCGCGGCAGATAATCTGCTTAAAGATTCCTGGGCGCCACTCTCTGAACTAACGGTGCCCGCGATAGCTTTCCATAATATTGCCGACCCAACCACCAGCTACGATTTTACTAAAACCATGCTTGCAACATACAACCCAAATATTACTCTAGTCACAACCCACGAATCAGACCACTGGTACGGCGACTTTCAAACATACGATACGTATATCAATGTTTAATTTTCACTAAATTTTGTTTCACAATATTATTTAATCATACGATTAATCGTATGATTAAATAAGTCCATATGATTTCCAGCGACCTTTGCCGCGGGGTGGGAGACCGGCACTCAAAATAATTTCCAGCACTTCCCATAATTCTTTATAATCGCGTCGTTTGTTCGTAATGATACGTTCAATATTTTTATAGTCACCTTTTATGAATTTATGTTTGATCCTTTCAGTTGTAGATGGGCTCATCATTAAAAGTTGAGCAATACGGTAGGTACTATTACCCTCGATGCACATAACAATAACTGCTAACCTCTTAGCGAACATGATTTTTTCTTCAGGTCCAAAAAACTCATTAAAAAATTCTTCAGACGACCTTTCGTCAAGTTTTGCAATAATTTTACTGAGTTGGATAAATAGTGACTCCAAATGTTTAGCTTCAAGTTGTTTTTTAGATACATGCGTCATGGTTTAATCATACGATTAATCGTATGATTATAATTAAAGTTATACACCAATTAAAACCCATTTATGTATTTTGATGGTTATTTTATACATATGGTAAACTTGAGCACATGAAACTAAGCTACATCGACACTCATGCGCATTTGAATTTGTCGGCTTTTGCGCCTGATGTTGAGGCGGTGATTGGGAAGTGTACTGCTCAAAATGTTGGGGTGATAAATATTGGCACCAAGGAATCAACCAGTGCTCGCGCGGTTGAGTTGGCACTTGCTTATGAATCACTGTACGCCATGGTCGGACTCCATCCCATTCAAACAGTTCCGCAATCCCATGACGAGGATGAGTTAGGTGAGGGTGGTATGCCGTTTGTCTCCAAGGGTGAGACATTTAATGCAGATTTTTACCGTAACTTGATTGCCACCAGTAACGGCAAAGTTGTAGGAATTGGTGAGTGTGGTTTTGATTATTACCACACCGACCCTTCAACCTACATTACCCAAGAGGTAGCTTTTATCGAACAAATTAAATTAGCGAACGAACTGCAGCTGCCCTTGATGATACACACGCGTGGTCCAAAGCCAGGAGAGACAAGTCCCACTGGTCGCAGTGTCTATGCTGACGTACATGCTGTATTAAAGCAATACGCCAAGGTTCCGTTTAACGTACATTTCTATGCAGGCACGATTGATGAAGCGACTGCATTTTTTGATATCGGAGGCACGATTTCATTTACCGGTGTCATCACCTTTGCCAAGGTGTATGAAGACATCGTTCGGAGTGTACCTCTCGATAGAATCCATGCCGAAACAGATTGTCCGTATGTAGCGCCTATACCGTACCGCGGCCAACGTTGCGAACCACAATTTGTGATTGAAGTATATAAAAAAATGGCCCAAATACGCGGCGAAGATGAAGAAGTCGTCAGAGAGCAATTGCTACAGAATGTTACCTCGTTGTATAAAATAAAACTTTAGGTATAGTACTAACAGAGAGGAGGGCACAAGATGTCTGAAACATGCACTTGGCTTATCACTCGCTTTGATATCATAGGGATTGACCATTTTACTGCTCAAGGGAGCGATTGGGATTCCTGCGATTGTTTGCGTCCCGAAGGTCACAGCGGGCCACATCTTATCAAGCGTATTGATAGAATTGGTGGTGAGTATGTAGTTTGGGAGCAGGACTGTTGTGAACCCGGCACGTGTGACGATTGCGACGGAGAAGACCCCACTGACTATTGTTTGGCATACGGAGTAGTAGACGAAGAAATAGCTCTGCGACTCATTGCTGATGGGTCACTCCAATCATTAAGGCCAGCGTGAGAACGCTGGCCTTAAATTTTAGTCAAAAATACTAATTAAGTATTCGTCTATTTTTCGTTGCTCCCAATCGTAGAACGTAGCATTAGCTCGGTCGAGGTCACGGGCCAAATCTTCACCCACAAAACGCCAGTGCCATGGTTCAAACACATAGTACTCGTTGCCTTCTGGGTAGGAGAGCGTGAAGCCGTATTTTGATGCGTTATCTAACATCCACTGGTAGGCTGGTGTGCCGGCAAAACCTTCTAGTCCACCACCTAGACCTTCGGTCGTAAAATCGACAGCGGTACCTAACTGGTGTTCTGAATATCCCTGGTCAGCGGAGAAGGCGTTGGCTCCTGATCCGTACGTTGTCGTGTAGGCGCCTTTGAGGCTCGCTTGCTCATTATATGAACGGTAGGCCGACACCACCCAAATTTTAATACCATCAGCCAAGGCATCCTCAATCATTTCATTTAAGAATGGTTCAACATTTCCATGAATTGATTTAGAGACAGCTTCGTTATAGAGATACTTTTTTTCAATTGGGACAATTTTTTCCGGAATGTAGTGTTCGTTTAAGAAATAGACCTTAGAATATTTCTGCAGAAGTTCTTTGTCTGTTTTTGAGAGTTTATCAAGCACTCCCACAGTGCCGGAGATTTCCTTAATTTGATCTTCAAAGTTGTCGTTCTTTTTCTTTTCTTTACGGTAATCATCTTCTATCTCATCAAGTTCTTCAGCGGTGAGCGAGAGTCGTTCGGATAACTCGGCAATAGTGCTACTGGCTAAATCGCGTTCTTCCTGACGACTGAGGGTGCTCGAAGCAGTTTCCAAGAGGAAAAAGTTTCGCTCTTGTAGCAACATATCAATTTCGTTTGATTGACTATAGCTCAGGTAACCGAGGTAGCAGGTAGCGGTAAACAGGGTGACAATCACTGCTAAATAGAGGTATTTAGGGTGTATTTTACGTCGCAGGTTGTGTTGTTCCATGGCTGTGCTCTAGTATAGCACGCATGCTTGAAACAGGGCAGTATTTGTGGTACTGTACCGGCATTATTAGAGTGTGGATAAAGATAAGTTATCCTGGATTTCCAGCCCTTGCTTTAAACACATAATAAAAATTAAGAATGTCAGAAACAAATATGCCAGCTGCCGAGGCTGCAGTTCAGACTAACGAGCAAGAAATTGCTAGTTACGAACTCGCCTACCACATACTTCCAACGGTAGCTGAAGGGGAAGTGATGACCGTAGAGAACGAACTTAAAGCTCTTATTACAAAAGCCGGAGGTGAGGTGTTTGACACCGAAGCCGCTGAACGCTTCGAACTCGCGTACGAGATTGATAAATATCTCGAAGGACGGTACCGAAAGTTCAATAGTGCATACTTTGGTTGGACTCGTTTCAAACTAGCACCAGCCGCACTTACCGAGCTGACGTCACACGTTGATGAACACAAGCAACTCTTGCGATTCCTCCTCGTTCGTTTGACCAAGGTAGAAGAAGCTAATCCGTTTAAATTTCACGAAGCATTGGTTGATACCAAAATCAAAAATATTGACCTCGATGCCGAAGTAGAAGCTGACGCGGAAGTAGTTGATACTGATGGTATAATTGATGAAGTCGTCGTAGAAGAAGAAGTAAAGGTTGCGTAGTACGTTATTTCGTAATTAGCCACTCACTATATGTACCTTAACAAAGCCATGATTTACGGAAATCTCACCCGAGATCCGGAAATGAAAGCCCTCCCCAGCGGAATGCAAGTTTGCTCATTTTCTGTAGCCACTAATCGTTCATACAATGACCGAGATGGTAAGCGACAGGAAGCAGTTGAATACCACAACGTTACTTCGTTTGGAAAACAAGCCGAAGTAATTGCCAAGTATTTAACCAAAGGCAGTCCCGTCTATGTAGAAGGACGTTTGCAAACCAGTAGTTGGGAAAAAGACGGAGTCAAACAGTATCGTACGGAAATTATCGTTGATAAGTTTGAATTCGGTCCCAAGAGTGGCGGTGGTGGAAGTAATGGTGGAGCGAGTGCAGCGAGCGCACAGGGAAGTACTGGGGGGAATAACAATAGTGCGCCGGTTCTTCCGGAGTATCCAACCGAGGACATCAATCCCGAGGACATCCCATTTTAGAGGCTGGATGTACCCAATCTGCGTTGTTGCCCATCAATTATGTCAGTCACGGTAGAAACCTACCGCTTCCTCCAAAATTGATGTGCGCCTAGCATCTCGGGCACCCCAGACTCTAAAATAATCTAAAGGCCTTGCATCTGCATCATCTTTAAACTTTTAAAGACTACAACTCATTGAAATTGAATTATCAGTAAAAACAAAAACATGGAACAGCACAACCTACACAAAAAAGCAGCTTTGGAACACATTGATTACAAAGACATCATCAGTCTCGGTAACAACATCAATCCACACGCGCGCATGAACAGTCGCCGCCGCACAGGCTTCTCAGCCAAGGCACAACGTGACTTCGCTCGAGCTATCAAGCGAGCACGGTTTATGGCCTTGATGCCATACATCGCCCGCTAGGTCTCCAAAAATACTTCATCTGCTGCGTTGGGACTGCGGTAAAATTTCTCTCACCGTGAGAAAGTACCAAAGTACTTTCGCAAGAGGTTGCCAGCTATTTTGAAAAAATAGCGACAACCTAAACAGCTTCTGTAAGAAGCCAATGTACGGCTCGCAAAATTTTCCTTGCCCGCCTTGCATCTAAAGCATTTTTGAAAACCTAATAAAAACATACAAAAAACCGCCCAAAAAGGGCGGTTTTTTGTATGCGCGCATTAGTTATACAGCCTAAACCTGTACAAATACCTAAAATTATGCTATACTGTTAGGTAGAAAAGTCATCTGTGGGAGCTAAAAATGGAAGAACAAACCACTTTGAGCAGTGGGTTGAGAATCAACCTTCTCGCTACCTGTCTGTGTGCTTTCCTGACGGCACTGGTTGTCTATCTCTGGACAGGAAGTCTAGGTTGGGGCTTTGCCACGTACTGTGCCAGCGGATCGTTCTTCCTTATCCTGTTCATGGTCTTGTCGGGCATGGATAAGGCGAAGCGCTCCGCCAAACAAAACTCTTTCACCTCGAAAGAGTGACGAAAAAAGCCGCTGCTCACGCGCGGCTTTTCCTGTGTCTGATTTCTGAAATATTTACGCTTTCTCCATTCGTTCTGAATAATCTCCCGATTCCGTGTTGATAGAAATGATGTCACCTTCGTTAATAAACATCGGCACCATTACAGTTGCTCCGGTTTCCACCGTTACTTGCTTGAGTGCACTACTTGAAGTATTTCCTTTAACTGCCGGCATCGCTTCAGTAACCTTGAGTTCAACCTTAATAGGGAACTTGATACCGATAATCTCATCTTCAAATACCAGAGCCTGAACATCACTACGTTCCTTAAGGAATTTACCGGCTTCACCGATAAAATCTTCAGTGAGGGCAAATCGTTCCGCTGGCTTGCCGGCGTTATGGAACCAGTATTCACTACCTTTGCGGTAAATAAAAGTTACGTTTTTGTTTTCGAGATCGGCTTCGTCCGCAGTTTCACTTACGTGGAAGGTTTGTTCGTACTGACGACCAGATTTGAGACCTTTGAGTTTTGTAATGTTTACCGGCTTGCGTTGCTGCTTGCGAAACACGTGTGTTGCGAGCACTAAACAAGGCTCATCGTTGAAGATGATTACTTTCTTTAAGGTTATTTCGTTATATGAGAGGACAGCCACGATTGGGGGGATTAAAATTAAGTAAAGAAATGAGCGTAGCGATTATTCTGAACTTAGTTCCAGATTTGTCCTCCTAAGGCAAATCGCTGGAAAGACAAATCTAAGTTTAAGTGAAGGCTACTTTAACAACAATTGTGTTGAGCACATTTATACCAAAATTACCCATTAAAAGCAACGCATGTACAGCCACAGTAACGATAATTTGGTGATACTATAGATACATCTATGCAATTATTTGGTACCGGAGACAATAGTAGCCAACTCGCAGACGAAGACATTCTCCGTATGAGTGGGGCCGAACCGTGGCGGTTTTCAGTGCTCCTTGATAGGTATCAAGATGCCTTTATGCGCAAGGCGATGAGTATCATTCATAACCCAGAAGATGCCGAAGAAATCGTACAAGATACGTTTACCAAAATCTATCTCCACGCCTCGTCTTTTAGTCCGGTTGATGGAGCCAAATTCTCATCCTGGGCCTACCGTATTTTGATGAACACGGCTTTTACCGCTTATCAAAAGAGAATCAAACAAGGCGCGCGCTTTCAAAACATTGATCCAGAATTTGAACAATTTGTGGCTGATAAATCAGCGAGTGTCGCCCAAACAGAAGTCCAAGATGGGGTAGAGCGGATTCTGGCTCGATTGCCCGGACATTTTGCCTCAGTGTTACGTCTCCATTATATTGAACGCTGGTCACACCAAGATATCGCTAATACTACCGGTGAAGCCGTTGGTACAGTAAAAGCTCGTATCCATCGGGCCAAGGCAGCTTTCCGCAAGGAAAGTACCGAACTGGAGCGGCAGCAACTGTTGTAACTTATTTGATTTGACCCGCGTTATATTTAATGTATGAACAAAACAACCACCTATAACTCACAAAAAATGAGAAACGCCATCATGCGGCGGGTTTGGTATGCCTATGTGCTCAGTGTCGCTATTCGCCCGAGCACGGCGTGGGGGATTGCCTTTGGAGCCAGTGTCATTGGTTTTTGGAAGCTCGTTTCTATTACCAGTATTGTACAAAACTTCCTTAATGTACCGATTGGTCAAGTACCATCCTACATACTGCAATCAATGATGCAGGCCGAATTCCTAGCGCTAATGGCTTTTGGGATTATTGTCTTTACCGTATTGTCAGTTGGGGTAAGGGTAACACTCCCGGTATTTACTCGCGAACAACGCCTGAGCTCAGTCTAAATTAAAAAATATTTGTCACCGAGCCGGTGGTTACAGTAGGTAACTAACGGTTTTTTTATACGTTTGTATAAATGTACACATATGTGTTAATATGTGTACATATGGCTAATACTAAAAAAGAAAATACTGTTGAACGAGCAACCATCACCTTGCACACATCTCCGGCTGTTAAAAATCGTCTCGATAAATTGTCAAAAATTACCGATCGTAGTCGTTCATATTTGGCAGCTGAAGCCATTGAGCGTTATTTGGCAGAAGAAGAGGAATTTATTGCAGCGGTGCATGAAGGCTTAGCAGATGCTGATGCTGGTCGAGTGATGACTTCCGCTCAAGTGAGAGCATCTTTAGCTAAAAGGTTTCGTAGTTAAAAAGTCGATATGCCAATCCAGTTTTCAAAAAGAGCAGAAGCGGATTTGGCTTCAATAGGTGATTTCATTGCCAAAGATAGTCTTGCGTATGCAGCTAAGTTTACGGATGAAATTGTTACAATTTTGACCACGCTATTAGAATCTTCTCCGAAGAGTGGTAGACCAGGTAGGGTAGTAGGTACGCGTGAATTGATTATTCGACATAATTACATTGTGGCGTATAGGATCCACAAAGATAGTGTTGTAATTATAACAATTCGTCATACTGCTCGACTGTGGCCTAAAAATATGTAACTCATCAGACAGTCTATAAAAAACAGCTGGCGCTGCCAGCTGTTTTTATGGGTCGTCCTATATTACTTCTTCGCCTCTGCGTGTTCAGCCTTTAAATGAAGAAACGAGCGTAGCGACTGTTCTGAATTTAGTTCCGAATTTGTCCCATCCTAGGGCAAATTCCTGGAACGTGCGCTCTAAATGTTCAATAACTACTTCTTTGCCTCTGCATGTTCAGCTTTCAATCCATTTCGCACATGCTTCAACATTTCATTTTTAAGCTTTGTGTTCTCACGAAGGAACGTTCGCGCTGCGTCATAACCGCGACCAAGCTTTTCAGTAGTAGACTCATCACCTCCGGGTGGGGTATAGCTGTATGATGAGCCAGATTTTGTCACAAACTTATACTTTTCACCGAGAGCCAAAATCTCACCTTCAATCGAAATCCCTTCATTATAAATGAGATCGAATTCAGTACTACGGAAAGGGGAAGCCACTTTGTTCTTCACCACCTTTACGCGGTGACGGCCACCAACGACTTCTTCACCTTTTTTGATTTGGGCAATACGACGAATATCGAGACGGACTGAGGTGTAGAACTTGAGTGCCTTTCCACCGGGGGTAGTTTCTGGGTTACCAAACATCACACCCACTTGCATACGAATTTGGTTAATGAAAATAACAACCGTTTTTGATTTGGCTACAATCCCGGTTAGTTTACGGAGTGCCTGACTCATCAAACGTGCTTGTTTACCGACATGGTGCGCTCCCATTTCACCTTCGATTTCATCGCGGGGAGTAAGGGCAGCTACCGAGTCAATCACAATCACGTCAATTTTACCCGAACGCACGAGTGACTCGACGATTTCAAGCGCCTGTTCACCGTTGTCTGGTTGCGAAATAAGAAGTTCGTCAAGTTTAACCCCCAGGTTCTTGGCGTACTCTGGGTCCATGGCGTGCTCTGCATCGATAAAGGCACAGATACCATTCATCTTTTGAGCTTCAGCAATCGCATGGAGTGACAAGGTAGTCTTACCTGATGATTCTGGTCCATAGATTTCGATAATTCGACCGCGAGGGAACCCACCGATACCAAGCGCGTCATCGAGTCCAATTGATCCGGTTGGCACCACATCGATATCAACTTTTTTACTATCACTCAACATCATGATAGATTCGTCACCAAATTTTGTTTTCAGTGCGCGCAGAGTTTCTGCGATATCAGCGATACCACTCTCTTTACTAGTGGCAGCTTCACCGATAGTCTTTTTTTCTTTAGCTGCTTTTTTAGGTCGCATAGTGTAATTAGTATTTTGGGTTACAGAGGAATAATAGAAGTGGGGGTGTACACAAATTGTTTAACGATACTTGCTTGTCTGCCATAGCGGTCAGTTGCCTGTATGGTAGCTATAGTATACCCGTTTTCCAGCACCAGTGCCTCATCAAAGTACCCAGCTTTATCAGTGAATATCTGCCGTCCATTGAGGCTAATTTTGGTGATATTGCGGGCCGTACCGCGCAGGTGCACGACCTGGCTATTTTGCACGCTTTCTGGCTCATCAATCAGCGCCAATTGCGGTCCCTGGAGGAGAAACCGAGCTTGAAACAGGATATACATGAGTATAATCCCCGCCGCAATCGCCATGAGCGTGAGGTAAAAGAACGAACGAAAGGAGAATCGGGGAGGTAACAGTCCGGGCATACGAATCATTAGGACATTCGTTCGTTACGGTTATCATCGTCAAACGAATCGTCATCATCAGTTCCAGCCTCATCTTTTGGTCCACCAGTGAGGATTTCCCGTGGTTTTGAACCATCAGCCGCTCCAATCACTCCGCGGTCTTCGAGAAGGTCAATCAATCGGGCAGCGCGTGAGTAGCCAACGCGTAGTTTGCGTTGAATATATGAGGTTGATGCTCGGCCGGCTTCGATAACGGCTTGTTTGGCGTCTTCGTAGAGTTCGTCATCGTCGTCACTGTCGTTGTCATTAATCATCCCAATGAAACTATCGCCTGAACCACCAGCTTTTTCATCCAGGTTAATTGAATCAAGGGAGTGCGCGCTATCCTGCATCTTGAGATACGACACCACGTTTTTGATTTCATCTTCTGAAATAAAGGCCGCTTGGAGGCGAATTGGCTTTGGTGAATCACTCGATAAGTACAACATGTCACCTTTACCAAGCAATTTCTCCGCTCCAACACCGTCGAGAATAGTTCGGGAGTCAATCTGTGACGCCACGTTTAAGGCAATACGAGTAGGGATGTTGGCTTTGATGGTACCGGTAATAACGTTCACCGACGGTCGTTGGGTCGCCAAGATGAGGTGAATACCCACCGCGCGAGACATTTGGGCCAGCCGCACGATAGCGGCTTCAAGTTCCCGTGGGTACGCATGCATGAGGTCAGCCAGCTCGTCCATCAAAATCACAATGTAGGGCAGTGGCTCGGGGAGTTCTACTCGTTCTTCCTCTGGTGAGCCTTTTTCTTCCCAGGCTTTTTTGGCTGGTTTGTAGACATTGGCGTGGTACGAATCGAGGTTCTGAATCTTTTCCGTTTGCAGAATATCGTACCGCCGTTCCATTTCTTTGATAGCCCACTTCAACATCATGAGGGCCTTTTTAGCTTCTACAATCACGGGCGAGAGGAGGTGTGGGATGCCCTCATATAATGTAAGTTCCACCCGCTTTGGGTCCACCATAAAGAATCGTAATTGATCCGGTGAGTTTCGGAATAACAGGGAGATCACCAGATTGTGCATGGTAATAGATTTCCCGGACCCCGTAGTACCGGCAACCAGTGCATGGGGCATGCGAGCAATGTTGGCAAAGTGCGCATTCCCGGTTACGTCTTTCCCCAGGGCCACATACAGTGGGTGAGGTGAGTCAGTGTATTCCGGAGTCTTAAGTAGCGACGCCAGTCCAATCGTTGACCGAGTCAGGTTCGGGATTTCGATACCCACGAGTGACTTCCCTGGAATCGGTGCTTCGATACGCAGTGTTCCTGATGATAGGTTCAATTGTAGTTCCTGCTGCAACCCAACGATACGAGCAATCTTCACTCCCTGTGCGGGCTTCAGGGCATAGCGACTGATTGTCGGACCAATCTCTACCGCATCCATCTCCACATGAATCCCAAATTCTTTGAGGGTTCGTTTAATAATGTTGGCGTTTGCTTTCACGTCACCCGTTTGTGGTTTACCCTGATCTTTCTTCAAAAGCGACAGTGACGGTGGGGCGTAGGTACCTGAAAATGTCGACACCACAAAATCTGCTTTGGCGGGGTTCGTGAGTCCCAGCTTGTCCGACACTTTTTGCATCGTTGGACGCTTCGGAGCCGCCGTCGCTTCCTTGTCTGTATCATCTACTTCATCCGCGAATTCTTCGTCATCAGCTTCGTCAGGCGGGAGGAGTAAATTATCAATATCAGATTCATCATCGAGCGGGGTCTGCGATCCAAACCGTGGTAGTCGTAACCCGGTATTCAAAATCAAAAATCCTGAAATCAAAACCAACCCTCCCAAAATTACGCCCGCCACCGTCGTTCCAAATAAATATGACAGTGGCCACAACAGTGCCAACCCCACCATTCCTCCCCAGTCAGTGACTGAGATTTCCATAATGCCCAAGAGGGAAATGAACAGGAGTGCAATCCCCGTTACTTTCGACATACTCACTTCCTCGTTCTCTTTAGGATTTAAAAATGCGTAGACATAAAACGCACAGGCAATTGGCGCCAGGTACGCCCCAGTACCAAATAACCAATAGAGTGAAATCTGGGTCCAGGTACCGACCACCCCACCAAAATTAAAGAGGGCAGCCGTAAAGAAAATACCCACGGTAGAGAGGAGTACCGCCCCGATAGCCTGCCGTGCCTGGGGACTGAGGTCCTCAAAAAACGGCTTTGACTCTTTTATCTTTTCAATCTTTTTTGGTCCCCGTTTGCCCATGGAATGAAGAAATGAGCGCCAGCGATTATTCTGAATTTCGTTCCGAGTTTGCCCCTTTCCTAGGGCTGACTAGTGACTTGATGTCACTAGTCAGAACCGTTTGAGATATTTTGAATTCTTTCAAAATATCCAAAGGGTGTACTGTGCCTGTAAGGCAAACTCCTGGAACTGGTAATCGTTGCCAGCTACTCACTTATGAAATTATGATAATAAACTCCTATATTCGAATACGATATATGCGCAAATTATATCACTAAAGCACTACTAATATCTGTGCATAGATCATCGGGCTTTATGAGGCACTCACAACCACGTAACCGGTTGTCTTTTCAATATTCCATATTCAATTTTCTATATCCCGCATTGTCCTTTTCCTTGCTTTCTGTCCCAAATGTCCTTATAATATAAGTGTCTTTAAGCTATCAGACACAACTCCAACATCAAAGACATCACAACGACATGAACTCAAATAATCAAAACGACAGTCTCATATACCTCAAACGTTTGTCTGCTAATGACGACTATTATAATATCGTTTTCAAAAAGACAGAGCGTGTCGCATCCGCAGTCTTTTACATGTTGGCGCATGTGGAATTGAATGACCGAACAAAAGTTCACTACAACAACCTAAGCGACAAAGCTATGAGCTTGCATGAGTCAGTTATCGCGTCACTCGATTTATATGAGTACGAAGTACGAGAAAAAATCTACCCAGTCCAGCAGTCACTCGTGGTCCTTGCCTCAGCACTCCACATTGCTACCGCAGCCCGTCTCATTACCAATGACATGGAGGCCGTAGTAGGGGAAGAGATAGACGTAGTGTTACGGTACATCCGTAATCATTACATCAATGTTGCCGCTCCGCGGATTTCTATCACGACCGAAACTCCTAAACCAAAATCAGGTCCCAAGGCACCACGACGTATCCGTCCGAACATCCCCGCTAACGACTTTAGTTCTGACGCTGTCCTGGTCTACAGTGATCTTGGAGACAGAACTGCTCGCATCAAAACTGTCCTTGAGGCCAAGCCAGAAGCAACGATAAAAGACCTTTCAGAAATTATTACCGACGTGAGTACCAAAACAATTCAAAGAGACTTGAATAGTCTCATAGAAAATGGAGAAGTTATAAGACAAGGAGAAAGACGTTGGTCTAAATACACTATTAATAAATAAAAGACATAAACAGAAGCCCGAGAGCAACTGCTTTCAGGCATTTGTTTGTCTTTTATAAAAGACACGTTGTATATTTTATTGGACATATAAAAGGTAGCTTCGTATTGCTCACCCAAGAGGGAATAGTTCATATTGTGTACGTTCGTATCTTCTCTTTTCTATATTCAATATCCTATATTCTAACTGGCTTGCCACAACACACTAATCATTTCATAATATTTATAGGCGTAAGACAGTCTGTGACCACTCGTCATAGATACCAGAACAGTGGGTTTGATGTCTTAGGATACCGTTACTAGTAACGCTTTCCACAGACATAAAACTCGCTATTTCCCAAATAGTTGCTATACTATTTGGTATGCGCTTAGGCGCTTTTTTCCTAGCCTGGCTATGCGCCACAAGCTTGGAATTAAGCACCACAACTAGGCGTTCTATGTTCTTTGACAATTAAATGAAGAAACGAGCGTAGCGACTATTCTGAATTTAGTTCCCGATTTTTCCTACTAAGGAAAATCGCTGGAACCCACCAGTCTAGTGGCTAGAGTTTCTTTAAATTTATACATATCAAACATCAAAACCAACTCGCGTTGGTAATTTCCGCACCACCTTATCCCGCCATGTCTGCCTCACCGACACACCTTTCTTTTCGCAGCTAACCTTCTTATATAGAACTAATACATCTATATGAGGAGTTAGTGATATTACATAAGAAGGTGACTTCTTATGAATATGAATTAATTCATATTATCAGTATTAGCCGGTCCCGCTAATGGGACATAACCGCGTTGTTAACAAACGCACAAACAAAAAATTATAATTATGACGAAAACTACAACCGTAGCATCAAAGGCTTTCGTAGCCATTGTTGCTGCAGCTATGGTGTTCTCTCTCGTTGCTCCAGCTGCTAAAGCTGCAACAGCAGAAGAACTTCAAGCACAAATCACAGCCTTGATGGCACAGATCGCTGCGCTACAAGGTGGAACAACTACGACAACTACTACTACAACTAGTACTTGCGCAGCTATTCCTGCACCACTTACAATGAACGCTTCAGGCGCTAGTGTAACTGCGTTGCAAAACTTCCTTATCGGTGCTGGACAATCAATTCCAGCTGGAGCTACAGGCTTCTTCGGAGCACAGACTCGTTCTGCTCTCGCAGCTTGGCAATCAGCTAATGGTGTTATGCCAGCAGCTGGGTACTATGGTCCAATCACAGCTGCAGCTATCGCTGCTAAGTGTGTACCAACAACACCAACAACTCCAACAACACCTACAACTCCAGGTACAGGTTCAACTGACCTACAAGGAGAAGGAACTCTTGATTCATTCGAGATCGACGACGCTGATGATACTGATGTACAGGAAGGTTCAGAAGAATCTCCTATCGCAGAAATCACTCTTGAAGCTACAGACGGAGACATCGAAATTGATCGCATGACATTTGAACTCAAAGGTGTTTCTTCACCAACAGAGAACGATCCATGGGATGTATTCGAAGAAATCTCACTCTGGGTAGACGGGGACATGGTTGCTGAATTCGACGCTTCAGATGAAGATAATTACCTCGATGAAGATCTTGGAACTTTCCGATTCTCAGGACTCGAACTTGTAGCTATGGAAGATGAAGAAATGGAAATCGTTGTTGCGGCTACTATTTCAAGTAACGTTGACGACGCTGGAACTGATGCATCATGGAAAATCGGAGTTAACTCAGTACGTTACTTCGATGCAGATGGTGTAGCGGAAGATGACGAAATCACTGGTGACCTAGATGCTGAACCATCAGCTGTTACTGCTGGATTCGAAATCGTTGAAGAAGGAGATGGGGAAGAACTTAAGTTCTCTCTATCTTCAAATAACCCAGATGCTACAGATATTGTTGTTAGTCTAGATGATGCCACAGATGGTGTTACTATTCTTGAATTCGAAATTGAAGCTGAAGAAGCTGATATTGAAATCAACGATCTGTTTGTAGATATCCTTACATCTACATCATCAAGTCTCGTACTCGACGATGTAACCTTAGACTTTGATGGAGAAATGTTCGATGCTGAAAACTCAGCAAGTTCAGCTTCTAACACCACAAAGTTTGCTTTCGACATTGATGGCGACATCGTTGTTGAAGAAGGAGACACAATTACAGTCAAAGTGATGGTAGATCTACGTTCACAAGAATCAAGTAACAATGTTGCTCGATATGCAAACCAGACAACTATCCAAGCCACTGTAGATATTGATGATACTAAAGCAGAAGGTGCTGATGACATTTCAACAAATGACCTAACTGGTTCAGCTGTTGGTAAAACTCACACACTTGTTGCCGAAGGAATCACTCTTGATGTGAATAGTACAGACGCAAAGAACACAATCAACAACACAACAGCTAGTGATAGTTTTGGTGAGTTCAAGATTAACTTTGACGTTACTGCTGTAGAAGAAACAGCGTTTGTAGCTCTTACAGCCTCACGTTCAACTGGTACAGCTGCTGCTATTTACGAAATTGAAGATGCTAACGGAGCTACTGTTGCGACAGGAACCGTTACAGAATCACTTACTCGTAAGTCAGGTGGTACAGTTTCAGATGGATACGTAGAAATTTCTGAAGGAGATACAGCAACATTTGAACTCGTTGTTACTTACAACCCAACAGTTGCAGGACAATTCCGAGTACAATTGATGAACGTTGGTTTTGCTGCAACCGCAGTACCAGCTACTGTTTCTAATCGTTCTATGGCTATCCCAGCTGAAGACTTCGAAACAAGTAACGTACTTATCACAAACTAAGCTCCGCTTAGTGGCCTGATCGAAACGTAAAAGTTTAGAATCAAAGCTAAACAAAAGCCCCCGCAAGGGGGCTTTTGTTGTGTCTGGATAAACCAAGGTAGGGTGGGTATCTATACATAGGCAAGACCTATGTATAAAAAAATCCCCAGGGTACCCCTAGAGAAAATAAATCTTCCCAAGCAAGACTAGTTCAGAAGGGTTGTTCACTAAGTAATCCACAACTCTATACACTAGTTACTTACACTCTTATCCCCAAAATATGAAAGACCTCGCCACCAAAATTGGAGCGAGGTCTTCGTCGTGTTCAGTCCCGGACGATGATGGTCGTGTTTGCAGGGCCGTGTTCGAAAGCTCCGCCTAGGACCGTCCTAGGCAAACTCTTTAAAACCAACACATAATCTGTGTTGGTTTTTTGGCGTGATAGTATTTTAGTAATTATGAAAAAAGATTACTTAGCTTGGCACAATGAAAAAGAAGAAGTTCATCACAATAAAATTCGTCCTGGATTTTATGAGCGTGAAATATGGTTTTGTATTATGGGTAATAACATCGGTTTTGAACAAGATGGTAGGGGAGATAAATTTTTAAGACCGGTTGTTGTTGTAAAAAAATTTAACAATGAGGTATTATGGGCAATTCCACTTACCACTAAATCAAAAGAAGGCAAGCATTATTTTTCTTTTATGCTAGGAAATGAAGGAGTTAGTACCGCTATTTTATCTCAGTTGCGGCTGATCGATGCAAAGAGACTTGAATACAAAATTGGGAACATTAGTAAAAGTGATTTCAAAATACTTAAAACAAAAATCACACAATTCCTTGTGTGATTCCTGCTTTTTACCTCTTGCGAGGAGGGCCGAAGCCATTTGTATCTATATGATAGCAGTTAGGCTATTTATGTCAATAGCTTGTACGATATCATGAAAAGCTCCGCCTAGGACCGTCCTAGGCAAACTCTTTAAAACCAACATCTAATCCATGTTGGTTTTTTGGTGTGGTATCCACACTAGTGTTTGACAATATGATATACATTGTATATCATATACCGGTGAAGTACTTTGACTGGGATAATGAGAAAAATGATTGGTTGGTCAAAAACCGCGGTATTTCATTTGAGATGTGCGAAGTGTATATTTTAGATGGAAACGTTGTTGATATTGTAGATAATCATCCACCATATGAACACCAAAAAGTATTTATGATTAATATTGAAGGCTATATCTACGAAGTTCCATTTGTTGAAACAGACGAAAAAGTTTTTCTAAAAACAGCATATCCTAGTCGAGAATCTACTAAGAAATATCTACCAGATCAAGATAAATAAATATCATGAAACATAATTTTAAATTAACTAAAGAAGAGCAAAACATTCATGACTCCATTGAGCGTGGAGGATGGAAGTCTGTACCAAATTTAGAAGATGAAAAAAAACGTTTTCAAGAAATCGCGCGAAATACAATCGCGAAAAATAAAGTCATAACGGTACGTCTTTCAGAAAAGAACCTCATAAAAGTAAAAGCCGCCGCTGCTCGTGAAGGTATTCCATATCAAACATTCATCACATCTTTGATCCACAAAAACACCTAAACAAAAGCCCTCGAAAGTGGGCTTTTGTTATGTCTGGTGTAGTCAGTCTACAAAAGTTATGCACAGATTTATACACAGTGGCTGATAAACAGGCATATACTTAAATCACAACACGGCAGTATGAAGAAATTACTCTTCACAACTCTAGCCCTCCTAATCTCCCCGTTTTTCTTAGCCCCAGCCGTTTTGGCACAGAGCTTGCCTTGTGGAAATATTATTGACGAATATGGTGATTCGGAAGCAATTCAAGATTGTGCGGATCCATTTAAAATCACCACTGACCCTACAAATTCCTATAATCTTCTAGTAGATGGAACCGCTTATAATAAAAATGGAGATATTGTTCCGGTAGCCGAGGGTGGGACCAGCCGCATTCATGTGGAGGGTTTTCCTATTCAAACGAACTTTCGGTGGGCACTGTATAAACATGATGGTAATGATTATCGTTATGTTGATTTGGAAGAGAAATTTCCTACCAGTGAGTATTTCTACGAGTATGTCCAAACATATTTCACAAATGATACTGACAGGGCATTCTATTTAAATATTATTGAGTTAGACCAAAATGGAGAAGATTATTCGCAATATCTATATAACGAAGACGGTTCAGAGAGAATTGATGCAACCACCGGAGAGACTGTAAGTACTCGGTTACAGGGATTTTATTTGTCAGCGGACTACGATTTTGATGGAAGTCCAGATAGAGCAGGCCGAGGAACCTACACCATGCTAATTACCGAATACTCTATCTATCCAACCAGTAATTCGCTATGGGATAAAATCCGCCACCATATTATTCCAACGGCCCACGCTCAATTTTTAGAAGATTACAGATACACACTGACGTTCACCATCGTAGAAGCAGGCGACGAGCCCGATGGTGCCAGTAGTGTGTTGTTTTTACCTGGGATTCAAGCAAGTCGGTTGTATCTAGGTGATGGGAATCAGATTTATAATAGATTATGGGAACCTACAAATAATACAGATATTAGTGCTTTAGGTTTATCAAACACAGGAACTTCCATTGTGGATATTAGAACAAATGATGTGATTGATGAGACTAGTGTTGATATATTGGGTAAAAATATCTATAAGAGTTTCATGAGCTTTTTAGATGATTTAGTCAGCAATCACACAATTAATGATTGGACACCATTTGCTTATGATTGGAGGTACGATGTGTTTGATGTCGCAGAAAATGGAACTAAGTATTTAGATGGCACTACTCGTTCTCCAGTAGATGAGGCAATTAAATTAGCTAGTTCGTCATTAAGTAAAAAAGTGACCATCATTGCACATTCAAATGGTGGTTTATTAGCAAAAGCAGTCATGTACGAGCTTGAAAAGCGAGGTAAAGAGAATATCGTTGATAAAATTGTTTTTATTGGGACGCCTCAACTAGGTACACCAAAAGCTATCGGGACTATTTTACATGGATATGATCAGCAAGCATTGGGTGGACTCATAATTGATGATGGAATTGCTCGAGAAGTTATTAAAAACTTACCTGGTGCGTATAGTTTGTTACCATCGGAAAAATATTTTGAAGTCAGTAACGAACCTGTTATCTATTTTGATAACTCGTCAACAACTGCTGCTTTACGAACTGGTTATGGTTCGTCTGTTAATACAATAGGAACCCTGAATGCTTTCATGACTGGATTGAATGACAATACTGGTCGTAGCAGTGTGGCTCAGAGTGAGGTAAACAAACCAACGTTGGCAAACTCAGTACTGTACTTTGAAGCGCTAGAAAAACACAAACTATTACTCGATAGTTGGGTAGCACCAAATGAAGTAAAAGTATTTCAAATTGCTGGTACAGGATTGCCTACTGTGAGAGCTGTTGAATATCGAGAGGTTATTGAAAGAATATGTCCAGTGAATGCTGTTTCAGTTTTACTATGTCCAAAAATTGCCATACTTAAACCGCACATAAGGTTTACCCCATATGGTGACGAGACAGTGGTGAGTGATTCAGCAATTTATTCACCTGATAATTCAGTTCAAAAATATTTTTTCGATTTGGATAAAGTTGAAAATGAAAGAATACCAATAATTGGAACAAAAATTTCTCATGAAAACCTTACTGAAACATCACAAATTAAAGATTTCGTAGAGCAGGTAATCACTAATGGTTCTATTTCAGATGTAGAGTTTATGACTCCAGATCAATCAAATTTTAGTCAAATTTTTGATATTGAAGAAATGAACTCCCCGGTACAGATTTCCGCTAAAGATGAACAAGGAAGAGTAACTGGTATGGTTAAAGAAGGAAACGAATGGGTGCGTAAAGAAGATATACCGGGTAGTTTATATATTGAGTTTGGTGGTACAAAATATTTAATTATTCCGTCGGACGTTAAACGTACTACAACACTAGTTGGGGAAGCTTATGGGGGATACACTTTAACTCTGAGCACTCTGGATGGAAATGGTGTGCAGACAAAGCGTCATGAAGTAGTCGATGCTACTACAACGCCCAACATGATAGCAACTTATAGTAAAGGTACTAGTACTTACTCTACTATCAAAACGGATTATACTGGTGATGGAATTCAAGACTATGAGAATACAGTGGATGGAGTGTATATAGCTCCACCAGTCCCGGTTTATTCCTACACATTGCTTAAAAATAATATATCAACATTACCGCTTAATAAAACTTTACGTAATGTATTATTAAGCTTAGCAGTAGAAGCTGAAAAATTTAGTCTCAAAGCCAATCAAAAGTTATATGATCCTCTAGAAAAGCTGACACTACGAGCATTAGAAGCAACCATTCAGCTATATTTAAGGCAAGGGCTTATATCAAAAGTACAAGCTGATGGACTTATTTTAATAGTAAAATTTTTAGTTAAATAATTTATGTTAAATAATAAAAAATTATTGATTTCTATATTCCTAATCAATTTAGTCGCTTTATTATTAGGAATGATAATGTGGTACTCACTGTGCAAAAAAGATTATTGTAGTTATGAATTCAGAAATGCATATTTTGATCCAGTGATGTCAGGTCTAGCGGTTTTCCTACTTTCATTGATTCCTTTTCTTTTTGCTTCAAGTATTGTATTAAAAAATTGGCTTAAATACATAGCTTCGTGGTATGTGCCAATGTCTATATTTTTTGTCAGTCAAATAAGCATTTACTCCTCATCCGTTATGTCTATTGATAGGGTAACCGCAGCCGTGTATTGGATGTTAGGATTGTTCGCTATTACATTAGTGTTTATTCTGGTTCAGAGATATTATTTTAAAGTTAAATAAATTCTAAAAACTCGACCGATACGCTATACTATACGGAATGTTTAATAAGTCGTTCTATCAATTTCTGTTTAGCTTTATTGCGGTGATTGCGGGTGTGTTATTATTTATTTTGATAGTGGGCATGGGGGCAGGGAAGTAAGTGTAAAACTATGATACGAATCACCGATCAATATTTTTGGAACTTTGTCTTCGGGCTGTTTTTTGTATTGCTCGCGGTGATGGGTGCAATTATTCTCGAAACTGAAAGTCGTATCCCATACGCCGAACTTACTCTCATCGATTTTACGCTAATTACACTCGCGTCTTGGCGTGTTTAAAGCTCCGCCTAGGACTCTCCTAGGCAAACCCTTTAAAACCAACATCTAATCCATGTTGGTTTTTTGGTGTGGTACTATTCCAATATGGGAATGCGCCCGGTACAGTTAGTAGAAGGAGAGTTCTACCATGTATATAACCGTGGGACTGATAAGCGCACTCTGTTTAGAGATGATACCGATAGACAGCGATTTATGAAATTGCTGTATATCTCAAATACTACAGAACATATCAATGTTCGAAATTTGCTCCGAAAAAACAATGAACCATATACTTTTGAGAGGGGTGCACCACTGGTTAGTATCGGCGCGTACTGCCTGATGCCAAATCATTTTCACCTGTTGCTAACTCCGATTGTAAAAGACGGGGTTTCTTTATTTATGAAAAAGCTGTGCACGGGGTATTCAATGTATTTTAATAAACGTTATAACCGTACTGGTACATTACTCGAGGGACCATTTAAAGCAAAATGGGTAGATAATGATATTTACCTCAAATATCTATACGCATACATACATCTAAATCCGTTAAAGTTATGGAAGAGGGAAGATCTAGATGAAGAAATCAATGACCAAGACATCTTAGATTTTTTAAAAAGCTATTCGTACTCCAGCCTTCCTGACTATCTCGAGGTATCTCGATTAGAAAACATTATTTTCGATCCCAAACCTTTTCCTGAGTATTTTGAATCAGTAGCCGATCAAGTAGCTGAGTTAAAAGAGTGGCTGTTACTGCGAGAAGAGGAGGATATGTTGTAAAAACTCCTTTTGCCTAGGAGAGTCCTAGGCAAAAAAATACCCCCACAACGGACGGAACCGCTGCAGGAGTATTTCGAGGTGATGTGTATATAATACCAGCTACTAAATTTGTGTCAATGGCGTATGGGAATTTTATATTTAAAATCGCCTACTTCCTTAAAATATAAAAAAGACCTCGCCACCTAAACAGGGGCGAGGTCTTCGTCGTGTTCAGTCCTGCACGATGATGGTCGTGTTTGCAGGGCCGTGTTCGAGGACCAGGTTGAACAGGGTCCGGGCGTTGTCACGGTGCAAACGGACGCAGCCCTTGGAGTCCATCTGGCCCAGGCGGTCGACTTTGTCGGTGCCGTGGGCGGCAATGTTGCCGTTGAAGAAAATGGAGTGCGGCATCGGTGCGTTGTTGTATTTGCTTGAATAGTGCATGACCTTCATCGACTGCACGCCGAACGTACCGGTCGGGGTCCAGCCATATTTGGCCCCAGTCGAAACGTCCCAGGTGTGCATCAGTTTGCCGTCGACCAACACAATCATAGTCTGGTCCGTCTTGTCGACAATAGCCGTAATGCTCGCAGCGAGAAGAGGGGAGGTGGTCAAGGTAGCCAGAACGCACGCCAGTAGCAATTGCCGCATGATCGTCTCCTCTAAGATGCGGGGTGGGGAAGGAACTCTATGTATTAGAATATACCCACTTCACATTTCCAGCAATCCCGTTTTTAACTCAGGTGATAAACTTGACAGAAGTGTACACCTAAGTGTACACTTTAACCATATGACTACAAAATTCATTGGTATCAAGGACTTTCGTCAAAACATGGCTGAATATGCCAAACTCGCTCGTGCCAAAACAGCACGGTATGTTGTGATGAACCGAAATGTGCCGATGTTTGAAGTAACCCCATTTGATGAAGACGAAAATCTAGACTACTTGTTTGACAAAGTAATGGCTGCAAAAGCCGAAGTTGCCGCTGGGCACTTCTATACTCATGATGAGGTCGTGGCCAGCCTAAAGAAATAGCGTATGAAAAAGTACGTCCTGATATATGCACCCAGTGCGAAAAAGGACTTACGCTCACTTGATAACTCTGTTGCTGAGAGAATACTAAAGAAGATAAAAATATATTCTGAAACTTCTAATGCGTTAGTAACAGCAAAAGCATTATCGGGGAATATGAATGGTTTTTACCGCTGGCGAGTGGGGGACTACAGGATTGTATTTAGTGTTGATGAGAAAGGAGTGGTGACAATTTTAACGATTCTAAACATAGATCATCGAAAAGATGTGTATCGGTAAACAGCGCAGCTACCTGAAAGTTATGCACAGATTTATACACAGTGGTAGATAAACAGGCATATACTTAATTCATAAAGCAGTGGCATGAAGACATTACTCTTCACAACTCTAGCCCTCGTCATCTCCTCGTTTTTCTTAGCCCCAGCTGTTTTTGCTCAAAGTGAACCGCCGTGTGGGAATATAATAACTCCAGCTAATGTTTATTATGAAGGTTCAGAAGAATTTTCTGACCCAATTCCGGATTGTAGTAACCCGTTTGGCAGAACGGGTGATCTCACTACATTTAAATTAAACAATCAAATTATAAGTAATAATAGCACTATAGATGTAAGTGAATCAGGAACAGACAGATACGGTTTTGATGGTGAGACATACTACAATCGTAGTGGGGCAGATTATTATCTGCATAGTGGAAATGACTATATTCGCGTCAATACAAATTTTGTTGAACCAGTAAATGCACAATTTGAAGCTGAGATTACAAACTTTTTTAATGGTAATCCGATTCAGGTAAATTATTATACTGAAATATATTTATCATCAGATCAATCTTCATATTTCCTCATCAGTCCAAGTCCAAGAGAATATAGATTTGATCAAGTAGAACCTTCAAAACGAGTTGTTGATATATATAATGAAATGACCCAATACATAATTAAAAATGCTAAAAGTGATAGACCTGCTTTAGTTCCAGGCACTTATACTGTGGTGTTAGTAGATACTGATGAAGGGCCTAATCAAACGTTTGAAAATAATTTATTTCAAAAAGTTTTCGCGGCTTTTGTACCAACAGCCTTGGCTTACTATAATGTAAACACAGTAACGTTTACACTTGCAGGTCCAGCCCCAGAACCGGAAGGTGCCAGTAGCGTCCTGTTTTTACCCGGGATTCAAGCTAGTCGGTTGTTTAAGGATGGGATAGGAGGTATAGAGGATCAGATTTGGGAACCAAATAGTAATCAAGATGTAGGTCAGCTTGAAATGACTGAATCGGGAGAGAGTGTAAATCAAATCTATACAAAAGAAAATGAAGTGATGCAGGAAATAGCATTTCCAACATTAGGCACTAACGTCTATAAATCATTCGCCATTTTGCTTAACACATTAGATAGTACTGAAGTTATTCAAGATTGGACTCCGTTTGCATATGATTGGCGATTTGATGTTAATGATGTTTCCACAAAAGGAGTAAGTTATAAAAATGAAATCAAGAACTTAGTCTCTGAAATTGAAAATTTAGCATCCAGTTCATACACTGGTAAGGTCACAATCATTGGACACTCAAATGGCGGTCTGGTGGGAAAAATGTTAATTTCAGAATTAGATAGACAGGGAAAAGCAGACTTAGTTGATAAGTTAGTGATGATCGGTACACCACAACTAGGCGCTCCAAAAGCCATTTTAGCAATGCTACATGGTTACGATCAACAAGCACTAGGAGGTCTACTAATCTCTAGCGGAAATGCACGGACAGTCATGAGAAATATGCCGGGCGTGTACGGTTTATTGCCGTCAGCAGAATACTTTGATAAATCACCAGGAGTGATGATATCAGCAGACACTTCAAATACTACAGCCAGCATACGTGCTTACAATCAAATAAATAGTAAGACCTCGCTCGACAACTTTCTTACCGATTCGCTTAATCAACGTACTGACAATGTCCCGATAAATGAACCGTTAACTCTAAACAATACAGTTTTACAAGGTTCTTCCGCGACAAAACAAAAATTAGATTCCTGGTTACCGCCTCAAGGTGTTGAGGTCTATGAAGTGGTTGGCACAGGTAATGCAACAGTTAAAGGTTTTGAGTACCAAGCATTTCCATGTACTTTTGGTTTTCTTACCTGCCCTACAGGTAGTTATATGAAAGCTGTACCAATTATTACCAGCAATGGTGACGAGACGGTACCTGTGGTTTCAGCCGCAGGGCAAGATGGAGATAAGGTGACAGGTTATATTGATCTTTACAAAGAAGGCCTTGGTGTTTTAAATAATAAACGCACGCACCTAGACATTACTGAAAGTGATATTGTCCAAAACTTCATAAAGTCAATTATTAAGTTCCGGTACATAAATGAAACTTTAGAAATACCAGATTATGTTGAGGTAGTTCGAAATTTTAAGTTAATAGGTATTCATTCGCCAGTATCCTTATCACTTACCGATAATTTAGGTAAACAGACAGGCTTAATTAATGGTGAAATTAAGGAAGAGATTCCAGGGTCTGAATATTTTGAATTAGGAGATAGTTCTTATGTAATTATCCCAGATGACGTTCTATTTAATGCTGAGATAAACGGACAAGCTACTGGTACGTACTCAATTACTATAGATACTTTGAAAAATGATTCACAGACAAACACATTCCGCTATATTGGAGCAAGTACTACACCAACATTGAAAGCAAATTTTACTTTTGCGACATCAGGCTTTACAAGTATTAAGACCGACACAAACGGTGACGGCACTACAGATTTAGAGCAAACATTAAACGGACAAGCTATACTTCCACCAGTTGTATCTTCATATTCTCTCTTAAAAACAAATATAAAGGGACTAAAATTAGCTAAACTATTAGAAACTGTACTTTTGCTGCAAGTTGATGTGGCGATATACTGGGATAATCTCAGACCCGTTAAACCAACATATCAAAAATTAGAGTTCGCAGCTTTAGATTCACTAAAAGCAACATTATTAGTATACAGACAGAAAAAATTTATTACGCAGGCACAATACTCAACGCTAGAAATTATAATTAACAATTTAAGAAAATAATTATGTCAAAATATTTTAGTAGCAAGTCGTTTCTTTCCGGTTCAATAATACTTTCATTCCTGATGATTATATTTACAGAGCCAACTTTTAAATGGTTACACCAAGGTGCTTTTAATTCAATTGAAGAGAGTATACTCCAACCAATCTTTTATTTGTGTATTGCAATCGTTTTTTCATCTTTAGTACTATTCACTTCAAGTAGGAGTATTTTTAAAAATTGGTTTAGGAAAGTATTCATTTGGTTTCTCCCAGTAAGTTTGCTACTAATTTTTTCTACTGGTGTAGATGGAGGTATTCCTCAGCCTGGCAGATCGGTAGTTGCTGCGTGGCTAGGTACTCTCCTAGGAATAATTACCATACTCTTTGTAGCTTTTCAGAGATTATATTTTAAAGTTAAATAATAAATTCTAAAAACCAAACCGATACGCTATACTATAGGGGATGTTTAACAAATCCTTTTACCAATTTCTGTTCAGCTTCATTGCGGTGATTGCGGGTGTGTTATTATTTATTCTGATAGTAGGTATGGGGGCAGGAGAGTAATCTATCTATGATACGAATCACCGATCAGTATTTTTGGAACTTTGTCTTCGGGCTGTTTTTTGTATTGCTCGCTGTGATGGGGGCAATCATTTTAGATACTGAAACGAGAATCCCGTACGAGGAGTTAACCCTCCTAGATTTCACCATCATCACGCTCGCTACCTGGCGCGTCATTCGGTTGTTTGTGTACGATGCGCTCACCAAATTAATTCGCGAACAATTCTATGATGTCCAAAAAGTAGGTAAGGGGTTCAGTTTGGTAAAACCAGCCACTGGTCCCCGCCGCACGCTCGCAGACCTATTTTCCTGCCCATGGTGTTTTGGTGTTTGGGCCGCGGCCTCGGTAACATTCTTTTATCTACTGTTCCCAGTCTTCCAATTCTTTGCCATCTTCCTCGCCATCTCCGCTGTCGCAACATTCCTGCAACTCCTTACTAACATGATTGGCTGGCAGGCTGAGAAGTTCAAGATGGAAGTAGAGGGATAGGTATCTTTTTTAAAAAACTATGGTATAGTGCCGGGTAGGTCAGTTTAAGGAGAACCTAGATGAAAGTGAAAGTGCACTTTGAGGCGGTAAAGGACAAATGGCGGAAGCATGAGTGCCTGCCTGGTCATCAGAACGAGGTGGTGGTGAAACGAGCCAGTTTTTCGGCCGACGTGACAAAACCGCTTGATGTCAACTGTGTTGCGGAAGGCGAACGGGTGTTCGCCGAAGCACCGGATGGATCTTCTGGTTACAATCACCTGATGGTGATTACCGCCATCGAGATTGATGGGGTGAGGTTGGAATCTCCTCATCTGATAAACGTTCCCGTGAAAATCCAGCAAGTAGCCTAAGACAAAGGGCAGCAACGCATTGCGTTGCTGCCCTTTACCATTTCTATAATTTATAGTATTGTGGCGGGTATCAGGCTCAAGACAGCCGGTTGGGGAGAGTCACTTCCCAGTAATGTATGGCAGCCGCCATACGCCAGCCGAGGTCCAACTTCTATTTGATTTTGGGGTCGAAGCCTAGGGTTACAGAAACTAATTTTGTAACCGTGGGCCTGTGTTTATCAGAAGTAATCACACAAATTTCGTGGCAATTACAAAAGAAAAAAAGCAAGCTATTCTAGCAAAGCTCGGTGAAGTGAAAGATACCGCAGACTCAATCGTGTTTGTACACTACAAAGGTCTCAATCTCTCAAGCACTACTGCAATGCGAAAAGAACTTCGCGATAAAGGAGTAGGATTGTTTGTAGCAAAGAAGACACTGATGGCTCGAGCATTTGACGGCGCCTTTGAAGGTGAAATGCCAAAGCTCGACGGCGAAATCGCTGTTGCCTACAGTACTGACGCCATGACACCCGCTCAAGAGATGAAAGAATTCTCTTCAAAGTACAAAGACAAGATCTCGATTGTGGGTGGAGTATTCCAAGGAGTGTACAAGAATCAATCAGAAATGATTGAAATTGCCTCAATCCCATCACTCGATGTTCTAAGGGGTATGTTTGCACAACTCATCAACTCACCACGTCAGCGTTTCGCTGTGGTACTCGATGCAGTAGCGGGAACAAAGAACTAGGAATGAAGAAATGAGCGTAGCGACTATTCTGAATTTCCGTGAGTAATTTGCTCCTTTCCTAGAGCAAATTATCCACGTCTCTAAGTCGCAACCTCAATCTAAAAAACAAATTTATTTAAAATTACAAACTTATTTATTATGACAAACGATCAAATTATCGAAGCGGTTGAAAAAATGACAGTTCTTGAACTCAACACTCTCGTAAAGACAATTGAAGAGAAGTGGGGAGTTTCTGCTACTGCTGTAGCGGTTGCTGGTCCAGCTGCTGCTGCCGGGAGTGATGATGCTCAATCAGAATTCACTGTAGAACTTACAGAAGCTGGTGCCCAAAAGATTGCCGTTATCAAGGTAGTTAAAGAAGTCCTTGGTCTCGGTCTTAAAGAAGCCAAAGACATGGTAGACGCAGCTCCTTCAGTTGTTAAAGAAAACATGAAGAAGGAAGATGCTGACGCCCTTAAAGCTAAATTGGAGGAAGCTGGAGCTAAGGTTACATTGAAGTAAATTTCTTAGTCCAAAATAAGAACCCCGAACAGGGGTTTTTATTTTGGCAAGAAATCTTCAATGTAACCTTAGAGGTGAGAAAGTCTGGGAGACTTTCGCAAGAGGTTGCCAGTTCTTTTGTCAAAAAGAGCGACAACCTGTACTGAACCTGTAAGGTTCGCGAACACTTATTAGAATCAGAGCGTAGTGAACAAATATACTTAGTGACTTGTGGGAAGGTAACTCTTAAGTAATTTTCTTACAAAAAACACCCGCGCAAGCGGGTGTTTTTTGTTATTCATAAATCCTGTGATAGTCTACATTTTGGCAGGTAACCAAAGGGAGAAGATGATGACAGCGTTGCTTCCACAAATACGAGCTCTTTTTGAAGATGCAAGTGTTGCAGCCTCAAAAGGTTTCGAGACGCCTGGCAAGACGAAGAATACGGCACTCCATGAGTGGCTATGTGCCGAAATTTGTTTTGCTGACGAGGTGGGTATGGGGTTTGTAATGGAGCCCCAAAAGAACCCTCAAAAAGATTGGCAATGCCAAGCCTATGCAGAGATCGCAAAAGCATTGAGGTCAATTCGTATCAATGAGTTCGCAGATTGTGTCAGGGCAACTGTTTGATTGTTCCAAAAGTATTATGATAGCCCGGCCAATGATGTTTGCAATTGCGACATCGGCCGGGCTTTTTGCTTGTTATTAGTTACGGTAATTAGTGTTTGTATAAAAATCCATCAGGAAGCGGCTACTACTTTTAGCTATATCCACCATAATATTTTTATAATTACAATAATTAAGTGATATGATTTGTTTATATGACAGAAAAATTAACAGAAATAGTTGCTTTATTACAAATACTTTTATCGTTAGTAGTATCACCGGGTCAAACATACCTCTCATCAAATGCAGCGCAGGTGGGAGCAAACGCACTGACGAATGAGAGTTCAATCGCAACCTGGACCCATCTGACCACTGAGGGACATAGGTTCACTATTAATGGCACTCAAACTGTCCGTTATGGTATCGACAATGCCTGGGTACAGAAATCATTTACTAATGAAGGATATTGTAAAAATAATTACTTTAGCAATGATCCGGCACCTGGTAAGACTAAGGTATGTCAAGTTCTAAATACGACCTCAAATTCTACTTCTACTCCCACTCCTGTACTGGCACCAACTCCTGTAACAACTCCAACCCCGGTGCCTACCCCAACTCCTACCCCAACCCCAACTCCTGTAACAACCCCAACCCCGGTGCCTGCCCCAACTCTGGCCTTTAGTGTTAATAATGCAAATATTTCACGTGGCGGTACTGCTACTCTCACTTGGTCAAGTGTAAACGCAACAAGGTGTGTGGCGGGCGGTGCTTGGCGAGGAAGAAAAATTGTTAGTGGTTCTGAGACTACTAGGTCACTTAGAACGTTGGGCACTAGAACCTATGCTCTGACTTGTACAGGGGCTGGTGGTAGTGTGACAAGATCAGTTGACGTGACAGTGAGTAGGACAGCCTCTGTTCCAACCCCAGCTCCAACCCCAGCTCCAACACCTGCTCCAACTCCAACTCCACCCCCAACTCCTGTACCTGCCCCAGCTCCAACTTCTTTGTTTGTAACCAACAGTAGAGTGTCGACCACCGATAACTTAACAGTTCGAAGTTCATTCGGGACTTCAGCTGCAGTTCTCGGTAAGCAGAGCTCAGGTGCAGTAGGTACAGTAGGTAGCCAGGCTCCCCAGACTGCTAATGGCTTTACCTGGATTTACGTGAATTTTGATTCTGGAGTGGATGGGTATGTTGCCGACTCCTTCCTTCGCGCAGTAACTCCCCCTCCTACCCCAACCCCAACCCCAACTCCAACTCCAACTCCAACCCCTGTACCTGCCCCAACTCCAACTCCAACTCCAACCCCTGTACCTGCCCCAACTATTACTTTGAATACTAATCCACTTGCAGTCACAAGAGGAGGAGTGGTAACTATTAATTGGTTAAGTAGCAATGCTTCCAATTGTACCGCTAGTGGTAGTTGGAGCGGCAGCCGCTCGACGGTAGGTACATTTACCACGGCTGCACTTATGACAGTTGGTACTCAAACTTTTACCCTCAGCTGTACTGGGGTAGGAGGTACAGTTTCTCGGTCAGTCAATGTAATAGTGAACCCTTCTCCAGCGCCGCTACCTGTTCCTGTTCAGACTGGCGGACATTTGCTGTCGGACGACGCCATACTAATTGGTCATAGTTTAGTTGGTGGCAACTCATTGCCGCAGTTTATCAATAGTGCAATTGATAGCCAATCGGGTACAGGTCAGGTAGATTATCAAGTTATTAATGGTGGAACGATACAGGCGAACTGGCAAGCTGCGAGTAGTGAAGGTATCAATGCCCGAGCAAATATTCCTCGAGGAAACTATGAGGTGGTAGTAATGACTGAAGCAATTCCGCTCATTAACCACACAACTTGGAGTGGTACTAATGAATTTGCTGCTCGGTACTACAATTTAGCCGTCGCTGCTAATCCGAACACCCGGGTTTATCTCTACGAAACTTGGCATTGTCTTACCACTGGTACAACCGGCTGTTTTTCAGATAATCATGATTCGCTCACTTGGCGACCTCGACTAAGAGACGATCTCCCGCGCTGGGAAGCAATTGTTGACTCAGTTAACGCTCAAAAACCTGCAAATGCTAGGTCAATGATGATCATTCCGGTAGGACAAGCTTTTGGTCGGCTTCATGATGAAATTGTTGCTGGTCGGGTACCGGGTATTACTTCCATCAATAATTTATTTGAAGATGATATCCACCCTAATTTTATTGGTAACTATTTTGTAGCTATGGTGCAGTACGCTACTATCTATGGTCGCAGTCCAGTGGGTATACCAGCACAACTACAAAATATGTACGGAGGCAACTTACCGGCCCCGTCAAATGCGCTGGCACTAAAGATGCAACAAGTTGCCTGGGAGGTGGTGAGTTCGTATCAAAGAAGTGGGGTACAGTAATGTTTAGTGTCAGCTAATTAATTAAATTTAAAATAGTGGTAAAACAGTCGCCTATATAGGCGACTGTTTTTATGGCCGGAGATTATTCTTTATTAATCTTTGAACTTCCGGCTCATTAATTATGTGCATAGTGCACATTAACTTAAGTGTTGTGGTATATGATACTAAAAAGACAATTCTTCCTTATTATTCCTTTGAGCATCATTCTGTTGGGACTGCTCTCATACAACTTCCTTAACGCCCAGTGGTCTGGACCCACTAGCGCTCCACCAAATAACAACGTAGCAACACCGATAAATGTTGGAAACGTGATACAAGAAAAGCGAGGAAACTTTAAGGGCAATGTACTTCTGGCATCCACCTCCGTATGGTCACCTGAGTATTGTGATGAATTTGGTAATAACTGTTGGACACCTGGTGTTGGTGTTGCTCCGCCGACTGAGGGTATAGAAAGAGTTTGGATGGACGTAAGAGTGCTTCGAAATCACAATACAGTTTATGAAAACAATTCTGGTACAGACATTCAGGTCTGTGTCGATACAAACGGTGCTGGCTGGATTGACGCCTCAAGCGACAATATTAGTTGGTTTAGCGGGGTGACACAAACTGATATTACAAACTGTATTATTATTCCTAACAACTCATATTACCGTACGCGGGGAGCTGCAATAACTAGTTGGCGGGAGTTACGCTCCTCTGACTTAGGACCGTATTGTAATGTCCACTTCTCATGGAATATTGTTGGGCAACAACGGGGGTCAACTACCCGGCAAGTGTACGGTAGTGGTACAGCTGCTATTGGCATGAATTATGACCATGATGATTGGGAAAACTCACCACGACCAAGAAACTACACTGAGATTCTATCCGGGCACTCGTGGGGTGGTAATTGGAGGGATTCTTCAGAGCGCGCAGAAATGGGTTATTATGATGCGTATTTCTACAATAGTAACCGGGCTCTCATAGATGGTTATAACCGACATGCTCATATAGTGACAACTCCGCTACCATTGGTAGAGGGTCAGACAGTTACTATTACAAACAGAGGTATTAGAGAGATAGGGGCCAATAGTATTCGATTGAGTGCCACCGTGAGAACCTGTCACGCCAGATAGTAATTAACCAGAAAGACTTTAAGTTCAAAGTGGCTATATCACTAACAGTAAATCTAACCTAAATCATAGAAATTATAAATAGCGGAATCCGTCTGATTGTTTATTATTATACTAGTACTGGTATTGGATATAGCCAAGTCAATCCAATTCGTACATCCTATTCGTTTGCATCCCACGCGCAAGATAACTACAAAACCACAAATTAATTTGAGTAGTGGTTTTGTTTTTATATTTCAGATTCTTTAACACGAACTCCCGGATTTTTTGTTGACAACAAGTATAATTTGTACTATTCTTGCCCTCCAGCAAAAAGAGGAGTTTAGCCACATGGGTGAAGTGATCGAGCAGGCAGAAATTGCGTACATCAAGTATGAAAAAGATAAGGGAGTCAAATCCCTGATTGCGTGGTTTCGGGCAGAATTGGTGGGGCGAGACGATTCCACCAAAGAGCGCCTGGGTGCTCTTACAGACGACCGCCTGCAAGAGCGGGAGCATGAAACCGAAAGTTTGGCAGTGCGGTGGCGCGAGGCACGGCTGGCACGATCAATTGCCCGGTCGGTCGCGTAAGCACGGTTATTTCTATAAGATGAAACCAGGTCCTCACTTCATTGTGAGGGCCTTTTCTTAATTGTTAGCAAAATATTATGTTGGTAGGCATCATGCAAAGAATACCGTCAAGACTGTGGAGAGCGGGATTGATGGTAAAATATTGGTGCAAGATTCTGATATGGCTGAACCACTTTCTATTCTGTTTGGCAGTACGGCGCGGGTAAAACTCCTCCGGTTTTTTCTGTTCAACCCGTCTAAAGAATTTACTTTTGACGAAATTAGTAAACGAGCCCGATTAGTGCGTCGGACAGCCCGAACAGAAATTTCAGCTTTGGAAAAAGCTGGGGTGATTGTGAAGCGTTCAATGTATGTACTCATTGATGGCAAGAAGAAAAAGATGAAGGTGCTCGGGTTTGCTTTGAATAAAGACTTCCAAGAACTACAAGCCCTACAAACATTCCTCTTTGAAACTGCTCCGATTGATGGCAAGAATCTGATAGCACACCTGCGCAAAGCGGGAGTGATTGATTTTTTGGTAGTTGCTGGAGTATTTGTTAGGGAGTTCGAACAATCATTGGATGTTTTGATTGCGATGAAAAAGATTTCGCAAGCCAAAATTGAAACAGCTATTCGAGCATTGGAATCAGAGATTGGTATGGAAATACGATTCGCCTTGATGTCGTCTGAGGATTTGCTGTATCGAGTAGGGATGAACGATAAACTCACCCGTGATTTGTTTGACTACAAACACACTATATTAGTAGACCGTATCGGTGTGCGCGATGAACTACATCGAGGGTCGTTTAGGGGATAGTCAGTTTAAAAAATTTGTTTCAAATAAGAAAAATGACCGGATCCCAATTGGGGTCCGGTCGTTTCTTAGGTGGTTTTTACCGTTGCGCCATAACGGGCTGCAATTTCTGCAGCAGCTGTTCCTTCGACCCGGCGAACTGTCGAGTTAGGTGTGAAAAGGGAAGATGGTCCAGTTGTAGCACGGGGACGTGCTTCAACAATGGATTTCAAAAGACCAGTCAATCTCCCCAGTTCCTCGATACCTTTTTCGCCGGCTGCGATGATGCTCGCGAGTTCTTCGTTGCTGATATCGCTACAAGCAGCGCGGAGAGTCGGTCGAGTGATGGTCGTGGTGATTGCCTTGGTTGGGCTTTCGAGCGCTTGCTTCACCGCCCGCATGATTTTGGAGGCAGAACGAGCGGTTGAGCCACCTCCCGTACGGCCGTGTCCAGCATTGCGCCGCCCATTCTTGATGAACTCGATTGCTTGGGGAGCGCTCATGCCATGATCCTCGATATGCTTGAGGAGCATGCGCTGGATGGCGTAGTCGAGTTTCTGTTCAGCGTCGTCTTGCTTGACTTCGGGCGAGCCGAGATCAAATTTGTCGACAAATTCCAGAAACTGTTCAACAGTGAGGTCGCTTATGGTACCAAGTGCACTCGCTACATTGATGGGGAAGTCCGACCGTTTGCCTTGGCGTACGGTGGGATCAATCAGTTCCCTGATTTCGGGGGCAAGGTTGAGAAGTTTCAGTCGTCCCGAACAGGTGATGGACGACATGCCCCGCTTTTTGGCAATCACATCGAGGCTGTCGCCAGCCTCATACCGGCGCTTGATTTCGATTGCTTCTTCAAGCGGAGTGAGGTCCTTGCGACCGATGTTAAGCTCATCAGCATCTTCGCGGTATTCCGCTTCAGAGGCGTACACTCTGATGATAATTGGCAACGCAGCAAGTTCTACTTCGGTAGCTGCTTTGTTGCGACGATGGCCACTTACGATTACAAATTCTCCCGGTGTTCCGGGGGCAAGTTTCACCCAAGGTGCCAGTGCACGCGGGGTGACACGAATCAGTTCGCGCACGCCGGCTGTGCGGATGCCTTCAACAAACTCAGGCCAATCAGCACCGCCGATAATTTTCCGAGGCTGATGTGGATCTGGGATGAGCAGCTGGGGAGGAACGTATCCGGTAGCACCATCAACTTTCCACCAAGCTTCAGAGTTTGTGCTGACACGCACCTTTTTCCCGTCAGGGAGAACAACAAACGACATGAGTAGCCTCCGTTTTTATAGTTGAAAGGACAAGCTCTAACTGAACATGAGTCTAGCAAACCAAAGTCCAGGTGTAAATTAAATAATTTTTAAAACAAAAACCACCGCACGAAGACGAATGTCTCGGTGGGTGGTGGCGGGGCATCGCTTTCGCGATGCCCCGCATATGGTCATTTGGAATAAACGAACGGGTGAGCTAGACAGGGGATGGTGTTGGGTTCACCTGGTTCACCCATTTTGCTGATGATCCAGATAAAACCCTCTTCATTCCGGCCGGCAAAAGCAGGCGTACCGGTCTTCTCTTCGAAGTTGGCCGCCGTTCCGATGTAGTCCATCAAACCAACTTTGAAAACTTCGTTGGACGTCCAGACCATGGGCGGCTCTTGCCCGAACTGGATGGTGATGGTGTCGTGGGGGACACGCCAGGTGTCACTGACCAACTCCGGTCCCGACAGGGTGAAGTTGGGGGTGACCTCAAGCTTGAGGTCGTTGATTGCCCAGTCGATGCAGTAGTCGTTGTCTTCTGCGTGCAGCGGTTGGGTAATCAGGAACACTCCGATAAAGAAGCTGGCGATAAGGAGAGAGACGGAGTTCTCTCCCAGGCTTTGGATAAAGCGTTTCCACATGGTCTCGGTCCTTTTATTTGTGTGCAGATGTCTGTTAATATTATGTCATAAATTAGTAAAAAAGCAAGTATTTAGTATGTTTGTCGAGTAAGATTCCGATTGATTTTGATGAATGTATGATGGGGACAAAAATGGGGATAAGTAACCCTATAAATGTCCAGTGTAAGTGCTTGACTTTATTTTGCTTTCCTATAGAATAGCCAGCACGTAACTATGATATTGAAATTAAAGCAACGCACTCGCGCATAACTTCACCTTCATAGGCTGATGTTCATGCCGCGACAATCGCGGACTTTTTATTTCACAATCACGGAGGTACGAGATATTTGACAATCTCATATTCTATTAGAACACCCTTGATAAGGGGGTGTTCGCAAGTCCTGTGTGTTCGACGCACGCAGGCAGGTTCATCGAAGCGCCACTAGCAAGCGACGCTTAGATGAACACAGGTAGTGTGTTGGGTTAAGATCCCATAGAGTTAGCCTTTGCCGGCGCTCGGGTCTTTTCGTCCCCAACACACAACACAAATAGTTTGGAACAACATCGATTAGTATTTTTCGATGCCAGACGCAAAAACAAAACTGTACAGCGGTGTACAAAACATGTTCTTGGTAAGGTTCGTTGGTTAACAGCGTTCCTTACAGGAATGTAAGGGTTTTAGGTGGATGCCTAGGCTTCAAGAAGCGATGAAAGACGTGATATGGCTGCGATAAGTTTCGGCGAGGTGCCAAATAACCTTCGACCCGGAAATTTCTGAATGGGGAAACCCTCCTGTCATCGGCAGGAATCTGTGTTATGCAGATGCGCACCCAGGGAAGTGAAACATCTCAGTACCTGGAGGAATAGAAAGCAAAAACGGAATTTTCTTTCTGAACAGATGTCGGACGCATCACATGGAATGTGATGCACGATATGGAATAGAGAATATGGAATAGAGAAGAGAGTTTTGCCTTCGGCAAAACATTTTCAATATTCTATTTTCAATTTTCAATATCAGACCATCGCGCTTCGCGTGATGCGTCTGGCGCCATTATGTTCAGGAAGAAGATTCTTGCGATTCCCTTAGTAGCGGCGAGCGAAACGGGAACAGCCCAAACCGAGCGTGTTTACATGTTCGGGGTTGTAGGACGGATGATGCATTTAGTTGCAGAGAGTTACAAAAGGTATATATAGGAAAACGTGTTGGGAAGCACGACCCCAGAAGGTAATAGTCCTGTATTCGAAATATATACCACTCTCCTTTATCCGCTCCTGAGTAGTTCGAGACACGAATAGCTCGAATGAATCTACCAGCACTAACTGGAAAGGCTAAATATTCTTGGAGACCGATAGTGAACAAGTACCGTGAGGGAAAGGTGAAAAGAACCCCGGAGAGGGGAGTGAAATAGATCTGAAACCTAAAACCTACAAGGAGTCGGAGCCTTCAATTTATTGGGGGTGACGGCGTGCCTATTGAAGAATGAGCCGGCGAGTGTACCTTTATCCTTGTCTAAGTGGCAACCCCACGGAGGCACAGTGAAAGCGAGCGTGAATAGCGCGAATTATAAGGGTAGGGGTACGACCCGAAGCGGGATGAGCTTGCCATGTGCAGGGTGAAGCGACTGTAATAGGTCGTGGAGGCCCGAACCGGTTGGCCGTTCAAAACCATCGGATGACATGTGGTAAGGAGTGAAAAGCTTATCGAATTCCGTAATAGCTGGTTCTCTCCGAAACAGCTTTTGGGTTGGCGTCGCGTGTTCCCTCTGGGGGTAGAGCACTGGAAGGGGCAAACAGGGAGAAATCTCGTTGCCCCTATCAAACTCCGAATACCAGTAGGTTAAAACGCGGCAGTTAGACTATGGGGGAGAAGCTCCATTGGTCGAAAGGGAAACAGCCCAGATCGCCAGTTAAGGTCCCTAAATATATGCTCAGTGCCAAATGAGGAGGTGAGGATTCACCGACAATCAGGAAGTTGGCTTAGAAGCAGCCATCTTTTAAAGAAAGCGTAACAGCTCACTGATCGAGAGTCCTTGCGCCGAAGATGATCGGGGCTCAAGCATATTACCGAAACTGCGGATTTCCATGATTTATCATGGGAGTGGTAGGAGAGCGTTCGTATTGCAATGAATGGCAGGGGAGACCCGGCCTGGAGCGATGCGAAGTGAGAATGCCGGCACAAGTAACCGCAAGACGGGTGAGACCCCCGTCCGCCGAAATACCAAGGTTTCCTTTGCTATGTTGATCAGCGAAGGGTTAGTCGGTCCTAAGGAAATCCCGAAAGGGGGATTCGATGGATAGCAGGTTAATATTCCTGCACACTGTTGCGTTGCGATGGAGGGACGGAGGGTTGTACCTGACGCGGCTTATTGGATTGCCGTAGGAGGTTCGAGGAGGTTAGATAGGCAAATCCGTCTAACAATACTCCGAGTTCAGTCTAAAGGTGAGGCTTCGGCCGATCCGATGTCAGGGAGCACGCTTCCGAGAAAAACTTCTAAGCATAAACGTAACGGTTCCGTACCGCAATCCGACACAGGTGGTAAGGTCGAGAAGACCAAGGCGAACGAGTGAGAGGTCCTCAAGGAACTCGGCAAACTAGCGGCCGTAACTTAGGGATAAGGCCTGCCCTGATAGCAATATCGGGGCCGCAGCGAAAGATTTCCTGCCAACTGTTTATCAAAAACACAGCTCCCTGCGAACTCGCAAGAGGATGTATAGGGGGTGACGCCTGACCTATGCTGGAAGGTTAAATACGGGGGGTTGCATGCATTTATGTGTGCAGCTGGACTGTATAAGCCCCAGTAAATGTCAGCGATAACTATAATCGTTCTAAGGTTCGGTGTATGTAGTAATACGTACATCGAACGGACTAGAACGATTATACGGATAAACAGCCTAGCCATAGTTACCTTCCTCTTAGAAATAAGAGAATTTGTCCAAATGCAACCAACAAGAGACCAAATGTTGCACACCCAAACGAATTATGTCGTGGGTGAAGATAGAGTCCTATTGTGAAATGTCTTCGAAAAGTAATTTTTGAAGGAGAAGGGAATATAGAGCGTATTTCCTTGTCGGGTAAGTTCCGACGTGCACGAATGGCGTAATGAGTGGGAAACTGTCTCGAGGACCTGCTCGGTGAAAATACAATCGCGGTAAAGATGCCGCGTACCTGCAGATAGACGAAAAGACCCCAGGAGCTTTACTGTAGCTTCGTATTGGGGCTATTGAATTAATGCGTAGTATAGGTGTGAGACTTTGAAGCGAGCTTTCGGGTATCGTGGAGTCGCCAGTGAAATAGCACCCTTTATTTTGGTAGTTTCTAACCAGTCAGAAAAAATCTGATTGGGACAGTGCGTGGCAGGCAGTTTTAGTGGGGCGCTACCCTTGGCGTTGTCATGAGCAATCATGGTAATGCCAAAATGTGGCGCCTCCAGAGCAATATATCGGGGTGAGCATAAGACCCTCACCAGCTCGAAACAAATAAAACGGGGGGCATTCTTGAAACAGAGAATGATATTCAGCTGTATGCTTGAAAATCCGAGTATCTGTGAGTACTAGCAATAGTAAAAATCTTTACAGTGCGGACAATGAGCAGGGAAGTCTACCATTGTGGTATGACCCCTCAGAGACTATACGCTGAACTTATGTATGTAATAATATATAAGAGACATAGTCCGATCTTGCTGGCGACAGTAAGTGCAAGAAATTGCAAACCAATCCCATGGAAACAAAAAACGACATTACTTTAACACCCAACCAGCAAGAAATTCTTGTCGGGCTACTGCTAGGTGATGGTCATCTAGAATCGCGAAATTCAGGTCGAAGTTTTCGACTAAAAGTTGAGCATTCAGAAGAACAATCAGACTATGCAGAGTGGTTGTTTCAAGTCTATAAAAATCTTTGTGAACAAACCGAATTATATCGGCGAGTACGCAGCGATGGTCGTGTCAGTGTTGGTTTTACTACACAGACAACAAGAATTTTTCGCTTTTATGGTCAACAATTCTACGTTGGCAATAAGAAGCGAATCCCACCATTAATACATAAATTATTAACGCCACAAACTGTGGCTATCTGGTTTATGGATGATGGCTCTCGTAAGTCAAAAAAGCACCGTACTTATAACATTCACACCCTTGGGTATACCAAGTCTGATTTAGAATTTGTAAGAGATAGGTTATTGAATACGTTAGGTATTAGTAGCATGTTGCACGCTCAGCGTAACAACACATGGCGACTATATATTGGCAGTGCGACAGCAGACAAGTTTACTCAGATGATTAAACCGTTTGTCCAGCAATTTCCTTCCATGCACAAAAAATTGGTTAACAAAATGCCCAAAAAGTAACGGAGGGGTCTCAAGGTTGGTTAGGCGCGAATGGAAACCGTGCCGATAGTGTAATGGCATAAACCAGCTTGACTGTAAGATGTAGGTATCGAACAGACACGAAAGTGGAGCATAGTGAACCGATGGCTCGCGTTAGATGCGGCCGGAGATTACCCGATAAAAGTTACCCTGGGGATAACAGGCTAGTCGTGCCCAAGCGTCCATAGCGACGGCACGGTTCGGTCAGAACATACATCGGGGTGCCTAGAGTAGCGATACTCTACAAAAACAAATCGGCTAATACGGTGAACGCCATACCAGCCACTGCTACATGAGGAATGTAGTAGAATGAGGTATGGTCAATACCGTGGAAAGACTAAATCAATTTCAGAAATCAGTAATTATCGGCACAGTGCTTGGTGATGGATACCTTCGTATCGTTCCAGGTCGCCGGGATGCATTTCTGGAGATAAACCATGCGCTCAGTCAGCGCGAGTACGTTATGTGGAAATACGATGTACTTAATGGAATTAGGGCTGGTGCACCAAAAGTGCGCAAAGGAAATGGAACGCGCACAGCAATCCGTTTTCAAACCAGACAATCCGAAGAGCTTACTGAAATCAAGTCTTTGTTTTACAAAGACAGAATTAAAGTAATACCCTCAGATTTACAACTTAATCCAGTCATACTAGCAGTATGGTTTATGGATGATGGAAGTCGGTGTCGCGAATCTGATGTGTACTTAAATACACAGCAATTTGATACCGATAGTCAGTTAATTTTAATCCAAGCCCTTAAAAAGCTCGGACTAGAAGCGACTCTCAACAAAGATAAAGATTATTTTCGAATACGTTTCTTAAAGAAAAGTATTCCCAAACTATTTTCTCTCATTGAGCAGACAATAATTCCATCAATGCAATACAAAATTGGTTTAGAATCCGTAGAGACTACACGCCGATCTCCCACGTTAATTACGTAGGATGAAGATATAGTCCGATCCTCACCGTAAGGTGAGACCCGCATGTGTTGCAAATGTACCTCACGCTACATTTGCTAGAATAAAGACACATGTTACGACAGCGATGTCGGCTCGACTTATCCTGGGGCTGGAGCAGGTCCCAAGGGTTTGGCTGTTCGCCAATTAAAAAGTCACGCGAGCTGGGTTTAGACCGTCGTGAGACAGGTTGGTCTCCTATCTACTGCAGGCGTCGATATTTGAAGAGATTTGTCCCTAGTACGAGAGGACCGGGATGAACTGACCTCTGGTCTATCTGCTGTCACGCCAGTGGCACCGCAGAGTAGCTATGTTGGGAAAGGATAACCGCTGAAAGCATCTAAGCGGGAAGCCAACTCTAAGATTAGATATCATTAAGTCCCCTGAGAGATGATCAGGTTGATAGGCGCTAGATGGAAGTGCAGCAATGCATGGAGTCAAGGCGTACTAATAGGACGTATTTCCTGTAAGGAACGTTGTTCATCAATTCTTTTCCAAAAATTGACGAATTGCTTTGTTGAGTTTGAAGAAAAATGTTCGCTGGGCGTTAAGCCCCACTCACATTTTTAATCAAACTCGCCTCGCACTTCATTCAATTTATGAAAAACAATAAAATGAATGACCGACCGGAACATGTGAATACAAAGCTGTACAGTTTTGTGAGTAATTTGTGTTAAATGTCGTTAAATAATAGAATATGAGTTCTCTGATAGTAATGTCAGATGTTAAATATCGTGAAGTGATTAAGTAATCACAAGTAACGGGGCGGGGCAAAGCTTAGGGGTAGAGCGCGAGAAGTGGAGGGCTAATACCTGTTGATATGTATCGAGGTCGCTGGTTCGAATCCAGTTGCCCGCTCCAAAGAGTTCACCACGGTCGGAGCGTAGCTCAGTCTGGTAGAGCGTTGCCCTCGGGCGGCAGAGGTCGAAAGTTCGAATCTTTCCGTTCCGACCAAACTTTTTCCTACAGTCTATCGTAGGAAATCACTTCACGATATTTAACTCAAATATCAAATCAGCTTTTAATGTTGGTGCTTTAGCGAAAGGGGTCCACCCGTTCTCATTCCGAACACGGAAGTTAAGCCTTTCATCGCCGATGGTACTCCGTAAGGGGCAGAGTAGGTAGGCGCCAACATTAAGTGCTGATTTAAAAAAACACCTTCGGGTGTTTTTTCGTTGGTGTTTTAGCGGAGGGGGTGAGAACTGGGACGGGTGAGGAGTGATTTACATCACTCCGTAAAAGGTTGCCAGCTATTTTGTGAAAATAGCGACAACCTGTACAGGTCATGTAATGACCCAGTTCGCAAGACCTTGCCAGCTCTTTTGTAAAAAGAGCGACAAGGTGTACAGCCTCTGTAAGAGGCACCCGTTCTCATTCCGAACTTCTTAACAGAAGCTGTCCACTCATCCGCCTCTTTTATTCGCTATGCTCACAAAGATGCTGGATGAGTCTTGCGAAAGTGACGTTGAGTCACTTTCTCACGGAAAATACGCTTCGCTAGGCTTTCAGCGTTCGCTCAAAAATGAAAATGTAAACACTTTCACTTTGTTCGCTCACTCGAAACCCAAGCCCTCCATCGCCGATGGTACTTCGAAAGAGGCAGAGTAGGTCCCGTCTACGACGGCTGTCCACTCATCCGTCTCTTTTGTTCGCAAAGCTCCAAAAGATGCTGGATGAGTCTTGCGGAAGCTAAACGCTTCCTCACACCAACACAAAGTTTTTAATTCACTATCATATATGATAGTGAATTTAGATTATCCATTCTAAACCTACCTGTTAACAGGTAGGTTTAGAATGGTTTTTAAATTGAACTTGAAGGTTGCGGAATGCTAAAACGGGTGTATTGTGTGAGGGCAGAGACTTCCGGTCTAGAAGCGACCGGGAGATTAGATGTCCTGTTATGGGCCACTCTGTTAATGGGAGAGTAATCGCTGCCTGCGAGGCAAAAACTCACTGCAAACCGGTTTGCAGATATTGAGGATAATCAAGTCACTGTGGTAGAAAGACTAGCGGTGAAAACGTCTGTTCTTGAAGGCACTCCAATTCGACAAACGGTGCGTGTGGTCCTTGGCCTACGCTTTGAAGCCAACGTTTGCTTCGGAGGTGTTTTGAGGTGGGGGGAGTAAGCAAAGCTTTCTCCGTCTGCGTTCGCAGCTTAAACAAAAGCGAGCTTTTGTTTAACTGCTCACTTGACGCAGTAGGGTCGGCAGATCTAAGGGTGCTATTGCAGCACACCCCCACCTCGGTACATTATTTTGTACCTTAATGAATGATCAATCACTGTGACAGGTAGTCCATGTGTGCACTGTATGTTTGGATGAACTTAAGCTCCAGATATACATTGTGCATGTGGAAGATGTAGCGACTCGCTCCGATACCTAGCCCTAACAACGGCACTTATCCCGCCCGACGTAGACGAAGGTGTTGTCTGTCACAAACCGTCGAAGTAGAGTTGAACCTATCAAGGTTCCTCTGCTTCGGCGGGTTTTTTATTTGTTACAATATACAGATGAAAAATACGCGGATGTGGGCCTTTTGGCGTCGAGTTCAGTATGGGGCTGGCTATGTGACTTTTTTAAGTCTGGTTTCCGTGTCAGTGTATTTCCTATTTTATTACACGCCGGCGACTTGTTTTGATCTTAGTCAAAATGGTGATGAGATAGGAGTTGATTGCGGGGGAGGGTGTATACGGATCTGTGCCTTTACTGTGACCCCACCAAAAGTTGCCTGGGCTAAAAGTTTTGAAATTCAACCAGGGCAATATAATGCAGTCGCGTATATTGAAAATAGTAACGTGGTGGCCGGTACTCCGACCTTGGAGTACGTGTTCCGTTTGTATGATGGTGCTGGTTTGATTACGGAACGTAGTGGCAAAACTGTGTTACCAGCCAACAGTACCTATCCAGTATTTGAAGGTCGGGTGGATACCAATGGGCGTGTACCAACTGAGACGACCTTGGAAATTCGCAATGCTGATATGTGGCTTCCGTCACTCTACGGTCGAGAACAGTTTAAAACGGTTGATCTGAAGTTGGTTGAAGCTGATGCTCGACCAAAATTGAATGTGAAAATGGAAAACACAGACCTAAAAGAAGCTCAAGAGGTAGAGGTGGTGGCGACTATTTTTGACCAAAGTGGGGTGCCGCTCACCGCTTCACAAACCTTCATTGATTTGTTTGCGGGACGCAGTCAAAAAGACATAGTGTTCACTTGGCCTAACCCGATTGCTAAAACTGTTCGCAGTTGCGAGGTGCCATCCGATGTTATGATTGTGCTTGACCGTTCAGGTTCGATGGCAGCTGATGGTGGGACGCCCCCAGAGCCACTAGAAAGCGCTAAAAAAGCAGCTTTGTCATTTGTGACGCTGCTCCAGCCTCGTGATACGTTCGGGTTTCTATCGTACGCTACAACACCATCAGCTCCAATTGAACAAACTTTAACTGGGAATACCGAGTTGATGCGTCAGGCAATCGCGGGTGTAGTTATAGAAACAAACGGTATTCAGTATACAAATATAGGGGACGCCTTTAGGGCAGCATCAGATGAACTTACGAGTGAACGGAGTCGTAAAGATGCCCGTAAAGTAATTGTATTTTTGACCGATGGCGATGTGACACGACCAGTGAATCCGGAGACTGGTAAAGCTGATCGTGAGTATGCTGCCAATTACGCCCGACAGGCCGCCGCTTTAGCTAAAGAAAAAAATGTCACGGTGTACACGATTGGTTTTGGAGATTTTCTCAATGCCCCAGGTGGTGACGTAGCACGTGATACTGACCTAATTCGTAGCCTAGCAACTGACCCTAAGCACTATTTTGAAGCGCCAACAATATCTGATTTAGAGCGGGTGTATAAAGAAATTGCTCTTTCAATTTGTGAAACTGGCCCAACTCGGATTGACGTAATTCCTAAAGTGACCAGATCATTTGCACCGTTAGATTATAGTAACTAACAATAAAAACTTACTCCCGCAAAGGTGTGATTCTCGGTTAAATCAGCTATGCTATAGGAATGCACGGGTTACGCGTTTTTTTCCAGTCATTTGATGTAATTTTATTTGGTACGATGGTACTCCTGACTTTGTTGGGGTTGGTAACGATGTATTCTTACCACGGTGATAACTGGTACTTTAATCGGCAGTTACTATGGATAGGGGTAGCACTGGTAGCTTTTTTTGTAGTTCTGTTACCCGATTACCGGTTTTTTCGTACCGGCAATATCACTTTTTTCTTTTATGTAGGAATAGTTTTGGCTTTGATACTGGTACTATTCATTGGAGAAATTACCATGGGTGCACAAAGTCGTTTTGACTTAGGGTTCTTTTCTTTGCAACCAGCTGATCCTGCCAAGTTAATTTTGATTCTTGTCTTAGCAAAATATTTTTCCAAACGCCATGAATTAATTGGCGATTTTAGACACATCATTATTTCTGGACTATATGCGTTTGTCATATTTGGGCTAGTATTTATCCAGCCGGATTTTGGTTCCGGTATCATTCTATTTTTTATTTGGTTTGGTATGGTATTGGCCGCTGGAATTAAATTGCGGCACTTGTTATTTGTCTTTTTCTTGGGAACACTCGCTTTTGGGGGAATGTGGCAGTTTGCCTTTCATGATTATCAAAAGGAACGCATTATGACGTTCCTTGATCCGCTCGCTGACATCCAAGGGGCAGGATATAATGCTTATCAATCAATGGTAGCTGTCGGTTCGGGCCAATTATTTGGTAAGGGAATAGGTTACGGAACACAATCCAAATTACTGTTTTTGCCAGAATTTGAAACTGACTTTATTTTCGCAGCGTTTGCCGAAGAGTGGGGACTGCTCGGGGTGGCATTGTTGTTTATAGCCTTTGGCGTGGTAGTGTGGAGACTATTGATTCAGGCCGTGCGGGGGGCGAGTAATTTTGAGACGTTGTTTGCAACCGGTGTGGTGATTTTCCTCTCCAGCCACTTTTTTGTACATATTGGAATGAATATTGGATTGTTACCGGTAACCGGAACGACCGTACCATTTTTAAGTTACGGTGGGTCACATCTAGTGACGGAGTATGTGGCTATTGGTATGGTGTTTGCAATGAGCCGCTATGCTCGGATTAGTAAAAGAGCGTCTCTTGATGAGGACGCTCTGTTGTCAAAAGTATAGGCACGAGGTTTAGTTACTGAACGTCTGGATATTGAAGTAGATAATGGCACCCATACCAACAATAATAAATACAACCAAAATAGCATTTGCTTGCCCCGGGGTACTGACAATTTTTCGCCGAATAAGCCAGCCAATAATACCGCCGGGTCCCTTTTTTTGACGGTTTTGGATAATCATGTCCTCCTCATTTATTTTAAAGTTGTGATCCATGAGATATGTTGGTTATATGCTTATTTTATACTGTTTTTCAATTCTCTGACGCGAAGTAGTCCCCATCAAGTCTCAAAATCTATATTATTAAGGGTATAATGAACACTATACTCATGAAATCATTCCGTCGCAGTACACATACAGGGTTTACGCTCATTGAGGTAATGGTAGTGATTACCATTGTTGGTCTGTTGGCAACCGTGGTCTTGGCAGCAATGACTGATGCGCGTGCTAAGGCTCGTGATACCCAACGAGTACAAATGGTAAAAGAATTGCAGAAGGCGTTGGAGCTCTATCGAAATGCTAACGGCGGAGACTATCCCTGTGCTGCGGCGATGCCAGCTTGTGTGTCAGGTGGTGGACAAGTAAACGTAAATGGGTCCGCGAGTACAACGGTGTTTAATGCTGCCATCAGTCAGTATTTAGTGCTGCCACTTGAACGAACTGTTTTTCCTTCAACACCCACCTGGGGATCTATTTTGTACCGGACCGGAGGTGTTACCGCAGCACCTATACGTAACAGTTACACAATTTTATTACGACGGGAACTCCCTGCAACTAACGGTGCTGGGGTGACTATACCGGCAAATAACTTCTGTGACATTATTGTTGGTACTAATCCCAATACTGCTAACTGGCCTGATGCCAACTACCCGAACTGTTTTTAAAAGCTCTTTAGTAGATTTGATATAAACTCTCAGTCTGTCGCGTCATTTTAGATACGGTTCTTGATTCTAGTTTTGTTTGCAGGGTCAAAGCTCGTTCTGCCGCTAGGGTTTTATTTTTATAGATTTCTGTGAGTGCTTGGACAAGGCTATCGCTCGTGCCGGGAGGGATTAGGATTCCCTCATTCGGATGGGTAATGATATCGGGAATACCGCCCACGTTGGTGGCAATAACCGGTACGCCCGCCAAACCGGCTTCGTGGAGCACATAGCCATACGATTCAGATTTGGAAACTAACACAAACACATCAAACGCTTTTAAAAATCGTGCAGCATCAACCACATTTCCTAAAAGGAATATTTTATCGGTTAGTCCACGCTTTGAAATGAGCGTTGCAAGCTCCTGTTGCATTTTTCCTTCTCCAATTAACACCAGAATTTGTTCAGGTGCAATTTTTAGACGTTCGGCAAAAGCGTCAATTAAAATTTTGTGTCGCTTCACAGGATGCAGTTCAGCTACACACGTCACCCAGTAGGCAGAAGCGAACGGTGCCAGTTGCGGATAGAAATCAATTAATTTAGTCCGGGCGTCTTCTTTGTCATACATAGCACCGATGGTGCGACCTGGATTAATTACTTTCATTTTAAGTTTGGCGCCAGGCCAATTCATCTGAGTCACAATGGCATTTGATACTGCAATGGTGCGGTCAGACAATAGTACTGTGAGATAGTGAAAAAATTTAATAGCTACGCGTTGCCACAAGGGACGGTCTTCATTAAATGCCCACCCGTGGGCGGTGAAAATGATATTTGGTACGCGGGCAAATCTACCAGCAACTGCACCAACGAGTCCAGCAACGGAGCTGTTGAGATGCAGTACGTGTGGCTTTTCTGATTTTAATATAGCTAGTATTTCGCGGTAACTACGCCAGGCTTGTTTGAGTGAAGTGCTATTTTGAATTTCTCGAAGTTTAATAACTGGCACTTGCGCATTTTTGAGCATGTTCACAAGCGCACCTTCACCCCCCAGCGCCACTACTGGTTCAAATTTTGTTTGGTCAAGATTGAGTGCCAGGTCATAGACGTATCTTTGGGCGCCACCAAAATTTGATTTGGTTATAAGATATAAAACTTTTTTTCGTGAGGAAGTTGTCATTGTCTCTGTGTATTAATTACGTGGCGCCATGGCTCCGTCTTAACAGACGCTGTCCACTTTGTCGCTACTTTTACACTACGTTCCAAAGATAGCAGGCAAAGTCTTGCGACAGTCTTCTTACAGAAGCTGTACACTTTCTGGATTTTCAAAGAAAATCTCAGAAAGTCTTGCAAAATGCTCCCAGCATTTTTCACCCAGACTGTCTCACCAAAATTAGATTTTGTAATCAGAAAAAAGACTTTAATTTTAGCGTTATTTTGGGCGACTTTTTCCATATTGTAGTCATAGTATAACGCATTTTTAAGTTATTAGGTTGCCGGTGTCCTTGCTACGGCCGTACCTTCCTAGTACGATAGGTGGACTTATATGGGGGAACGAACACGAGAATTACTAATACTCATTACGGGAGACATTGTCTTCTTTTTTGTAGCTCTGTGGCTGACCTTATTGGTGCGGTACTTGCAGTGGCCGAGTAGCGAACTCATTGGTAACCATTTTGGTCCGTTTTTAATACTGTCTGGGGTGTGGTTGTTTATTTTTTATGTAGGTGGTTTATACGATAAACATACCGTATTTTTGAAGTCACTTTTGTTTAGTCGTATTCTGAATATTCAGTTTATGAATATTCTGGTCGCAGCACTACTGTTTATGATTATTCCGTTTGGGATTGCACCAAAAACAAACCTGATAATTTATCTGCTTATATCAATTGGGCTCATAACCTGGTGGCGACTGTATTTATTTAACTACTTCTCACCTAAGAACCAACAAAAAGCGATTCTCTTGGCTGATGGGAGTGAGGCGATTGAACTCGTGGATGAAATAAATAACAACGCCCGATACAATTATAGTTTTGCCCGGCTGATTGATAGTGAGACTGCGCAAAAAACTCCAGACTTTGAAGAGAAGCTGCTGGCGCTGATTGAAAAAGAAAAGATTCAAATCATCGTCGCCAATCCGCGAAGTGAATACCTAGAAAAAATACTCCCGCATTTGTTTGATAAAGCCTTTATTGATTTCAAGTGTACCTTTTTAGATTTTTATAAAGTGTATGAGGATACCTTTGACCGAGTGCCATTGTCGTCACTGCGGTACGATTGGTTTTTAGCTCACGTCTCACAATCAAAAAGTATTGTGTATGATTTTTCAAAACGAGTGATTGATATTGTGGGATCATTGGTTCTTGGGGCGGTGTTGCTTATGCTCTTGCCGTTTGTGTATCTCGCGATGCGGATTGAAGGAGTTTAATAAACCAGTTAAAGTGTATAAGATTCGAACCATGACACAGAATTTGGCCGGCAGTGCCACCTGGACCAACGAAGATGCCAAAGCCGGTAACGTGGTTACTAAGGTCGGTGCGGTCCTACGGAAATCGAGTCTCGATGAATTTCCCCAAATTTGGACTATCCTTAAGGGTGAGATGTCACTGATTGGTCCACGCAATGATATTGTGGGGTTGGGTAATCGGTTGGCTGAAGAAATTCCGTACTACAAAATTCGTAACTTTGTTAAACCGGGAGTAACTGGTTGGGCACAAACTAACCAGCACTACATGGCTGATAATATTAGTCCGCAATCAATTGAAGAGTCACGAATCCGTCTCGCATACGATTTATACTACGTAAAAAATCGTTCATTTACGCTCGATATTGCAATTGCGCTTAAAACGATTAAAACATTGCTGTCTCGATTTGGGGTAACTATTCGGTTATAAGAATAGTTAAATGAGTAAAGGAGTGTAACGACTATTACGAATTTATGTCGTAAACCCTTCCTTCCTAGAAGGATTTATCGACGCAGTGGCATACAAATTTTATCCTAAATGATATACTCTCCTTACTTATGAAACAAACTATTTTTATTGTCGGAGGAGCGGGCTATGTGGGGGAGATGTTGTGTGAACAATTAGGTAAACGAGAGGATGTCGAAGCGATTGTCACGCTCGATAAAGAACCGCAATCAGAGTATTCAAAAGCCCTGCCCAAAGTGACCTATATTCAGGCCAACATGGCCGATACCGATTGGCAGGAAAAAGTAGCCGCGTTTTCTCCCACTACGGTGATTCATACTGCCTGGCAAATCAGAGCCATGTATGGTGAAGCGGAAAAAGAATGGCACTGGAATGTCGACGGTTCAAACAATGTTTTTAACTTTGCGTTTGCTACCTCGTCAGTTGATAAATTAATTTATTTTTCTACGGCTTCGTCCTACGCGGCCCGACCGGACAATAGTATTGATCACCGCTTTACCGAGATTGAGGGATTCCGCCCGGATGACTATATTTATGCAAAGGAAAAACGCGTAACGGAAGAGAATCTCAAAGCATTGTTTGATGCCAAAAAAGCGGCGGGAGAGAGCACTCCCCAGATATTTGTGGTGAGACCAGCAGCCATTACTGGTCCGCGGGGCCGATTTATGCGTATCCGGTTTGGGCTTCAGTCAGCATTGTCAGGAAACCTTAAAGGTGGTTTTGTAAATAAAGTTATTACGACCCTGACCGCGTTTGTGCCGGCTACCAAGGGTTGGGTACGACAGTTTATTCATGAAGACGATGTGACGGATATTGTGACTAAATTTACGTTTGAAGACTTTGCCCTTGATTACCAAGTCTTTAACATTACCCCTGAAGGAGAGCCTGTTCTCGCAAAAGACATGGCAGAGGCAGTAGGTAAAAAGATTTTACCAATCCAACCTTGGATGGCTCGATTAGCATTTTTCTTTTTCTGGCATGCGACGCGCGGTAAAGTTCCAACCTGCCCGGGGTCGTGGCGTTTCTATTCGTATCCGGTCGTGATGAGTGGAGCCAAGCTCGCAACGATTTATGAGTGCAAGTACAGTAGTAAAGATGCATTCCGATACACTGATGGACGATACAGCGATTGGGTTCCCGAGGTGAGTAAAAATCCAAAGCCGCAATAAAAAACAAAAGGGGCAAGCAAAACTTGCTCCTTTTTGCTATACTGGCCAAATCATGATTGTTGATGGAAAAGCGATTGCTCATAAAATATTAGGTGAGGTAGCTGCTAACATTAAAACATTGCCCCGGGCACCACGCCTGACGGTATTTACGTGCGCGCCAAATTTTGAAACACAGAAGTTTCTGGCTCTAAAACAGAAACGTGCCGAAGAAGTAGGGATAGAGGTGAAGGTAGTGGAACTTGATCCGCGTATCTTGACCGCACTGGTTATACAAACAATTCACGAAACCGTTCCTGCTACTGATGGTATTGTGGTCCAGTTACCGTTTCCACCGAGTATTGATATTGCGTCGGTGCTCGCTAGTGTACCTGCCAGTCACGATGTAGATGCTCTTACCTACGACGGTGCAGATACGACGGTTTTACCACCGGTTGTTGGTGCGATTGATGCGATAGCGATACATCACCAGGTGGTGTGGACGGGTGCACAGGTGGTGGTGGTCGGTCAGGGACGACTGGTGGGTGCACCCGCAGCGAAGTATGCAACGAGCAAAGGTGCCCAGGTCACCGTGTTAGAAAAAGATACTGCCGATTATGAACGTGCCATTAAAGACGCTGGTATATTAATTCTTGGGGCTGGGGTACCGGGGCTAGTGACAAAATCGATGGTAAAACCCGGCGTGATTATTTTTGATGCGGGAACAAGTGAAGAAGGAGGGATGTTGGTGGGGGACGCTGATGCTGACGTACAGTCGGTCGCGGCACTCGTTACACCCGTTCCCGGGGGAATTGGTCCGATTACGATAGCAGTTTTGTTGCGTAACGTTGTAGAATTAACCCAAAATAACGCTAAATATTAGAAAATGAAGGGCTAATATGCTATAACAGTAACATTAATCCCTTAGAATATGTCTGTCACGCCATCTCAAAATCAACCTGAAAATAACGCCGCGATAGAAAACTTTTTACGAATCTTTCGCGTCATCGTGGTCATTGTAGTAAGTGGTCTTATTGCATACTTTGTTTACAATAATGCAACTAATCCAAATGCTAACTATCCGTTTAAGCTTGGACTCGATCTCGCGGGGGGAAGTCATCTCGTCTATGAAGCCGATGTGAGTCAAATTGACCCAAGTGAAGTGCCCGAACTTATGGACGTACTGCGTCTTGTGATTGAGCGTCGCGTCAACATGTTTGGTGTATCAGAACCAATCATCCAGGTAGAAGAAAGTAGTTTTGCGGCTGAAGTAAAACAACATCGACTCGTGGTTGAATTGCCGGGCGTGACCGATGTGACCAAGGCGGTAGAAGAAATTGGGCGAACGCCACTTTTGGAATTTAAACTTATTGACGCTGACGTCATTGCGGCCCAGCAATCAGCCGAAGCGCTGCAAGCGAACGCCACCTCAGGAGCTGAAATCGGTAACGTAAAAGTAAACGGTGAATTGGTTTCAGAAATGAATCCGTACAATGATACGGGACTGACTGGCCGGTACCTCGAAACGGCTGCACTCGAGTTTACGAGCGGTCAATCAGGACAGCTCGCTGGTGAACCAATAGTATCAATTAAGTTTAATCCTGAGGGAGGGGAACTGTTTGAAAAAATTACCCGAGAAAATACTGGCAAGCAACTAGCCATTTTCCTTGATGGAGAAATTATTTCAGCGCCAACAATTAATGAGGCTATTTCAGGTGGTACTGCCGTCATTTCTGGTGGCTTTGATCCCGAGGAAGCCAAAGCACTGGCGCAGAATCTTAACTTTGGTGCTCTACCGGTACCAATTACTTTGTCGAGTACCCAAACCATTGACGCGACGCTTGGTGCTGGGGTAATTACGCAGAGTTACACGGCTGGACTGGTTGGGTTCGGCATCATCTCACTATTTTTAATGCTCTGGTACCGTGTTCCGGGAATTATCGCCAGTATCGCGCTTATCATTTACATCCTTGTGAACATGTCCGTATTTATGCTCATTCCGGTAACGCTCACGGCAGCTGGTCTCGCTGGATTTGTACTCTCGCTTGGTATGGCGGTGGATGCCAATGTGTTGGTGTTCGAACGTTTTAAAGAAGAGTTCAGAGCAGGGAACAGTAGTCGGGCAGCTGCCAAAGAAGGATTTTCCCGTGCTTGGAGTGCGATTCGTGACGGTAACATTACTGGTCTATTGTCGGCAGTGATTCTCTTTTGGTTTGGAACAGCGATGATTAAAGGCTTTGCGTTGGTGCTCGGCATCGGTATTATCGTATCCGTTTTGTCAGCGATTGTTTTGACTCGTACCATGATGTTGGCGTTGCCTGATGTGAAGCGAGAAGATAAAACAGTATGGTCATTTTTACTCGGTACTGGTATTAAAATAAAATAGTATGTTTATCATTGCGTATCGAAAGTTGTTTTTGATGATTGGAGCAGCCATTGTGCTCACTGCTGCAGCGATTGTGTTTACCTTGGGGCTTAAACCAGGTATTGATTTTACTGGTGGCGCTCTGACCGAAGTACAGTACCAAACGCTACCTGAAAAAAGTGCTATCGAAGCAGTTCTGGCTGAAAATGGACTAGAAAATAGTGCGGTTAGACAATCAGCAGGGGAGCTTGGAACCAGTTACATTATCACTACTCGTACCCTGTCGGTTGAGGAGCAGAAAAATATTGAAACTAAGTTGCTTGAAGTGTCTGCTGACTCAAAAATTATTCGTACCACCTCAGTTGGTCCGGTGATTGGTGCAGAACTGGCAGACAAAGCCTACTACGCGTTATTTGCCGTTTCATTGATGATTATTATTTACGTGGCCATTGCCTTTGTGGGTATTGGAACACCAGTCAGTTCATGGGTGTATGGTGCCATGACGGTGTTAGTGTTGGTGCACGACATCTTAGTGCCGGTAGCGGTGATGAGTTTGCTCGGGTACTTTGCGGGGCTCGAAGTTGATGTGTTGTTTGTGACGGCCCTCCTGACAATTCTAGGTTACTCGGTAAACGATACCATTGTTATTTTTGACCGGGTGCGTGAAAAGTTGCAGCAAAATCGGACCGAACATAAAAAAGTGGTTAAGAGAGTTGGTGAAATGGATCGAACAGAAATTACCTATACGCTTAACAAACCATTTGATGAATTGGTTGGGCAAGCGGTAGACGAAACCATGGTCCGTTCAGTGAACACCTCACTCACCGTATTGTTCGCCCTCCTCGCGCTCTATTTCTTTGGTAGTGTGGTGACACAAACATTCGCCCTCGTGCTTATTGCCGGTGTGATTGCGGGAGCCTACTCTTCAATCTTTATCGCCAGTCCACTTTTAGTGACCTACGCTGAATACAAAGCAAAACGCGAAACTAAGTAGGTATGATTATTGGTATTACAGGTGAAAAAGTCCGGGGGACTTTTGCAAGAGGTTACCAGCTATTTTGTAAAAATAGCGATAACCTGAACAGCTTCTGTAAGAAGCAGATGGGGCTGGATAAAATATTTCTGCTATGATAATCGGCATAACTGGTACCGACGGAGCTGGGAAAGGAACAGTGGTAGACTACCTCGTGTCACACCACGGTTATGTACACTACTCTTCGAGAGATTTTATCTTAGAGGAGATTAATCGTTTAAATCTGCCGACAGACAGGAGTCAGTTGCGGATTACTGCTAATAATCTACGTGAAGAATTTGGTAATGACGTGATTGTACGTAAGGCATATGAAAAAGCAGCGCTTGAAGGTAAGGAAAATGTGGTCATTGAATCAATTAGAGCTCTCGCCGAAGTGGAGTACTTAAAAGCCAATGGCGGAGTGTTGCTGGCGGTTGATGCTGATCCGGCGGTGCGGTATGAACGGGTGCAGGGGAGACGTTCAGAAACTGATAAAGTAACGTATGAGGAATTTCTGGCGCATGAAGCACTTGAAAACAACGACCCTAATCCGCATGGTATGCAAAAGGCAAAAGTAATGGAGGCTGCCGACTACACCATCAAAAACAGTGCTGATAAAAATACACTGGCAGTAGAGGTAGAAAAATTCATTCAAAGCCTCAGCAAATAAAGTAGCCCGTAAAAGTCTATTAAACAAACCTCAGTCTAATATAGCGGTTAACCGCTATATTAGACTGAGGTTTGTCGCGGATTAGGATATGGTACTATTGAGGAGTTACATAGGTAATTATTTTATATGCACTGGTTTATAGACCCAATCAAAAATCATTACGCTGATTTTAACGGACGTATTGGACGACAAGAGTTCTGGATGTTTATTTTGTTCAGTTTTCTCTTAAATGTAATTTTAGAAGTTATTGATATTGAGGTGTTAGCTATGGTAGTTTCACTCGCATTGTTTGTACCAAACATTGCCCTGGCATCACGCCGTTTGCACGACACTGGACGAAGTGGTTGGTGGCAACTATTGTGGCTAATTCCGATTGTTGGATGGATTATTTTAATTGTGTGGCTCGCTACCAAAACTGAGCCAATTGATAATATGTACGGTGCACCCGCAGTTCCAAAAACCGGACCAGAAGGTGTCGCTCCAGTGTCCGCAGCTCCTGCAGCCGCTGCTACAACATCTGATTCGTCAGTGCCAATGGCGACAACTACTGATTCAAAACCGGACACTACACCTGATGCAAACACTGACAGCTCATCGAACGGAGACGGGGGAGAGAATTCAAACTAATGCCCAATAGTGGCAACAAAAAAACCTTTCAGTTACCTGAAAGGTTTTTTTGAATAAGTTTAATCATACGATTCATCGTATGATTAAACTTAATTACTGAGAGGAAATTAATTATTTTTTATAGGTGGATTTTTGTGCCGACGAACGGGCGGTTATCGAGGTAGTCAGCGAGGGCTTCTAGTTTTAGGCCGTTGATTTGGGCAACTTCGATACCGCGGGCTTCTGCTTCGCGAGCCGCAATCGGGTCAAATGGAGCTGAAAGCCCCGGGGCCCACTCGTCGGGAATTAGTTTCCGAAACTCTGCCCAGGTAATGTCCTCGATTTTAATGGCGTTTGGATTGGTGTGCGGGTTATCGGTATAGACGTAGTCAGTGTTACTGAGGTTAATCACCTTGGTCGCGCCGACCCGTTGCGCAATTTGAATGGCACGTAAATCGGTACTGCAACCTGGCCTATACCCCGCAGCGATAATCACTTGTTCGGACGGGTGCAGGTCGAGGACTTCGTCAGGGTTCGTTATCATCACCCGGTGGGCGATGTCGCGGAAAATGGTACGTAGTAAGTGACCATTTAATCGCGTAGCGTGAATACCCATCCAGTCGAGGTCGTCTGGGGTAAGTTCAGTGGCCGCGGATGCGGCATCTTGATAACGCCTCGCGGTTTTCCCTCCGCCGGCGATGATAATAAAACGGCGACTACTGTGAGTAGTCGCTTGGGTATGAATCAGGTCTTTAAAATTAGTAAGGAACGTAGTATCAATGCCATCTGGGACAATCAATGATCCTCCAACTGACATCACAATAGTTTCTTGATTTACCATAACGTCCCTAGTGTACCCCGGTTTAGCCTCTGCTTCAAACATTCGGGTGGATAGAAAATAAAATCACTATTTTGTGACCGCTACACCCCAGGCAGTCGCTTCAGGGCGTCGATATTTTTTGGTGAGGGTAAATTGATAGGTGGCAAATATAAGGATAAGTACGGTGCGGATGACCTGAAACCACAGCCAATCGTCAGTGGTTCCCAGTTGCTGCACGAGTTCATTTGCGATACCGGCAAGTGCCAGTACAATCATCCAGCGCTGGTTGAGAATTTGCCAGCCGGTTTCCGTGATGGCAAACGTATGACCAAATAATGTTTTCAGTACATTAATTTTAAACAAGGAAAGTAGTCTAACAATCAACGAGGCTGCTAGGTAATAGAGCGTGTCAGACAGCAGTAAAATGGTAGGGTTACTAAACCAGATGCTTAAGCTACCGGCAAGAATAATATATCCTCCGAAAATGAGTGCTAAAAATGAAATCCGTTTTTGTAGGTGCCAGATGGTTCCAATGACTGCTAGAGTGGCAAACATGTAGCCCCCGACCGCCTGTAAAAAGGGAAGGTATTGCCCTAAGGCAAAGAAAATGAGGAGAGGTAGAATCTCGAGGAGTAGTAAAAAAAATGTTTTTATCATAGTGAGTCAGAGTTGTTACTAAGTGTACTATATGGGGAAGTCTGTGAACGTATTTTTTATGAAATTAACATAAAATTGGCTGATAAATTAGAACACACTTTATGCACATGTAAAGTGTTGACAGTAGACTATTCGCATGCTAACTTACTGGCACTTCGAGGGATTCACCCTCGGAGGCAACCCTGCTGACGGTGCCTCATAAGCCCGGCGATTCAGCAGAAGATCCTCAGCTCACGGGCAAAAGCCCAAACGAAAGAAGGTTTGACATGACGAAACTCCACAAGATGTTCCTGGGTGCTGCCTCCGCACTGACCCTGGCTGTTGCGCTGGCTTCGCCGGCCGCGGCGACCTGCAAGTACAACTGCGGCCCGAAGCCCACGTCCGGTTTCGGCTCGGCCTACTTCGGCGGCCAGGTGGGCTCGCAGAACCTCGCGGGTGCGCTCGGTGATCTGACCATCGCCAAGACCAACAACTGGAAGTCGGAAGACGGCGGCGCTGGCGTTTCGACCGGCACCGGCCAGCCGACGACCGCCTATGGCTACTCGCACGTGGCGACCGGCGGCTCGGGTATGTCGGGCGCGATGAGCCTTGGTTTCGGCGGTTCGCTGGCCGAATCCATGGTCCTGGGCGAAATGGGCGGCGGTGTCGAGGCTGGCTTCGAAACGGGCAACTGATTCGAAACCGGAATCGGAAGGGAGGGGTGCAGCGCACCCCTCCCAACCACTACAGCAAACAATAATATGACGAGATGTGACCATGCCTGGCATGGTTTTTTTGTGCTTGCTTTTTTTAAAGAAGTATGTTATAAGTATCGCAGAACAGCGGCGTCCAAACCCGCGATGTTCTCCAATGATCATTGAAACAAGGAGCTACGCGATGAAAAATTCGCCCATTCTGAAAGCAGGTGCCCTCGCCCTGTTGGCGTCTTCCACCTCGGTCATGGCCGGCGGCGACTCGGTGCCGGTGTACACCGACTACAATCAGCCGGTGCACGTCGCCCCGTACACGCCCCCGCCCACGACCGTTGTCACGCGCACGCGTGAGACCGGTATCGTCATCGTCCCGGCTGTTCTGTTCCAGGACTGCTGCTGCGCCAACTTCTCGCTTGCGATGAACGTCGCAGCTGGTGGCCGGATCATCTACAAGAACTGAAACCCCGGGCTGCGGCCCATACAACTTTGAAGGGAATACCCCATGTTCAAATCTTTTGTTCAGCGGCTGCGCGCCATGGTTATCGTTGCGCTCGTCGGTATCGTGCCGCTTGCCGGCTGCGTTTCCAACTCGGCCGAAATGGTCACCACCCAGGACGGCGTCTTCAGCTTCCACGACATCCGTCTGCAGAAGGGCGGACTGATCCACTGGGCAGTGTTGGGCGTCGACAACCGGACCGGTCAGGTCATCGTCAACTTCGGCGGTGAAACCTTGACCCTTGGCCGTCAGCTGATCGAGAATCTGTTGTCGGAAGGGGTTCTGGCTTCGGTCATCTCTGGTGCCGCCGGCATCAAGATTTCCGAGAACGGCAACTGCGGCGGAAAAGGTTGCTCCGGCAACATCTTCTACGTTCAGGCAGTGGCGGGCTCGGTCTCTGAGTCCGAGTCGGAATCGAACTCCGGCTCCGTCGCGGTCAGCAGCAAAGGTCGCGATCTGACCAAGGCCGAACTTCGCGTCATCGAGCGCGACGTGCGCAAGATGCTCAAGCAGGCGCTTAAGACCGCCTACTGATCTTCAGATCTTCCAAAAAGGGCCGGTTCTTGCAACCGGCCCTTTTCTCATTTATGGCAAGGGTGAAACATGAACAAGTTTTTACTTATTCTCGCGCTCCTGTTTGGCTTCGGCCGGATGGCCACCGCCGAAGTTCTCTTCACCGGTACGGGAGAGAAGGAGGTGGTGGCAGCACCAAGTGTTCCAAACGGTCTCTCGGTAAAGCCACCGCCGAGGACACATGCCGCTGACCCGGCACTGGCTCGTTTTTGCCAGACCGGAGCAACCTACTGTTTGGTGGCTGATTCCAAGCAGAACCGACTCAATCTCTATGAGAATGGGCAGGGTATTGAAGCTTGGGATGTCATCATGCTGCCGCCAGGTCGGGTGATGCGTGGTTTGATCACCGAGATTGACCTCAACCCGAGCTGGTGTCCCACCGCCTCAGTCCGGCGGAAGTTCCCCAATTTGCCTGGTGGTTGTCTGCCACCAGGGCATCCTCAGAACGCTATGGGGGATGTGAAGATACTCATGGATGGCGACTTCGCGGGGACAGCGATTCGCATTCATGACACGAGAGGTTTTGGTGCCAATTGGCCAAATGAGGATTCCTCAGGCTGCGTGCGTGTCCTCAACCTCAAGAGTCGTGTACTTCCTAAAATCGGCCATGGCGAGAAAGGCCAAGTCGAAGTGGTGTTCCGTTGAAACCAACAAGCCAAGCGTGCGAAAGTGCGCTTGGCTTGACTTTTTATAAAAAATGTGATATTTATTAGAGCAATCAACTGTTCTCAAAAGAAAGGCATCACCGATGCACCAGCTCTTCTCAAAATTAGTCAAAGGAGCAGCCGTGCTCTTTTTGCTCGCATCGCCTTTGGCGGCCGAGAGCAAATCACCCACGCAAGTTGCGATGGAGCGTGCGTATACACGCATCATGCAGGCCCGAGCGGAAGGGCTTTCGATTGTGCACACGGCGACTGAACTGATTGTCGAGCGTGACAAGTTGTGCGTGGCCGACTTCACCCTGGTGGCGAAGAACCGAGTCCGAGAGTCTGAACTCGAGTGCTTCACGGTCAAAGGTGCCTACGACAAGCGTAAGGCTGGTCTGGCACCGGAGCGGTTGCGTGCAGTCCGTCAGTACCTGCTGTCTCTGCCAGATCGCGGTAACTGGGAAGAGATGGTCCGTACCGTGTTTGAGCGCGAGGATATCTTTCCTGAGCTCCAACACTTGGTTCATAATGATGCGCTGGTGCGTGGCTACGTGCTTCGGATGTATGTCGGCCACACCGCCGCGTTCTATGATCCAACCACCAAGGGCTTGAAGTACTATTGACTCAGCCCTCAAAATTTCCACCCCACCCGGTCTCTCGGGTGGGTTTTCTTTTGTCTGGTATTCGTCGGTAATTCGTGTACTATACAAAATAGAGATAGTTTTCAGCTAAGGGGGTATCGATGACTCGTGATGTCACACTTGTGAATAGTATGCGCGTACAAACCTTCGGCTTTATCCTCGTCACTCTGGTTGGGATCCTCAGCTGGTTTGCGTTTGAGATGCGGGAAATTTTGGCGCGGCACAACCAGTCTGTGCAGTCGCGGGGAATGGAATGGTCTCTCTTGGTGCCAGTGCTCGCAGTCGAGAACGACGATTCGACGGATAGTATCTGTGTACCACTGCTACCAGTTCATTTATGGAATCGAAACCCCGAAGATGTTCCTGTTCCGCCGCGCTGGCACCGGAGAGTGGTGTGAAAAAATGTGCGAAGGTCCCGTTTGCGAAAACGGGGCTTTTTTGTAAATTGAGCAAAAATATGTTGTAATAGAGGTATACCACATGCGATTGCAAAAGGAGGTGGTAGTGTGCGTGAACCGAAACCAAGGACGGGAATAGATTATGTTCTGATCGGAGTGGTTGTGTCCATGTTCCTGGGAGTATTTCTTCTCTTATGGTTTACCCGGGAAAAACCAGGCTGTGCCAATGACCAAAATATGTGGGTCTCGTCATTGCCGAGTTGCATGGATTCTGTACAGCCACAGGAGTAACGATCGGATGTCTACAAATGAAACGAAGGATTCAGACCTTGTCCATATCCATGGGCAAGGTCTCCTTTTATCTGAAATTTGGTTTTTTATAGTAAGTGATTGATGCGAAGCATTGTTTTTCAGCGGCTTTACGTATGATGTGGGTGTACTTTTCTGATGATTGTAGACTGCAGAATCAGCTCAAAAAAGTCATTTTCAAGTGAGGCTCCTTTTATGCTTAATAATCCGTATTCTATCAAGCTTATTTGCTTGCATTTTTTTTCAGAGTCTGTATAATGCTCGCACGTTCATTGAAGAGGTAATTGGCGGGTCAAAAACCCGCCGACTGTGTGGCTTAAAAACTGCATAATCTCGACAAACGAGAACGTGTGTATTTTGATAATATTGAATAGACGTGCGCATTAAAAATTGCGTACGAGTATGTTATTTTTTGTGTTTTTTTAAAACACAGATAATGGCATGCATCACAAATAAAATTATAGAAGACAAAAGTCACTTCATGATGAATGTATCCGCGAGGTACACAGTTATGATGTCAATTTTCGTTTCGGGAATTGAAGTTTCTTTTGTCTTATTCTTAGGTAAAAAATAGTTTACTGAGCGCGGGAAATAGTACAGTACCGCACATGCTCGTAGACGCAGATGCTCGGAGAAATTTATTTCTCCAGCGCCTGTCTTTAATTAGAGTTTGATCCTAGCTCAGGATGAATGCTGGCGGCGTGGATGAGGCATGCAAGTCGAATGGGTTTAGGCCCATGGCAGACGAGGTAGGAACACGTAGGTACGTACCCCAAAGTCAGGGATAATCCGTCGAAAGGCGGCACAATACTTGATAGTCTCTTCGGAGTAAAGATTTATCGCTTTGGGAACGGCCTGCGGGCTATCAGCTTGTTGGTAAGGTAACGGCTTACCAAGGCTACGACGGCTAGGGGAGGTGAGAGCCTGACCCCCACCGATGGAACTGCGACACGGTCCATACTCCTACGGGAGGCTGCAGTCGAGAATCTTCCGCAATGGACGAAAGTCTGACGGAGCGACGCCGCGTGGTGGATGAAGTCCTTAGGGACGTAAACACCTTTTATGGAGGAGAAAGTTTATTGATGTTACTCCATGAATAAGGGGCTCCCAACTCTGTGCCAGCAGGAGCGGTAATACAGAGGCCCCAAGCATTATCCGGATTTACTGGGCGTAAAGGGTGCGTAGGCGGTTATATTAGTCAGGTGTTAAATCTTTGGGCTCAACCCAAAAATCGCATTTGAAACGGTATAACTAGAAGAAGTCAGAGGCAAGCAGAACTCACGGTGTAGGGGTGAAATCCGTTGATATCGTGGGGAATACCAAATGCGAAGGCAGCTTGCTGGGACTCTCTTGACGCTGAGGCACGAAAGCGTGGGTAGCGAAGCGGATTAGATACCCGCGTAGTCCACGCCCTAAACGCTGTCTGTTGGTTTTTAGGAGTATCGACCCTCTTAGAGACGAAGCTAACGCGTTAAACAGACCGCCTGGGTAGTACGATCGCAAGATTAAAACTCAAAGGAATAGACGGGGGCTCGCACAAGCGGTGGATCATGTGGCTTAATTCGTAGCTAAGCGAAGAACCTTACCAAGGTTAGAAATCATACTGCACGCCCCGGGAAACCGGGGAAGCCTTCGAGGGTGTATGACAGGTGATGCATGGCCGTCGTCAGTTCGTGGCTTGAGCTGTTCCCTTAAGTGGGGAAACGAACGCAACCCTCGTTGCCTGTTACAAGTGTCAGGCGAGACTGCTCCCTCACGGGAGAGGAAGGTGAGGATGACGCCAGGTCAGCATGTCCCTTGATACCTTGGGCTGCACACGTGATACAATGGGTAGTACAACGGGACGCAATATCGTAAGATGGAGCAAATCCTTATAAAACTATCCTCAGTTCGGATTGAGGTCTGCAACTCGACCTCATGAAGTTGGAATCGCTAGTAATCGTGAATCAGCAACGTCACGGTGAATACGTTCCCGAGCCTTGTACTCACCGCCCGTCAAGTCAGGGGAGTCGGGAGTGCCCGAAATACCACCTCGCGTGGTCTTACGGTAAGCTCGATAACAAGGACTAAGTCGTAACAAGGCACGGCTAGCGGAAGCTGGTCGTGGATTAATTCCAATTGGACACGTCGTTGCATATCTGGTAACAGATTGCACATAACGGCTAATTGGTCGATATTATGTAGCTCAATTGACTACATAATGAGTAGACAATACAGACACTCTGAAGTGGTATTGGACATTAAGGAAAGACTTAAACCTCAAGAATAAGACAAAAGAGATTGGAGGCTTCTATAACATATTTGTGTCTATACAGAACGCATCTTACATTAAATTAAGAAGAGAGTATTAATTTATTGCATGATAATTACGTCATGGTCGCCGTATCAGATTCGGCTGCAACAGCCAACGGTTCGAATAAAACATATTGTAATATGCTTTATTCTCCACCGGGCAGTTTCGCTCGAATCTGATACAGCTTTGCATAACGATTTAATGTAAGATGCATTCTGGTATTTTCATATACAAGAAAAAGAGCGACAATCCGCAAGGACTGTCGCTCTTTTTCTGTTTGTAGCGTATGTGTACTACTGCGGTCCAAATGCTGGTGGTGTATAGGTATCTAAGTTGTCTGGACGGGGTCGTGGACGAGGAGAAGAGCATGGTGGGTCAATGGCGATATAGTCTGATTGCATTGTCTCACCATCGATACAATTTCCTTCATTAAGACCAAAACCATCTGCCAATAGGTTTACCACTCCCCAGAGTGACAAAATCATGACAAATGCCCCTACACCATAGAGGGCGAGGTTACGGGCGTTCTCTTGGCCCTCGGTATTGTTGCTGCCAATGATAAAAAACCGAACGGCGTTGATTAAAAATATTAAGAAGGCCAGCCCGAGGACAAAGGGAATGATGACCCCATTGATAAAGCCCAAAATACCTACGAGAAGCCCCTGCACAGACTGGGCGTAGGTGAAGGTAGGTAGCAGTAGAAGGGTAAGGGCGTAGAGGTAATGCATATCAGCTATCATAACCTATAAATACAATAAAATTCACCCCTATAGACAATTGACAAAATGTACTTTGCGTGCTAATGTAATAGAGATGGTGTGGCATAAGCTTCACCAAAACCGTCTCGTCAGCATAGACTGACAGACATTGAGGAGAGACAGGGATGATTCTTGATTTCTTGGAGCGGCTGGTCGCTTCGCTGCACGACTTCATTTTCGAGCCGCAAGCTGAAGAGCTCGGCTTCGAAGGACCGCGCGAATGGTTCATCAAGGATGTCGATCATGCGTGATCCGAAATCGACGGATGAACTCGCACCCATGGCACAGCTGATGGGAGAAGTGAACGAATCACGTCTGCCCTGGTGGCAACGTGAATGGTACGGAGTCTCGAAAGTTCTTTGGATCGGCCTTGTTGCCGCCGCAGGGTTTGCTCTCTACCTGCATTTCAAGTTTCCGCCGTTCTGACCTTTGGGTCCGCTTGCAACCTGCGAGCGGACCCTCATTTTTTATAATCTGACCAACCCCTTACATTTTCCGATTTAATTTGCTATAGTAGCCAGCACTTACGACCTAGTGCGCGCGAGCTGAGAAACTTGAACTGCTTCAAGTTTCTCCCGGTTGCGGAGCAAACCACCGATATTTATGAGGTGGTAGGGAGTTGGCTAGAGAATCGACTGACTTCTACAGAAGCTGTCCACTTTCTGGATAAATTGTTAGTTTGATTTTTAAAGTTGTGGATTGTGTGCGCGCTTAGCTCAGTTGGCTAGAGCATTCGACTGATACTCGAAAGGTCCTAGGTTCGACCCCTAGAGCGCGCACACAACCCGTAACAAATCAAACTAACAATTTGTCGTAGAAAGTCTTGCGCAGTGGGTCCCAGCCCACAGCTCAATCGAAAGGCTAAAAACAGTTTGGGAAACTGTTTTTAGAACCTTTGGAGATTGTTTGGAGCAAGTGAACAAAAAATTCAAAAGGTGCACTGCTCCTGTAAGGAGATATGTTCACTTAAAACCACCAACTAAAAACGGCTTGGATACTGGTGGCGTAGATTGTTTGGTTAATAAGATTGCCTAGCAAGAGGGGCAGAATCATGTGTCTAAATTTAATGCCTAAGACGGCGAGCGGAATGACTAATACTTCGTTTGGTACTGGCAGAAAAGCAGCAAATAGTAAGGTAATAGGGAACAGTAGTTTTGGTTTGGTAGTGATTTTGTGTTCGAGCCAGCTGACCACTTTTGGATATTGGGCGTACAGCACTGGACGGCTGAAGTGACCAAACACATAGCCGATATAATCCGCAATCAAGGTGCCGATAGTCAGCGACAGAATAATAAACGGTAAATACAGACCACTGGCAGTAAAAATAGGGGTGAGGGTAACGGCGGGGATTGGAACGATAATATTCAACCCACCAATAATTGCTACTAGGACTACGCCGGCATATCCGAGTTGAGCTACTAGGGATTGTAGTTCTGGTGAGGAGACAATACGTTCGGCTAAGAATAGTGCAAGCATCGCCACAAGTAAAATACTCGCAATAACAGCAACTAGACTCCAGGTCCTGTTTTTAGTACTCATGCAGTAAGTGTAGCATCACACAGATACAAGAAGACTAGCTTTATATTCCGTAGGGGTTTCTTTTTGTGGGTATTTCTACTAGTATAGTCGTATCTATGGCATATACAGATTATTTTAAAGGTAAAAAAGTGACCGTGATGCGGATTGGGCTTCTTGGTCGAGGAATTGGCGATACCGCCTACTTAGCTGAAGCTGGCGCTGAGGTTTTGGTAGTAGACGCTGCCAGTCAGGAAGTCATGCAGCCGGCAGTTGATCAATTGTCACAATATCCGAATATTCAGTGGAAATTTGGTCCTTACAACTTTGCAGATTTTAAAGATGCTGACATGGTACTGGTTGGTGCCGGGGCACCACTTGATGAGCCAGTACTGGTTGAGTGTATGACTGCAGGCGTATCTCTTGTGCAATCAGCGGCGCTGTTTGCACAGCTGTCGGGAATACCAATTATCGGTGTGACCGGTACTCGTGGTAAATCAACGGTCACGATGATGATTCATCATGTACTGTCGTATATTACGGGTGAGCAAATTTTGCTCGGAGGTAACATTCGGGGGGTGTCTAATTTACCGTTACTTAAAGAAGTGAAAGAAGATTCACTGTGTGTGATGGAATTAGATTCGTGGCAACTGCAGGGATTTGGCTGGGCGCAGATTTCGCCAGCCGTCGCTGTATTTACGACATTTATGGAAGATCACCTTAATTACTACGAGCGGGGTGGTAAGACGCGTGACGAAGCAATGGCGGCGTACTTTACCGACAAAGCCCAAATATTTTTACATCAAGAAGACAGTGG